>ERZ791897.174-NODE-174-length-63191-cov-17.116320_pt1 | contig 63191 bp, 57 predicted proteins | sample MGYA00510152_ERZ791897 | MGnify/ENA primary metagenome ERZ791897 (study PRJEB30046, sample SAMN00792050) | human gut metagenome | study: EMG produced TPA metagenomics assembly of the A metagenome-wide association study of gut microbiota in type 2...
CCCAAGTTCCGGCGGAACTTAGGCTAAAAACAGGAGATATTATGGCAAAAATGCACAAGTTAACCAAGGGTGGTCAAACCATATTCCCAGCTACCATCTATGATGCGGTGGTCAATCCCAATACACGCAAGAGCCTGACAGCGGAAATAGCTGAATTAGCTCCAAATGACTCCCTTTCTAATTATGTAATGAAACTTGTTGATAAATCTACAACATTGTACGACAAGTTTGTGATAAGAGATAACGTCAAGATTATTGCCGGAACAAAAAAATATGTAAATGACAGCGATTATCTTTGTATTGAGATCAGCAGGGAGGATAGTCCGGCGTTTATTCTATTCAAGGATATTTTGAAGAATACGGGTAACACCCCTACGGCGTTGGCATATATAGATGATGATACAGGAGGCTTCAGTTATAATACAGAAATTGGAACGTACTCATTCACTCTGAATACCAAACTCGTATATAACAAGGTTTCAATGTGTTTTGCCAAGAATGGTGGTAAAATATTTCTTGAGAACCTTGTCAATTACTGGAACAAGGAGTACGATCTTCCGGTCAATGTTCTGAGTGATTATAGAGTGAGAGGAAATTCCATGCTTGATATGGAAAACGCACTACTGAATGTGCGGTTTATAAAAGGCGCTACCGGCTATATGCAGAATTCTGATGGATGGGCCATTTATCCGATATTTAAAGTAAAGAATACCGATAAAATTTGGGCAAACCAATATTATAGCGTGACATTTTTTATTCTGGATTATAAGGGTGCTATAATAACTACCGGTTCGTTCAAGACGCAGACGGGCATGGGACTTCCGGCATCCTATTTCCAGATTGCGGATTATGCGGATATAGCAGACATGGAAGAGGTCAACATGATTATAACCAGTAATGTGTCCTCTTTGGTTGTGACCAACGACTCCCCTTCCAATTCTGCGGAGTATTGGATTAAAAATCCCGATCTGCTGAAAGAAATCAATGCGGTGGAAGAAGCGCCTGTGGATGATCGTATTTATGGCAGAAAGAATGCACAGTGGGAGAAGATGGGTGAGAGCCTGTCGCTCGCTGAAACAAAAACATACAATCTGTTTAACGGCAATCTGACCAATGCGTATCTTGACGCGTTAACCGGTGCGGTTGTATCCAATCCCTCATACCGTATCACGGATTTTATAGACTGTCCATCAGAAGGAGTCATTTCCGTTCAGGGTGTTACATCAGGACATATATATTGTTATACAGATGATGGTGTATATATTCCGAAACGGGAACTGAACACACAAGGTGGTAGTTCCCCTTATCTTATGTTCGCAGCCCGTAAAGGAACCTCTAAGATACGGTTTGAGTTCCACATTAATAACAAGACAGGTGATTTGATGGTAAAACTGGGCGGAGGTGGAGACAGGACACCGTATATCAGTCATGTGAAGCAGGCTGTGCCGACCGACTATCTGTATCTTTACCAGATAGTCCATAACTGGGATGTCAGAACATGGTGGACCGACAAGATTACTGATACATTAGGGGACAGTATCTCTCAGAATCCCGGATACCAGTTTTTTATAGACCGGATGTTAGGTACAATGTCACAATGGCACGGAATCGGAGGAACGCGTATCAGTGGTTCAAATGGTAATGCTTTTTGGCAGGATATCCGTATCAATGCTCTCGCAGAAGATGCGGTTTTGATAAATGTCGCAGGAGGGACCAACGACAGAGGCAGCTACACATTGGGAGATATTTCTATAACGAACCATGATACAAACACACTTTGCGGAGCGATCAATGTGCTCCTGTCCAAATTATACTACAGATATATGAAAGTGAAAGGATACTATAATGAGGTGGATTACACCGGAATTAATCAAGTGCTTGTCGCACGTAATATCAATATCCTGTTTGTCTTACCTCCTCACGTGTGTGAAACTTCTACTGCGGTAAACAATATTTCCGCTGACATGATCAAGGTGCTGAATCTGTGGGGGATCAAATACGTTGAATCCAAATTGCAGACCGGTATTAATGATATGAACAAGACTTGGTTTTACAGTCATTATACTGATGATACCATCATTGATCCGACACACGGCGGCATACCTTATTATGAGAGGATCGCCCGTGAAATAATTGCCCGAATGCTGGAAATGACTCCTATCGCAGACATTGAGGCTATGGCGGCTTCCACACGTACATATACTGTTACCATGCAGCAAGGAAACGGCTATCAACTTGAAGCATATAATAACAGCGTGTCTCCCGTTTCTGAAGGTGGGGAGTTTAGCGTAAAGCTGACCATACAGGAGGGATACGATGGTAGCTCGGCTAGCGTAAAGGCTAATGGAAGCCCTGTTGCCAAAGACAGCACTTTATCAGCTCCCGGGCTTGATATTTATACAATTAAAAATATAATGGATAATGTGACCATATCGGTTGAGGGAATTGTTATGACATAAAATTTTATATCAAACAAGACCATTATATCAAATGTTTTTTAATTTTGTTCTTGAAATTTTAAAAATATAAGAATATGGATGAAAAACAAAGAAACATCAGTCAATTAGAACGAGTAGTATCTAGTTTAGAATATCATTTAGAGAAATATAAGGAATCTAAATGTAAATCTAAAAATGGGAGGCTCCAAAAAGACCGTAAACATGCTTTGGATGATATGTTTACTCACGCTAAATATATGAAAGCTGAATTGGAACAAGTTTATCCAATTATAAGCGATGGTTCACCTTCGTATATTCAATTTGAAGATTTTGGAAAATATGCGGAAAGTGATGTTCCTGATTATATAAAAACTTTAAAAAACTATATTGAAAAATTGAAACAAGACACAAGTGAATCTGTAGAGTAATGAGTTTACTATTAAGGGCTGACCTTATCCCTAGATCAGCCCTTATGATTAAAACCATTCCGCATCCGGATGCACTTCTACGGGTAGATGGTTCATTATTCTGATGATTAATTTTCGTATCATAACTATACGTTTTGAGTGTTACTGATAACTTTCCGGGTTACTCTACTAGGGTTGTAATTTCAAAAGGTTTGCCTACAGCAGCTTTGACAGCGCGTATTATCAATGCAAAGTTCTCCTCATCTACAGGCGTACACAATTGTTCCCTGTAATCTCCTCCTCCTTGAGATATTCTATAGCTACAGTCTGCGATATCAAGATTGTATATTTTTGCTATAAAAGATTGGAATAGAGTTGCGGCAACCAAATATCTTGTTATGCCAAAATCCGCATGAATGGTATCACGAGTAAAGTCATTCTTGTTCGTCCAGTTCGCCACGTTGTTCATAAACGGATAAGTATCAGAAACGGTAGTCAAATCGGTAATAGTTTCAGCCTTCTGAATAGTTGGGATTGCAGGTGAAGCGGAAGCATAATTTGTAGACTGTCTTAGTTGTATGACAGTTCTTGCATTCTGAACCGCTGTTCCGGATGGAATGATGAATTTGACATCCGGGCAATTGGATATGCAGTCCTTGTAGTTTTTGGCAATATTACGCCACATACCCAATTGTCTTTCCTTTTGGTTGTTTCCATAACTCAACCAGTAATCATCATCTGCACCATTGGGACCGTGCGACTCGGAGATTGTATGATAAATGCTGAACGCCCAAGTCATGTTCATACAGAATACAGGATTACTATAGAGACAGGCTTTTTTACACAAGTCGATCAATTCTTGTACTATGTTCCTTGTTATTTGTCCATCTTCTCCTTTTTCCCAAAAAGAGGATTGGTCCTCATAAGGGGATTGATAAGCCCCGTTTTGCATGATGATGAAGTCCCACGCTTCATCAGCCAACAACCAGTCCATCAAGACTGTGTCATTTGCCGGTGCAGGTTCCCCTTCATCCGTTATATCAGAATCAGGCTCGCTAGACCATTTTCCTGTCGTACCGTTATATTGTTCCCATGTCGTTGCCTGATATTTCCATTTATAATACGTAACTCCCTTATTTCCTTGAAACCTTTTCAAAAAAACATCTAAAGTGGCTGCACCTATATAAGCATTTCCCAAAATTACATTTTTTCCAAATGAAGCACAAATGCTACCCACTTCTCTGACTGTATCCACACCGAAGGATGATCCGATAAAAAGAACTTTCAGCGCTTCTTTATAGGACTGGTCTTTATGTTCCATAGATTCCAACCTTTCATTCAAATCCTTGATATTGGCTCCCGTTTCATCCCTGTTTTTCTCAACTTTCTGATCCAGTTCGGATATCTGACCTTTAAGCCCGGTCTGAACATAGGGAATACCATATATTTTTAAAGATTTCATCCATTGTTCCTGATCATCCTCTGTTATTGAAGCTATACCTATATGTAGTCCTAATACTGTAGCACCATCCGGTTTAAGATACCCTCTGTCCTTTCCTGATGTTCCACTTACCGTAGCAGTAATCTGGTTGCCATCAGAGCCAAAGAATTTCCATGTTCCCATGAAAACATTTGCATCTTCCGCATTTTTCAGATAAAGAAGTGTACCGTTCTCTATGCTGGATACATCAATCCTGCTATAAGCGTTATTTGTGGCATTGGAGATAGGATTGTCTCCCAACGTATTACCCACATAAGCATGTTTGAGCAATATTTCAAGAGTATTGCAAGGCAAATAAGGCAATTCCACACCTTCCGAAAGAGACTTGAGTTCATTTGATGTGTTATTTGCAATCTCTTTAGCCTCTTCTGCTGTTTCTTTGGATTTGTTTATTTCTGTATAGGTTTCTTGTACATAATCAATTACAGGCTTATAATATAATCCCAGAATACTATATCCGGAAATGGCATTTATCTTTTCGGTTGAAGCATGTATATACATATATTTCGCAGTACCTTGAACCTGTATTTGATAGCCACTAGCAACGTATCCTGATTCAACATGATCACCTTCGGCATTTGTAAACTTAACAACCAATCCCAAATCGGCAAGTCTGACTTGATTGTGATTGGTATCTATGACACTTATCACAAATCCAGTTGGAATATCAACGTCTAAAGCTTGTTTAAATCTTAAGTAACCTTCTGTGGAATTAGGATGAATGGATTGTCCCGTACCCGTCCATTGTCCGATTTCAAATTCAGATAATTTAAAAACATATCCATTGATTTCAACTTCTAACTCGGAAAGTTCCACCGTCAGGCTCTTGCGTGTATTGGGATTGACCACCGCATCATAGATGGTAGCCGGGAATATGGTTTGTCCACCTTTGGTCAGTTTATGCATTTTTGCCATAATATCTCCTGTTTTTAGCCTAAGTTCCGCCGGAACTTGGATGATAAGTTGAATATCAATTGATAATATCATTTTATTGAATAGTGGTAGATATTCAGTAGAAATAAGTGTTTGTATGTTAATATTTCTACTAGATTTCTACTATTGGATTTAGCAGAAAGCTTTATGGTCAATTTATCTTGTCTTTTTTTATATTGTTATTTATTGGTTGGTTTGTGCCTGTTTTTATAAAGCGGCATAAAAAATATCATGAAGAAAGAAACAAAAGAAGAAGTGCAGATTTATACAGCAGTAGGTATGTTAATGTCCGGTGTTGGCTTGTCTGTGGCGGGGTTCATTGTGGAACCGACAGGTCAGATACATGAATCCGTATTGTGGTTTTTTGCTCAATGCTTGATGTATGCCGGAGGCATATTTGGTATCGGAGTTTATGTAACAACCAAGTTTAATCATTTAGTGGATAAATTAAAAGATAAAGAGGAAAATAAAAATGGCTGACGTAAGAAAACTTGTACCGTTTATACTGAAATGGGAAGGCGGTTTTGTAAATGACCCTGACGATTTGGGAGGGGCTACCAATATGGGCGTGACTATCGGCACATGGAAATCGTGCGGCTATGACAAGGATGGTGACGGTGACATAGATGTGGATGATCTACATCTGCTTACTCGTGAGGACGTTGTTAATCGTGTACTCAAACCACATTATTGGGATAGATGGAAAGCTGATTTGATACAGGATCAGTCTGTGGCAAATATTCTTGTGGACTGGGTGTGGGCATCCGGTGCGCACGGAATTAAGATTCCTCAACGCTTGCTTGGTGTTACGGTGGATGGCATTGTAGGTCCCAAGACCATTGCCGCAGTAAATGCCAAGAATCCGCGTGAGTTGTTCGACATGATTAAGATTGCCCGGTTTGACTTTATTGAGGATATTTGTCTTCAGCGTCCGACCAATAATAAATTTAAGAGAGGGTGGATGAACCGCATAAATGATATCTCTTATGTTGGTTAGAGTTATGAACTGGGTAAGCCGGCATATATTGCTGGCTCCCTTCATGTGTCTGTTCCTGCTGTTCGGATCATGTGGCAGCTCGTATAAATCTGCCAATTCAGACACAGAAGTAATCAGGAAGGACAGTGCCAGTGAATCGGTCAATATCGTATATGGTTCTACTACTTCTTTAAGAGAGCTGATAAGCACTAATGGCAGCTATGTGATTGATTTTCAGATTTATGATACAAGAAAACCGTCTGACAGCCTGACCGGGAAACCTCCGTTATTAGCTGACGGTCACGTAGGAGGTGATTTCAGCAAAAATAGAAAGACGGAAACTGCAACCAAAGACTGTACGGAGGTGAAAGCTGACAAGGAAACCACTTCCAATACCCGTGAGGAAAACCGGTCAGAAACCATAAAGGAGAAAAAAGAATCCACGCTGCCTAAACAAATCGGTTTTGCTTGTGTTTGTGCAACAGTTTTGCTTGTCGTTGTGCTGATAGTACGAAAACATTGGCGCAACAGACAATCTTCATCATAAGACTTTAAATTTATAAATTGAACTGCCCCAGCTCGTGATGAGTCGGGGCTATTTTTTGTTATCTTTGCCGGAACTAACATTAACTTATGTATTATGGCTGAAAAAAAAGAATCTTATTCCGAAGAGGAATTGAATGAAATGATCGTATGGTTCAACAACCATGCTGATGAACTTCCTAAAGAAATGCAGATAGACAAATCCGCTTTCACACCGGATTTGAAGCTTACTGTTGAATCCTGTATCATGCAAGCTAAGCAATGTTTGGGCAACTATAAGATGGCCGGAGCTTTTAGACTACTTCAACAAATCAGAGCGAAGATTGAGGATAATAAATAAAATCTCATATTTTACTTTTTTATAATGTCAAGCGGGCCCGTGACGGGTAACCGCTTGATATCTGCTTACTAAAAATCTCCTTGATAATTTTTAATAAGATCATTGGCTTCCTGTATATCATGAGGCGTGTAAATATCTGTCATCAATATACTGCTGTGGCGAGCTTGGTCACGTACGCTTAACACATCATAATGTCGTAACATATTCGTTATACCTGTATCTTTTAAGGAATAAAACTTATATTGGGCGGAAAGCTTTAAATCTTTTCTGAGATGATGTGCCCACCAGTCCCGGAACATTTTTTCAGATCTTTTTGTCTTACCGGGACGAAACCCGTCAGAAAATAAATAATATTCACCGGGATTGTTGAAAATGTGCAGGTCCAACATGAGATGTATGACTTTTGATGGTAATGTAATAGTGCCATCTTTGCGATTTTTTGATATATTGTCTGATACGAATATCGTTTGCTTTTTCAAACTTATATCGCTTAATCTCAATCCTACCATTTCCGCCGGTCGGATAAAACAATAGTATAGAATATAGCTTGCCAGCAACATATAGGGGTTATGGCTCTTTAAGTAGTCGCTCACTTTTGCAAGTGTTTCCGGCGGTAGGATGTTGCGTAGCTTTTTTTTCCCTTTTCTTCCCAGACTGCTGATCCCAGCTGTCGGATTCTGTGTTAAATAGTTATGGTTCAGACAGAAGGTGGAAAAAGACTTCAAAAAACCGAGATAGTTATCGCGCGTAAAAGCAGTGTTATCCCTAGTTATATACACTTCGTCAAGCAGCATGACACAAAAATCCTTATCAAATTGGTAAATGTAGGTGATAGGGACCTTTTTCTCTTCATTGAAAATTTCCATATTACGAAGGTAGGAGCTATAAGATTTGATCGTTTCTTGTCGGTATCTCCCATCTCTTTGCATTTTGGCGAGAAAAGTGCGGTATTTGTCTATTACATCTTTGAACAGTAGAAAGGCGTTGCCGCATTCTTGCTCAATCCAAGGATTCCATCCTGTTGCGAGCTTTTCTGATAATCTGTTGATGCATCCTTTGGCGTATGCCCTTCTTTCCTTAACGGATTTGATGAAGTTCAGTTTGATCTTTTTCCGTTTCATCACTCCGTCAACAGGATTGAATGCGTAAAAGTCAATGTACCAATCTTTACCCGTATGTAATACAGGTGGTGTGTAACTCTTGATTTCTTGGATTTTGGACATTTTTTTTTATTTGTTTTTGCTAACAGCAGAAACAAATGGTTAATAATTCCCGTCTCGATTTCGTCCCGGCGGATTTGCTAAAAACGAGATAAGCCACTGAAGTTCAGTGGCTTATCCTTTACAATGTCGGAATGAGGCGACTCGAACGCCCGACCCCTACGTCCCGAACGTAGTGCGCTACCAACTGCGCTACATTCCGTTTCTGTTTTGCGAGTGCAAAGGTAAGGCATTTTTTTGAAATCAAAAAGAATTTCACAGAAAATTTGTAGAAAATTTGTAGAATCAAAAAATATGTCTACCTTTGCAACCACAAACGAGAAGCTAAGGTTTTTTATTGAATGTGCTGAGAAGTAAGTTCCTATGTGCTTAACCACTGACTTGGTGCCATAGCTCAGTTGGTAGAGCAAAGGACTGAAAATCCTTGTGTCCCCGGTTCGATTCCTGGTGGCACCACCAAACAAAGTACATAACTTTACTTAAAAGCGCATTAGGCAGGTAATTACATATGTAATTACCTGCTTTCTTTTATATCTTTCCTATCAGTATTTTTAGATATTTGTCAGTTTGGCTTATATTTAAAGTTCAACTAATTCCCGGATTATGATGGCCGCTATCCTGCCTGCCGAAAAATTCCGGGATAGTATATGGTGGGGTAAGAGTTTTTCGTTATCTTTGCTCTCTACATGATAAAACTGATTTTATTTTCCTGTTAACCATTAGGATCATAAGATATACCTTCTTGATGATTTCTTTAAGTAAAAAATGAGAATTAATGAATATGAGAAATTTGTTTTTGACTTTAGCTTTTGGTCTATGTTCCGGCATATTCGCCCAAAATACGACAGTTTTTGAATCTCCTATTATGGGGTGGAGCTCATGGAATACCTATCGGGTTCATATCAATGACACCTTAATAATAAGACAAGCGGATGCTATGGTGCAGAAAGGGTTGAAAGAAGTGGGCTATTCCTATGTGAATGTAGATGACGGTTTTTTTGGATGGCGGGATGAAAGAGGAGTGATGCAAACACATCCCGAACGTTTTCCGAACGGATTGAAGGGGGTGGCTGATCATATTCATTCTTTAGGATTAAAAGCCGGCATTTATTCGGATGCGGGAAGCAATACTTGTGGTTCTATCTGGGATAAAGATATGAACGGAATAGGTTCCGGTTTGTATGGACATGAATTTCAGGATGCCACGTTGTATTTTAAAGAGTGGGGATTTGATTTTATCAAAATTGATTATTGCGGAGCCGGTCAGGAATTGAATTTGGAAGAGGAAAAGCGATATACAGAGATTCGTCAGGCTATAGATAATCTGGGTTGCGGACATGTTTCTATTAATATCTGTCGATGGGCTTTCCCGGGTACTTGGGCTAGAAACATTGCTCGTTCATGGCGAATCAGTGCGGATATCCGTCCGGAGTGGGGATCAGTAAAGTATATTATCAATAAAAATCTTTATCTGTCTGCCTATGCGGGAGAAGGTCATTATAATGATATGGATATGTTGGAAATAGGCCGGGGGTTAAAGCCTGAAGAGGAAGAGGTGCATTTTGGAATGTGGTGCATCATGAGTTCACCTTTGTTGATAGGATGTGATCTGACAACCATTCCGGAGGCGTCATTAAAACTGTTGAAAAATAAAGAATTGATAGCTTTGAACCAAGACCCTTTAGGATTACAGGCATACGTAGTTCAGCATGAAAATGAAGGGTATGTGTTGGTGAAAGATATAGAACGGAAGCGTGGTAATGTACGTGCGGTTGCTTTATACAATCCTTCGGACACGATTTGTAACTTTACAGTTCCGATGAATATTTTGGAATTAGGAGGAAAAGTTAAGGTACGAGACCTGATGAAACAGCAGGATTTACCGGAGATAAAAGGGGGTGTTCTGAATCGGGAATTGCCTCCCCATAGTGTGCTGATTTTACGTATGGAGTCCGAAAAGAGGTTGGAACCGACTGTTTATGAAGCGGAATGGGCTTATCTGCCTTGTTTCAATGATTTGGGAAAGACTCCGAAAAGCATCGTATATGTTCCGTTACATGAAGCATCCGGAGGCATGAAGGTAAGCTATCTGGGAGGGCGAAAAGAGAATTTTGCAGAATGGAAAGAGGTGTACAGTGAGCAAGGCGGTAAATACGAAATGACTATCCGCTATGTGCCTAAAGCAGACCGTAAGCTGGAAGTCTGTGTGAATAATGAAAAAAGGATTCTTCTTGATTCGCTGTCGGCGGATGAAACTCAAAAAATAGCTTCGATTACTGTTCCGGTGCATTTGAAAGCAGGGTATAATAAGGTACGTATGGGAAGTTCATTTTGCTGGGCTCCGGATATTGACTGTTTTACTTTGACAAAAGTAAGTGAGTAAGCTGAGAAGATCTATCCTCTTGAAGTACTACTTTGATAAAGAGTAAGAATATGAGTGTAACAGATGTCACCCGTGAGGAATTGTGGGCAAAGCAACATTTGTCTTGCAAAAACATAGATTATGCAGTATGGGAACGGGATAAATCCATGCTCCGGAAGTTATCTAGAATCAATGGCGGCTGTTCTTTCGTGGTGGATGTATATAAAGGATGTTATGCGTATGCTTCTACGGGTTTTGTCGATTGGTTGGGGTATGACAGGCACAAGATAGAAACATTGGAAAAACAGGGTGATTATCTGGAGTCGCGTATTCATCCGCATGATCGTTCCCTATTGGAAGACTTGCAAGTCAGGCTGGGGAAGTTCATTTATAACCAGCCTTTGGAACATCGGAATGACTATTGTAATGTATATAGTTTTCGTATACTCAATGCTCGTGGTAACTATGTGCGTGTAACAAGCAGGCATCAAGTTTTGGAACAGAGCCATGACGGAAAAGCATGGCTCATTATAGGGAATATGAGTATGGCCCCCGGTCAGAAAGAATCAGAACAGGTGGAATGTACTGTTCTGAATCTGAGAAATGGAGAAATGTTTTCACCCGGTGTGGTGATAATGAATCCGGTTGTCAGTCTTACCGGACGTGAAATGGAGATATTACGCCTCATCCAACGAGGATTCTTAAGCAAAGAAATTGCCGATAAATTATGTATCAGTATTCATACCGTCCATATTCACCGGCAAAATCTGTTGCGTAAGCTGGGAGTACACAACTCTTTGGAGGCGATACGCCTGGGACAGGAGTCGGGGCTGTTAAGCTGATTGCCCGATTTCATCGGGTTAAGGCATCCATTCCACTACTCCCGTAATAGGATGCTGCTTTCTCCATTCCTTAAATCCGCTATAATCCCGTACCCCATCTCGGAGGACTGCCTGATAATATTCCACTCCGATAATCTTCTCGGTTTCCGGTGTCTCATATTTTAACCTTAGAATAGTTTCCCGTATTTCATCGGTCATAATTTCCGAAATGCGTTGGGCTACCTTTTCAAAATAACCGTCATAACGTGAACCTTCCCGGATGTGAATCATATCCATCTGCCAAAGTTCGTTTTCTTCATTCTGATACCATGCATGCCATTCAATACAGGCTTCAGAGGTATGCAGTAGATTGGCACATTCTATTCTTTTGATAGACGGATTCTCTGCTAGTCTGGCCATTGCCAGAAAACTGTCCGCTAGGTTCAAGGGTGATGAATAAATATGGAAATCAATGTCCCTATGTTTCATCAGTAACCCTGTTCTGAGTGAACCTACCAGATTAATTTTTGCACCGGCATCTTCCCATATCTGGATGATGTTCGTGTTTTTGATAACTTGCCAGGCTTTCTCCTGATTCTGTTTGGCAATGTCGAAAATATTCATACGCTATCTTTTATGGTGAGTTTGCAAAAGTAGAGAAAAGCTTTCAAACTGAAGATAGTTATAAATAACTATTTATTGCCGGAATGAATCGGGAGAAAGGGTGTGGCAAGGAACTTAGTAATGCTTCCTTTTCAAGTAAATGACAGATTGTATTCCTAACATGATGACAAACAGATATTCTGTTGTCATATATACCGCTAGAGGTGCATATATACAGTGGCTCAGCCAGTAAAGATAAAGAAGATATACCATAATGGTAACCATTTGAAAGATAAAGGCAATTTTTGTCTTTCCGGTTCCAGTGACAGCACTGATGTAAACATATCCGGGCACTGCGAATACATAATTAAACAGCATAACGATGAAAGGGGGGACAGTGTGTTGCACCAGTGTTTCATTGTTGGTGTAAAATCTGATAATCCAATAATTACAAAGCAATGCGATTCCTACCAGTGGAAGACCGATGGCATATCCCATTTTGATGATTTTGTGGCAGATAGGAAAAACACCTTTTCGTTGTCCAGCTCCTACAAGATTGCTTACCAAGGAACTATTGGTGGTTCCTAAAGAACTGACAATCACAAAAAAGAGGGTGGAAACGCTGCGGGTAATGTTGGATACGGCCAGTTCCATCTTTCCTAAATGTTCGATGGCGACGAAGAACAGGAACCATGGCGCCATGCTGATAAAAGAATGCAGCATGCTCCATACGGACAGGTAAAACAGTCTTTTCAATAGTTTTCCATCAACTACCGGTTGTAGTCCATATTTGTTTTTATCAATCTTTCTCCACATATAGATAAGGAGAATGATTAAAGATACCATTTCTGCCAGCGTTGAGGCTATTGCCGATCCTGCTATCCCAAACTTTAAGGTAAATATCAATAGATAATTGAAAGGAATGTTGATAAGTACGGCTGCTATTGCAGACCAAGATAAGGTCCTGGTCTTTGTTATTCCCACAAAAAAAGCCCGGAGTGCCAGAAAGGGAAATGAAAATAAAAGTCCGAAACTGCGCCAGTCCAGATAGTCCGTTATGGCCTGATAGATTTCCGGTGAGGTAATTAATTGTTTCAAAAGGAAGGGAGAAAGGCCCTGTATCAACAAATATAAAGAGAGCGCTAGTCCGGAAAGGAAAAAGAGTCCTTGAAAGAAGGTACGTCCTGTCTCGGCATAGTTCTGTTCTCCATTCCTGCAGGCAATCATGACTTGCAGCCCTATGCTGAAACCGAAGCCTAGCATATAAGTTACCAGATAATATATTCCTGCTAAGGCAGATGCGCCAAGTTCCACTTCACCGACATGGCCCAGAAAGACGGCATCGGTAATATTGATTAATTGCTCCATTAAAACGCTCATCATTATGGGAAAGTTGATGAGCCATATTTGTCTATATGTATAATTCATTGTTTAACTTAATGTATACACCATGCTTATGCACTTATCGGTTTGGGGATGGTGCATAATCTGTATGAATTGATAATAGGGGTATAAAACTCTGTAACGAATCTTGTTTAAGATCCGTCAGAATAGCTGAATAGCTTGGGGAGGTAGTGCTATTTGTTGAATGTAGCTATATACAGAGTTGATGTTTCATTAGTTAAACAATTGTGTTTTGCAGGTTAAATCAAATCTCCTGGTTCGGCATAAATTTTGTATTCGCTCTCTAGTCCCTTGAAATCTTTTCTGAGGAGTACAATTTTAGCTTTGGGGGTAAGCCAAATGTTTAGTGGAATGGCATTCTCTTCTTGAAATGAAAATATAGTGCTGAATTCTTTTCTCAAAGATTCGTCTGAGGTTGCGGTATAATTAGGTAATGAGAAAAATGAATTTATGTAGTCATACAGTATCTGTTTACTTTTTATAGATCCCCCTTTTTCATATTTCTCACTTCTAGCATACAGCACAACAGATGGAATACCTTGATGGATATGAGTCTGTGTACTCAGATGATATTCGTCTAGATTATTTGCATAGCCTGTGATAAAACTGGAGTCGGTTACGTCTTTCCAATTGAAAGCTAGGAAATCTTTTTTATTTGTGATATCAATGGATATTGTATCACTACTATAGATTATTTCATTGTTTTTGTAACCTAGCAGATAAGTCTTGTATGTGCCGGGTGAGTAATAAACATGTGCCCATTTGAAGAATGTTGTTTCCACATATCTGGCGTAATTTGAATGACTGAATACTTTAAAACTATTTGGGGAATGAGATGATTTCCACACTATGGAATCATACACTTCGCTTAAACAAGGTGCATCTTTACCAAAATCAAAAGATTGGTAGAACACAATAGGAGCAAATATGTTTTGAGAACTTTTTTCTGCTTCTAATATAATTTTTATGTCTTTATTTTCTGTTTCTTTATTTTTGTCACCATCCATATCGGCCTCTTCTTTGGAGCAAGACAAAGCAAAGAAGGTAAGTAGCAAACAGTAGAATCTCTTTTTCATATTGTTTCTGAGGCTTGGTAAATAGTTCTGTTTGTAATGTCGAAAACAAAGTTAGCAAATATATTTGATAATCTTAGCTCTATATCCTATATTTTATTTCAGACTGATGATTTGATAATCAAAATTGGTAAAAAAGAGACATTTACAGAGACTCGAAAGGTTCCTGCACATACCTCATATACTCCTCATAGTCTATATACCTTCCACCCATTGACTTTAAGTGTGGTGTCTCAAATTGACAATCTATCAAGGTCCCTCCCAATTCTTGAAATGTTTGTGCCAGATAGATAAGCGCTAGTTTCGACGCATTAGGAACCAAAGAAAACATACTTTCACCAAAAAAACACTTTCCCAAAGTGACTCCATAGAGCCCGCCGACCAGGCAAGATTCTTCCCATACTTCCACACTGGCTGCAAAACCTTGTTCATGCAGGCGGGTGTAGGCTTTCATGATATCCTCTCCCAACCATGCTCCCGCTTCTTCCATCCGCAGATTACCGCAAGTTTGAATCACTTCATGAAATGCCTGGTTAAAACTAACTCCGTATCGTCCTTTGTTCATAAGGGTACGCATGGAGTGGGAAATGTGAATCTCGTTAGGGAAAATCACAAATCGTTTCAGGGGACACCACCATTGTATCTGTTTCTCACGGAAAGCATACCAGGGAAATATGCCATTGGAATAGGCAAGGATGAGGCGGTCTACAGAGAGGTCACCACCCACAGCCAATAGTCCGTCCGGCTCGCCATAGTAAGGGTTGGGGAAAACAAGTTTTTGAGTTAGTTGAAAGACCATAATGTTTTTTATTTGTGTGATTCACATACAGTCTCCTGTAGGGGCTGACTCGTATGTCTGCCCCTACGGAGGAGTTACTGGTTTCATTTAGGCTTGTTGCTTTTTGAGTACTTGCAAGCTCAATTGTCCGTTCTCTGCTGTTACTTCCACTTTGCCTCCCGTTTTTAATGTTCCGAATAGAATTTCACGCATAAGCAGTGGTTTCAGATGCGAGGCAATTGCCCTGTCCATTTCTCTGGCCCCATATTCTTTGGTAAAACCTAGCTTCAGCAGATGTTTATAGGCTTCCAGGCTGAGTTCCATTTCTACATGACGCGCCGACAGCTTGTTTCTCAGTTCGCCGAGCTTTTTGTTTAGGATGAGAGAAGCCATTCCGTAATCCATATCATGGAAAACAACTGTTGCAGATAACCGGTTGATGAATTCAGGCTTGAAAGTTTTCTTAACTTGTTTCAACATTGCCTCTCCAGCAGCAACCTGTCCGCCGAAACCTATAGAGGCTTGGTGCGCGAATTGCGCTCCGGCATTGGAGGTCATGATAAGTATCACATGACGGCAGTCCGCTTTTCGTCCTTTGTTATCCGTCAGTATGGCATAGTCCATAACTTGCAGCAGAATATTGAACACATCGGGATGTGCTTTCTCGATTTCGTCAAGCAGTAACACACAATTGGGAGTTTTGCGGATAGCATCTGTCAGCAGTCCACCGTCTTCATAACCTACATATCCGGCAGGTGAGCCGATGAGTTTGGCCACTGTATGCTTTTCCGTATATTCGCTCATGTCAAAGCGTTGCAGGGCGATACCTAGTTCGGAAGCCAATACTTTGGCTACCTCTGTCTTTCCCACACCGGTGGGGCCGACGAAGAGAAGGCTTGCCAGTGGTTTGTTTTCGTCCAGTAGCCCGGCTTTGGCCATTTGTACGGCTTCCACCACTTGGCAGACAGCTTCTTCCTGACCGTATATCTTTGCACTGATGCGTTCATGCAAGGTTTCTAATGTGGCATTGTCTTCTTCCTTCATGGCAAGTACATCCACTTTACAGATACGTGCCAGTATATCGGTTATCAATGCTTTGTCCACCGTTTGTTTTTCTGTATCTGTGGGGTGGATCTCACGATAAGCACCGGCTTCGTCTACCAGGTCTATGGCCTTGTCGGGCAAGAAACGGTCGCTGATGTACCGTGCGGCGGCTGTAACGGCATACGCTATCACTCCTTCTTCATAAATCACTCCGTGGAACGTTTCGTATTTTTCTTTTAACCCTTCCACTATGTGGATGGTTTCCTCGATTCCCGGTTCTTGTATGTCAATCTGTTGGAAACGCCGTACTAATCCTCTGCTACGCGAAAAATAGCGGTTGAATTCTTCGTAAGTAGTGGAGCCGATAAATCGGATCTCTCCTCCTTCCAGATAAGGCTTGAGCATATTAGAGGCATCCATCGAACCGTCTCCCGTCCGTCCGGCGCCTATCAGGTTATGTATTTCATCTATATATACAATGGCGTGTCCTTCTTTCCGTATTCCTTCCATAATGGCTTTCAGCCTTTTCTCGAACTCACCCCGATATTGTGTACCGGCCAATAAGTTGCCTAAATCCAGCTCGTAGATACGACAACCTGTGAGACGTTCGGGAACATTGCCTGCTTCTATACGTGCGGCCAGTCCGTAGGCCAGTGCGGTTTTTCCCACTCCCGGTTCGCCCACGTGCAGAGGATTGTTCTTTTCTTTGCGGCAGAGAACCTGAATGGTGCGTTCCAATTCCACATCCCTGCCTATAAGCGGATTCCGGTCTTGCAGGCCCTCGTTGAGGCAGGTAACATAGTTACGCCAAGGCTCGCTTTTCTCTTGCTCAGAGGAAGTTTCCTCTTGAAACTGATTCATGTGCTCGTAATTTGAAATGAGGGTGCTGAGGAATTCCGGCATATCTTCGCCCATTGTTTTTTTTAACAGATAGCCAGCCCATGAATCTTCCAGTTGAAGCATTCCTTGTACCAGATGAGGAACATCCATTTCTTCTGCGCTTGAATGGCTGATTGTCATATAGGCATATTGCAGCAGCTCGGAGAGTTGACCTGAAATTTCCAATTCATATTCTATTTCTTGAGGAACTCGTTCCACTTCTTTTGACAGATATTCGGAAATGGACTGGGACAGTTCTTCCGGGGTACAAAAACACTCTGCCAATGCTTTTTGAAAAGGAACTTGTTTCAGCAATGCGCTCAATAAGTGTTCGGGCGTGATAAATTCATGCCGATATTGCATCGCTTGGCTCTGCGCAGAAGCGAAAGCGTAGTTCACCGAATCGGTATTTGGTATATCCATATCTTATTCTTGATTTTTTATTCTTCTTCCGGTGTAACCGTGAGTCGGAGAGGGAATCCCTCTTCACGAGCCATACGGGTGGCTTTTTGTACTTTTGACCGGGCGATATCATACGTATAGATGCCTACTACGGCCGATTCACTTTTATGTACCTGCATCATCAAAGCTTCTGCTTCCATCGTTGATTTGAAAAAAACGGTAGTTAATATCTTTACAACAAATTCCATTGTAGTAAAGTCGTCATTGAAAATGATAACTTTGAAGCGTCGCGGCTCGTGAAGGTCTATACGTTCTTTTTCTTTATAAGATGATTGTTGTTGTTCCATATTGGTATTTGTCATACGTACTTATGGCACAAAGGTAGGGAAAGTATTGGAAAGGTAGGGTAGGGAAGAGATGAATTTTGTCTCCCAAAGTAGCTAGAATGGCGAACTTCACAAAACTCATAACCATACCATGGATTGCATTGAAAGATTTGTATCATTCATAAATGGTATCACTAATAAAAAAGGGCAGAAACAATGCTATTATAAATAAAAAGAACAGAATATCACTCTTTTTCATAGATAGAAATGTGTTTTTCATTAATATTTGCGACAAACATACGAAAAAACTTCTAACTTCCTAACCAAACAACAATTTAAATTCGAGGTGTGAAGGAATGGCAAATAAGATTGCTTTCAGGCAATTTTATGTATAATATGGTCTGTGATTAATAATTCGACGGCTCTTTATTTGTTATCTAGCCATAATCTTTTATCTTTGTTTCCCGTCATGGAATAAAGTAAAAAGGTTATTATGAAAACAAGAGGATGGATTTTAACTGTAATTTGTAGTATGTTGTTATTGGTGGCGGGTATCACTTTTGCATCAATGGTGCTTGTCGGGCAACCGGCTTTGGCAAACGAATCATTGTGGTGGTGGATCTTGATAAATCTTGGTGTGATGGTTTTATTATTCGGGTACGGCGTGAAGCGGGGAATCCAGATATTGCGTATCTTCAGCATACCGAAAAGCAAACTGACACGGGAACCAGGTGTCGTGGTTTGTGATTATAATATCAGCCTGAAAAAGTATGCTTTGTATAAATTGTGGGACATCCGTCATTTCAGTTTTTCTTTGTTGTTTATCATTTATATTTGTATTGCATTGTGTACAGGGCACTATATTGTTCCCGAAGAGCAAAGCCTGTTCAGCCCGCTGCTGATTTGGTTCTTGTGTCTTATCTATATCTTGATTATGCTGCCTGTCAGACTAAATAAAATTTATAAGCGGAGTATTGCAGGGCAGACTTGGGTGGAAATAACTCCGGAAGGGTTGACATATGACAAGGCGAAACTGAAACAGACATTCCCTTGGGAAGAGATAGCAGGTATAGCTCTTTATAAGACCTATTGCTTTCTGTATGATAAAAGAGGCGGTGAATTTTTGATTGTAACTTCGGATGAAAAGGTGAAAGAATCCCTTCTTTACTATTTAAATACGAAAAAATAATGAATTAAAGCTAAGTGTTTTTCATAATAAGGTTGTTCGTATTATTATAATGTGTATTTTTGTAACAAAGTAATAATGAAAAACCTCTTAAGTATGAAAACACCTGTTCTCGCGCTATTCATTTCTTTAGTGGCATTTGGAGCCTGTGTATCCAATAAACAAACCCAGCCGTTAACCGATTATACCCAATTGGTGAATCCGTTTATCGGAACCGATTTTACCGGCAATACTTATCCGGGAGCGCAAGCGCCTTTCGGAATGGTACAACTTAGTCCGGATAACGGCTTGCCCGGATGGGACCGTATTTCCGGCTATTTTTATCCGGACAGTACGATTGCCGGATTCAGTCATACCCATTTGTCGGGGACGGGAGCCGGAGACTTGTATGATATCTCTTTTATGCCTGTTACTTTGCCTTATCAGGAAGCGGAAGCTCCTTTAGGCATCTATTCCAAATTCTCTCATGCGGATGAAGAGGCTTCAGCAGGTTACTATCGCGTGTTGCTGAAAGATTATGATATCAATGTGGAATTAACTGCTACAGAGCGTTGCGGCATCCAGCGTTATACGTTTCCTGAAGGGGAGTCGGCTGTCTTTCTGAATCTGAAGAAAGCGATGAATTGGGATTTTACCAATGATTCTTATATTGAAATAATTGACTCATGCACTATTCAGGGATATCGTTTTTCTGAAGGATGGGCAAGAGACCAGCATGTGTATTTTCGTACTCGTTTCTCCAAACCGTTTGCTTCGGTAGAGATGGATACTACTGCCATTACTTTGAAAGGTAAACGTGTAGGTACGGCTTATATCGCCCGCTTTAATTTTGATACGGAAAAAGGAGAACAGATTGTTCTGAGTACTGCTCTTTCGGGAGTGAGCATGGAAGGTGCCGCTAAAAACATGGCGGCTGAGGCACCTCACAATGATTTCGATAAATATTTGGCTGAAACTAAAGATAATTGGAACCGCCAGCTAGGAAAAATAGAAATAACAGGTGACAACAAGGACGATAAGGTCAATTTCTATACAGCATTGTATCATACTATGATTGCCCCGACTATTTACAGTGATGTGGACGGGTCTTATTATGGTCCCGATAAGAAAATTCATCAGACGGATGGTTGGGTGAATTATGGAACCTTTTCATTGTGGGATACTTATCGTGCCGCACATCCGTTATTTACTTATACGGAACCTCAACGTGTCAATGATATGGTGAAATCATTCATTGCTTTTTATGAACAGAACGGACGTTTGCCGGTATGGAACTTTTGGGGAAGTGAGACTGATATGATGATTGGCTACCATGCTGTGCCTGTTATTGTTGATGCTTATTTGAAAGGTATTGGTGATTTTGATGCTGAGAAGGCATTGGAGGCTTGTGTGACTACTGCTAATTTGGATAATTATCGCGGCATTGGTCTGTATAAAAAGTTAGGATATATACCTTATAATATAAAGGATGAATATAATGCGGAAAATTGGTCGCTTTCCAAGACATTAGAATATGCTTTTGATGATTATTGCATAGCCGAAATGGCCCGGAAGATGGGGAGGACTCAATTAGCGGACGAATTCTACAAGCGTTCTCAGAATTATCGCAATGTGTTCAATCCGGCATCAAGCTTCATGCAGCCGATAGATGATAAAGGAATATTCCAACCTAATTTCAGCCCGGATGACTACACTGCCCATATTTGTGAAAGTAACGGTTGGCAGTACTTTTGGTCTGTACAGCAGGATATTAAGGGGTTAATTGCCTTGACTGGTGGTAAGGATCGTTTTACAGAAAAGTTGGATAGTATGTTTACTTATATCCCGGCTAGTAATGCAGATTTGCCTCTTTTCAGTACAGGTATGATTGGTCAGTATGCTCATGGTAATGAGCCTAGCCATCATGTGATTTATCTATATAATAAGGTACGTCAGCCTTGGAAAACTCAGAAGTATGCGGCGCAGGTCATGCATGACCTTTATTTCAATGCACCTGCCGGACTGTGTGGTAATGAGGATTGTGGACAGATGTCTGCTTGGTATGTATTCAGTGCTATGGGATTTTATCCTGTCAATCCGGTAAGTGGTGAATATGAGATTGGTACGCCGTTGTTCTCCGAAATACAGATGCATTTGGATAATGGAAAAACGTTCACAGTACTGGCCCCTGGAGTAAGTCGTGAAAATATCTATATCCAGTCGGTGAAAGTAAATGGGCAACCATACGATAAGAGCTATATCACACACCGGCAAATAATGGACGGTGCTACTGTAGAATTTGAAATGGGTCCGGAACCGGGAAATATTTGGTATAGATAATAATTGGTTCAACTTATTAAGAATTGTACAGGAGGTGAGTTAAAAGTGATATTTGTTGTTATCGTTTTGCTGTAGAGGCGGGTTGAATCTGCGTGAAAATTGTATGATGAGCGGAAGCTTTCTACCCCTGCAGTGGATGATTGGATCGTTATTTGGAACATTGGCTCCCTCCTCATACAAAGGTGAATTATATAATATGAACGAGGAACTTGATGACACCTATAAGGCCGTCTTTCGTCAATGCTATCCTAAGCTGTTGTTTTATGCGACACGGCTGGTCGGTACCGAAGAAGCCGAAGATGTAGTGCAGGATGTTTTTGTGGAGTTGTGGAGGCGGAGAGATTCAGTCGTCATAGGAGAGCAGATTTTAGCTTTCCTTTATCGTTCTGTATATACCAAGGCTATAAATTTATTGAAGCATCAGGTTATAGAGAACAACTACAGTGCGGCAATGATAGAAATCTATGAACGAAAATTGCAATATTACCAGCCGGATCATGCTGAAGTTATTAAAAAGATAGAGAATCAGGAATTACGTCAGGAAATTTTTGAAGCGATTAATGAATTGCCGGATAAATGTAAGGAGGTGTTCAAACTGAGTTATCTTCATGATATGAAAAACAAGGAAATTGCTGATACTCTTGGTATTTCTTTACGTACCGTAGAGGCACATATGTATAAGGCCTTGAAATTTTTGCGCGAACGTCTCAGCCATTTATTATTGTCATTGATTATATTTTCAGCAAAACTGCTAAGTGTTTTTACAAGTTGAATTGTTTACTATATGAATAGGGAAAAAGATGAGTAAACTTAACGAAGATATTATTATCAGGTATTTGGAAAACCGATGCTCGGAGGAGGATTTTGTTCTTATCAATGAATGGATGAAAGAATCTGATGAGAATGCCGGAGAGTTATTCCGTATGGAGGAGATTTATCAGTTAGGTAAATTCCCCTTTGAGGAGGAAAATCTGGTAGCGAAGGCAGAGCGCAGGTTGGGTAGAAGATTGGAACAGGAAAATCAAAAGAGACAGGAGGTGTTCAAGCTTAAGAGTGTGTTGCGTTATGCAGCTGCTATAGTGGGCGTGATAGTGCTGGCTGCGGGATTGGCCTATTGGTTCCGGAATAAAGCGGAGGAATTGGTGGTAGCATCGGCTGCTCATGGACAAGTGCGTGAGATGTTGTTGCCTGACGGGACAAAAGTATGGTTGAACCAGTCGTCTGTTTTAAAATATCCGCGTGCTTTTGAAGGTAAAGAACGTCATGTATATCTGGATGGGGAGGCTTATTTTGAAGTGGCACGTAATCATGAGAAACCTTTTACGGTAAAAAGCCAGGCAATGGATGTCAGGGTCTTGGGAACCTCTTTCAATATAAAATGCCGTCCGGATAACAGTTTTGCTGAAACGACTCTGGTAGAGGGGGAAGTTGAGGTAAAAGATAAATCAGATAAAGGCAGAATTACTTTGTTACCGGGACAAAAGGCTGTTTTAAACAGGGTGACAGGGCGGATGCAGGTAAAACAGGTCGATCCCAAGATGGAGATAGTCTGGCATAATGATTTGATTCCATTTGAAAAATCATCTATTTTCCAGATTGCGGCAGCATTGGAACGGTTCTATGGGGTGAAGATTATCCTTTCACCGGATGTAGACAGTACCAATACTTATTCAGGAGTGCTGAAAAAGAAAGATAATATAGAGTCTGTGCTGAATTCTTTGCGTAACTCTATTCCTTTCAATTATAAGAAAGTAGATGATAACAATATATTTATCTCATCGGAAACGAAATAATTTTTAAATAAAGAACTATGAAAATCAACATGCTCTTAAGCGGCTGTCTTCTAGGGTTATTGTGTTTCACCGCATGTGATTCTGAGGGCAATGAAATGAATGATTACACCCATTATGTCAACTCTTTTATTGGTACAGGAGGCCATGGACATACCCATCCGGGTGCTATGGTTCCCCATGGCATGATACAGCCGGGACCAGATACTCGTATTGACGGTTGGGATTCCTGTTCCGGATATTATTATGAAGATACTACGATCAATGGCTTTGCCCATACACGTCTTAGTGGTACCGGGTGTGCGGATTTCGGAGATTTCCTGTTGATGCCGACTGTAGGTGTGCAACGCACTGATTTTTTGGGAACAGAAAGCCAGAAGCGTCCTTTCGCATCGGCTTTTTCTCATGAAAAGGAACATGCCGAACCGGGATATTATTCTGTCTTCCTGGATACATACGGGGTAAAAGCCGAACTGACCTCAACAGAGCGTGCGGCAATGCATCGGTATACTTTCCCGGAAAGTAAGGAGTCAGGATTTATCTTGGATATGGACTATAATATTCAGCAACAAATCAATCAGGTCATGGAAGTGGAGGCTGTGAATGATACTGTGTTGCGGGGGCGCAAACGCAGTGCCTATTGGGCATACCGGCAGGATCTTTATTTTTATGCCGTATTTTCCAAACCCTTCACGTATACTTTGTACACGGATACTGTTCAGGAAAATGACAAACAGATTCCTGTATGCAAAATGCTTTTGCATTTTGAAACGGCGAAAGACGAACAAGTGCTGGCTAAGTTCTCTATCTCTTCTGTTGATGCGGAAGGTGCTTATAAGAACCTCCAGGCTGAGATGCCCGGTTGGAATTTTGATGGAGTGCGTGCCGATGCTAAGAAGAAATGGAATGAATGCCTGTCAAAGATTGCAGTCAAAACCAATAATGAAGACCAGCGTGCCATTTTCTATACGGCTATGTATCATGCTTTCCTAAGTCCCAATCTGTTTACTGATGTAGACGGGCGTTACTTGGGAATGGATTTGAAAGTGCATACCACCGACATGAAACATCCGGTTTATACCATTTTCTCTTTGTGGGATACTTTCCGTGCGTTACATCCGTTACTGACTATTGTCGATCCTCAGTTGAATACGGAGTTTATCCGTTCATTGATAAAGAAGCATCAAGAAGGTGGTATTTTCCCGAAATGGGATTGTGTATCCAATTATACCGGAACGATGGTAGGGTATCATGCGGCTTCGTTGGTAGCCGATTCTTATGTGAAGGGATATCGCGATTTTGATGTGCAGGAAGCTTACAAGGCATGTTTGCGTGCGGCGGAATATGATACGACCGGCATTGTCGCTCCCGGTTGGCTGATTCCTTATGTAATGCCTAAGGCTCGTTACTATAAGAATACCCTTGGCTATATCCCGTGTGATCGTGAGAATGAATCGGTTGCGAAAGCGTTGGAATATGCATACGATGACTGGTGTATTTCCGTGTTGGCAGACAGCCTGGGAGATACTGAAACCAAGGAGAAATATGCCCGTTTTGCGGATGCGTACGAATTTTATTTTGATCCTACCACCCGTTTCATGCGTGGATTGGATAGTAAAGGTGAATGGCGTACCCCGTTCAATCCCCGTTCTTCCAATCACCGTAATGATGATTATTGTGAAGGAACTGCATGGCAGTGGACTTGGTTTGTTCCGCATGATATTCCGGGATTGGTGAAGTTGATGGGTGGAGAGGATGCTTTCGTTGGAAAGCTGGATTCTTTGTTTACGGTTTCTTCCCAGTTGGAAGGAGAGGCTACCTCTGCTGATATCACAGGACTGATAGGCCAGTATGCGCATGGCAATGAGCCGAGTCATCACATTACTCACATGTATAACTATGTAAACCGTCCATGGCGTACTCAGGAATTGGTTGACAGTGTGCTGCATAACCAGTATTTCAATGCTCCTGACGGTTTGTCGGGTAATGAAGATTGCGGTCAGATGTCTGCATGGTATATTTTGAACTCCATGGGCTTCTATCAGGTATGTCCCGGCAAGCCGGTTTATTCTATCGGACGTCCGTTGTTTGAGGAGGTGACGATTAATCTGCCCGACCGCAAGACTTTCGTTATCCGTACCCACAACAACTCGAAGACCAATAAGTACATTGAGTCGGTTCTGTTGAACGGAAAACCACTGGATGTTCCTTTCTTTACCCATAATGACATAGTACGTGGGGGAACGATGGAGATTACCATGAGCTCCGTACCGACGGAATGGGGAAAACAGATAAAGAATTAAAAAGTATAACTTAACCCAAATAACAATATCATGAAAAAATTATTTCTATCAGTTGCAGTCCTGTGTGTTACACTGTTTGTGCAGGCAAAGGATTATGCAGACTATGTGAGTCCGTTGGTAGGTACACAGTCTTCCTTTGAACTCTCTACAGGAAATACTTATCCTGCCATATCCCGTCCATGGGGTATGAATTTCTGGACTCCCCAGACAGGAAAGATGGGGGACGGATGGCAGTATGTCTATACGGCTAATAAAATCCGTGGTTTTAAACAAACCCATCAGCCCAGTCCGTGGATTAATGACTATGGTCAATTTTCCATCATGCCCGTAACTGGAAAACCGGAATTTGAGGAAGACAAGCGTGCAAGTTGGTTCTCTCATAAAGCTGAAATTGCAAAACCTTATTATTATAAGGTTTATTTGGCAGAACATGATGTGGTGACTGAAATGGTTCCTACGGAACGTGCCGTTATGTTCCGCTTTACTTTTCCTGAAAATGACTCATACGTAGTGGTTGATGCTTTTGATCGTGGCTCATCTATCAAGGTGATTCCCGGAGAAAACAAAATTGTGGGCTATACCACTCGCAACAGTGGTGGTGTTCCTGCCAACTTCAAGAATTATTTCGTTATTGAGTTTGATAAGCCGTTTACTTATGAGGCTACGTTCTCTAACGATGTACAGCCTGAAAAACCGGACGGCAGTGTTCCTGTAACCTTGAAAGAAGGTAAACTGGAGCAGACTGATTTCCATACCGGAGCCGTTATCGGTTTCAAGACAAAGAAAGGCGAAGTAGTTCATGCCCGTGTCGCTTCTTCATTCATCAGTCCTGAACAAGCAATTCAGAATCTGAAGGAATTGGGTGGTGACAGTTTTGAAGTATTGGTACAGAAAGGTAAAGATGCCTGGAATGAGGTCTTAGGTAAAGTAGAAGTGGAAGGTGGAACATTGGATCAATACCGTACTTTCTATTCTTGCTTGTACCGTTCCTTGTTGTTCCCGCGTAAATTCTATGAACTGGATGCCAATGGGCAGCCTGTTCATTACAGTCCTTACAATGGGGAAACATTACCGGGATATATGTATACGGATACAGGATTCTGGGATACATTCCGTTGCTTGTTCCCTTTCTTGAACCTGATGTATCCTTCGGTAAATCAGGAAATACAGGAAGGTTTGATTAATACTTATAAGGAAAGCGGCTTCTTCCCCGAATGGGCCAGCCCCGGTCATCGTGGTTGCATGGTCGGCAATAATTCAGCTTCTATCTTGGTCGATGCTTATCTGAAAGGAGTACGTGTGGAAGATGTGGAAACATTATACAAAGGACTGATTCATGGAACGGAAGCTGTACATCCTGAAGTTTCTTCTACCGGACGTCTGGGATATGAATATTATAACAAGCTGGGCTATGTGCCTTGTGATGTGAAGATTCATGAGAATGCAGCCCGTACATTGGAATATGCATACGATGACTGGTGTATTTATCAGCTGGCGAAAGAATTGAAACGTCCGAAGAAGGAAATCGCACTCTTTGCCAAGCGTGCCATGAATTACAAGAACCTGTTTGATTCGGAAAGCAAGCTGATGCGCGGCAAGCAGAAGGACGGCAAATTCGCTCCTAAATTCTCACCGTTGAAGTGGGGAGGTGACTTTACGGAAGGAAACAGCTGGCACTATTCTTGGTCTGTATTCCATGATCCCCAAGGCTTGATTGACTTGATGGGAGGTAAGGAAATGTTCGTTACCATGCTTGATTCTGTCTTTTCGGTTCCCCCTATCTTTGATGATAGCTATTATGGACAGGTGATTCATGAAATCCGTGAAATGACAGTTATGAATATGGGTAACTATGCACATGGAAACCAGCCCATTCAGCACATGATTTATATGTATGATTATGCGGGTCAGCCTTGGAAAGCCCAATATTGGTTGCGTGAGGTGATGAACCGTATGTATACAGCCGGACCTGACGGATATTGCGGTGACGAGGATAATGGACAGACTTCGGCATGGTATGTATTCTCTGCATTAGGATTCTATCCGGTATGTCCCGGTACAGATGAATATATTCTGGGTGCTCCGTTGTTCAAGAAAGCGACACTGCATTTTGAAAACGGAAAGAACTTGGTAATAACCGCACCGGATAACAGCAATACCAACCGATATGTAGATGAAATGCGTGTAAACGGTACTGTTTATACCAAGAATTATTTGAAACACAATGAATTGTTACAAGGTGGTGTTATCGATTTCAAGATGACCGACCGTCCGAATATGCAACGTGGAACACAAGAAAGTGATTTGCCTTATTCATTTTCAAAAGACGAAACAATGAAATAAAAGTTTCACCATGCATTTCTCTCTTGTAAAGAGAGGTTGGAGGGGGATGTTCTCTTTTGGCAGCATTGCAAGAGTACATCCCCTTTTTGTTTTTAAATATTTCTTCTATACGTCAAAGTCCGATGATATCACTACTTTTGCCTTTCCTCTGTTTTTTCTAGAAAATTTAGAAAAAAGAACGAGATGGAGTAAGTGTTTTCTTTTAGCTGCCTGTTTTTATTCTCGAAAGGGGCATGAGAACCCCTTCACTGGAGAAAAATAAGTCAGTGTTAACTAATTTAATAAATTATGAAAGGCAATCAATTAATGAGAAAGCCCAAATTACTCAGGGCGCTTTTGATTCTTTTGTTTGTGGCTGCACCCATGCAATGGACCCGCGCACAAATTGTTCTTTCAACTCCCAAGACAACTCTTGGAGCGGTAATCAAGAACATCAAATCACAGTCTAACTATCAGTTTTTCTATGATGACAAACTGGCTGAAACGCCGGTGAATGCCATTGATGTAAAGAACGGTTCATTGCAGTCTGTACTTGATGCAGCTTTGCAAGGCAAAGGAATTACCTACAAGATAGAGGATAATATTGTCTATCTTTCAGCACCCGGAGAACCTCAAACACCTCAACAGACAGGACAGGAACATACAGTGACCGGAACAGTGGTTGATGCGACAGGAGAGGCCTTGATTGGTGTAAACGTACAAGTGAAAGGAAACCCTACAGCCGGTACGATTACTGACTTTGAAGGTAACTATTCTTTGTCGGTTCCCGGAAATGGCGAGGTTGTGTTCTCATACATTGGTTACCGTTCGGAAACATTGAAGCCCGATGGCAAGAATGTACTGAACGTAACCATGCAGGAAGACACACAGCAGATTGGCGAAGTGGTGGTAACCGCTTTGGGGATCAAACGTGAGAAGAAGATGTTGGGTTATGCGGTTCAGGAACTGAAAAGTGATGAACTGAACAAGACAGGTGACCCGTCTGTGACCAGTGCCTTGCAAGGTAAGGTGGCAGGTCTTCAGATGAATACTTCGGCTACAGGTTTAGGTGGTTCTACGAAAATCACCATTCGTGGTAACTCTTCTCTTACCGATAACAACCAGCCGTTATGGATTGTGGATGGCGTTCCTTTCAGCGACAACACTACATCCGACGCATCTCGTTATGGTGGTGTGGACCGTGGTAGCGCTTCCATGGACATTAATCCGGATGACATCGAGAGCATTTCGGTATTGAAAGGTCCGAATGCGGCTGCTCTTTACGGTTCGCGTGCAGGTAATGGCGTTATCTTGATTACGACAAAGAAAGGCAGTAAGAAAGATGGTTTCGGAATCCGTTATAGTGGTAACTTCACTTGGACAGCTATCGGCGAGACATTGGATATGCAACGCCGTTACGGACAAGGACATATTGATACAAAAGATGCCAAGACTGCGGTGTATGACAAAACGGATAGCGGAAGCTGGGGCCCGGTATTGGATGGAAGCATGAAAGAGGCTTGGAACGGAGAAACTTACGCTTACTCTAACTATGGGGATAAGTTGAAAGATTATTTTGATACCGGTTTCTCGCATACGCATAACGTATCTATCAGCAACGGTACAGAGAAATCACATTTCCGTACTTCTTTCGGATACTCAGATAATGACGGTGTATTCCCCACTGAAAGTTTGAGCCGTGTGAATGCCGACCTGAATGCAGGAACGGAATTGAACAAATGGGTGTCTATGGACGGAAAGATTTCTCTTTCACGTACAAAAGCCGATAACCGTCCACTGTATGGTGATTACGGTGCTATTTCCCAGTTGATGAGAATCCCTAACAACGTCCGTCTGGATGACTTGAAACAATATTCTGATGAAACTCATGCGCATGTGAACTGGACAGGACCTACTGCCAGTATCCGTAATCCTTATTATGTATTGCATCAGCGTCAGAATTCAGATGAACGCTGGCGTGCTTTCGGATATTATAGCATGAAAATCAATTTCACAGATTGGCTGCATCTGTCTGCCAAATACGCTTTTGACTACTACCGCACCAGAGTGCAAAGTACCAATGCGGGTGATGGTATCAATGGAGAAGCCAATACTTCCATGATTACGAATGACTCAATGGACCGTAGTGAAGAAAACTTCTTCGAGTCAAATGCTGAAGTCATTTTGATGGGTGACCGTCAGTTGACTGATAACTTCCGTCTGGGCTTCAATGTCGGTGGTAACTTTATGTACCAGCGTTCGGAAACTTTGGGTGTGGGCGTAGGTAATATGGTGGATAAAGGTAATTGGATGCTGAATGCGGCCAATTTGCTGAGAACCGGTAGTGAGGATGGTTACAAGCGTGCCATGAACTCAGTGTTCGGCTCTGTGCAGATGGCATGGAAGGAATATCTGTCTTTGGATTTGACAGCTCGTAACGACTGGTCATCCACTCTTCCGTCAGGTAACAATTCTTTCTTCTATCCGTCTGCCAACCTCAGTTTCGTAGTTTCCGACTTTTTGCGCTCCATCGACAAACCGTTGCCAAGCTGGGTGACATTTGCCAAGGCACGTCTGTCTGCCGCACAGGTAGGTAAGGACACAAGCCCTTATCAGTTATACAACACCTACTCTTTCAAATTCGATAATGGTGTATTGACTCCGACCAAGGATAATGTGAAGATGAACGATCAGTTGAAGCCTGAAATCGCGACCTCTTATGAAGCAGGTCTGGACATGAAGTTCTTGAACAACCGTCTGGGCTTTGACTTTACTTACTATTACAGCAAAACAAAGAACCAGATTATGAAAGTGCCCGCAGCAGCTCCCTGGAGTGGTGGCCAATGGGTAAACGCAGGTATGGTAACCAATCAAGGTGTAGAATTTATGTTGTATTCCACTCTGGTAGAAACAAAGGATTTCGCTTTTGATTTGAATGTGAATATGGCTCACAACGTATCGAAAGTGAAAGAACTGGCTCCGGAAGAAAATGTGAACTATATGTTCTTTAACGGTGATGGAAACTTCCCTGTAAAAGTAGGTACACGCGCCGGACACAAATTAGGCGAGATTTATGCTACATCGCTTTATAAGCGCAATGAAAACGGTGATATTATCGTAAATGAAAATGGTTTGCCCATGACTGTGACCAATGAGTCTGAATATGTGAACAAACCTATCGGTAATATCCAGCCTAAGCTGACCATGTCTGTATCTCCTACCTTTACTTATAAAGGGATTACACTGTCTGCACTGTTTGATATGAAATTCGGTGGTGATATCTTCTCTTATTCCGAGATGCTGGCTACCGGAAACGGTTTGGCTAAGCGTACCTTGAACCGTGGTGAGGAAAACAACTATATGATGGTATTCCCCGGTGTGACAGAATCAGGCGAGGTGAATACAAAACAGGTTTCCGCCTCAGAATACTACGGCTCATTGCAGGCTGAGGATTTTATCTACGATGCTTCATTCATTAAACTGAAAGAATTGTCAATCGGCTATTCATTCCCTTCATCTATGCTGAAGAAGACTCCTGTCAACTCGCTGAATGTTTCATTTGTAGCACGTAACTTGTGTTATCTGATGAAGCACACGCCGGGTACAAGCCCCGAAGGCGGCTATGACACTACGATGTTCTCACAAGCCATTGACTATGCATCGTTGCCGTTTACACGTACTTTCGGTATTTCTATCAACTTAGGTTTCTAATTAATTAAAAGGAAAAACTGATTATGAAAATCAAATTATATAAATCCGTAGCCTTATGCTCATTGCTGGCTCTGGCCGGATGCCATGATTTTGAGGAATTGAATACAAATCCTTACGCACCGATTTACGACCCGACTGTGGAGAATGTATCGGCCGATGGAATAGACATTGATTACACCTTGACAGACAATGCCATGGCAAGTTTGAAAGGGATGGAAGGCGCTATCGGAAGTATTTTTGCCAATTTCACCTACGAAGGTCTTTACAATGATTATCAGACAACGACCAATCTGACTCATGATATCTATGCCGGTTATTGGGGAAACAATGTCAGCGGCTTTGTGAATCAGGCGCCTACCTATTCTTATACGGATGGATGGTCGGCCAGCCGATGGAAGCATTTCTATGATGACCGCAGCACTTCGGAATACAGTCAGTTGGTCAAGACATTCTATTTCTGTAATAAGGATTATTATCATACGGCATTCTATATTACCCGCATTTATTATGCTTTCTTGTTGTCCATGCAGACAGATACTTACGGAGATATTCCCGTCGCTTATTATGTGAAGGGAGCTATGCCGCCGGAAGAAAATGTGTCTTATACGCCTCAGAAAGAGGTCTATAATATCCTTTTCCAGCTGTTGGATCAGGCTATAACAGAGTTGCACCAGGAAAATCTTCCTGCTGTCAGTCAGTATGATTTAGGTGACAATGACAAATGCTATGGAGGTGATGTGGACAAATGGCGTCGTTTTGCCAACACACTGCGTTTGCGCCTTGCTTTGCGTGTATCCAATGTAAATCCGGAATTGGCCCAGACTCAGGCAAAAGCAGCTTTGACAGATCCGGCTGGTCTGATGCAAAGCCAGGATGACAATATGAAGCAGACTCCAAAACGTCAGTATATCGCCGGCGGTAATGAAAATATATACGCATTGTTGTTCAGCTGGACCGGCAATGCTGTATTGTCGAAAGAAATGGAACGGGCTTATAAGAATCAGGCCTTGAAAGAAGGTGCGGCGGCAGCCGATGCCGTTACTTTCAATGAGAATTCTGAGAATTGTTATCTCGACCCTCGTTGTGAAGTTTTATGGTTCCGTCCTACTCCGTTTGATTCGTTGACTGCCAGTCCGCTTCCCACAGAGAATCTGAAGAGAGATTTCAACGGGGTGATGAATGGAGAAACCAATGTAGGTGGCTCTTATCTGAACAGATACTCTGCCAACCGTTGTATTCTGTCATCTGATGCCATGAACAAGGATTATTGGTGGAATCTGGCCCGTGAAATAGTCTGGATGGGGTATTCTGAAAGTTTGTTCCTGAAAGCGGAAGCAGCATTGCGCTGGCCGTCATTGGTGGATGAAACTGCTGAAGCTCTTTATTTGAAAGGTATCAAGGCATCTATGGATTATTATGAAATTGATGCGGACAAGGCCAATGAATACATCAGTCATCTGGATGGCGTAAAAGCATTTGCCGGTGGTAGTAAGGAAGAACAATTGGAACAGATTATTACTCAGAAGTGGATTGCCGTTTTCCCGAATGGAAATGAAGGATGGGCAGAAGTGCGTCGTACCGACTATCCGCGTTATCTGCTGGCTCCGGTTAATGGAAACAATTCCAATGGAGAAGTGGCGTCCGGCAAGCTTATCAAACGCATCAACTATCCTAACAGCGAGTCCCGTAACCCTAATAAACCGGGCAATGTGAACCAGGGTAGCCGTGTATGGTGGGATGTGGCCGATACGATGAATGATAAAGGTCAGTGGCATACTCCGAATAATTTCCGATAGAAATTGCTATCTTTGTATCCTAGGGAACATAAAAAGAAACAAAATGAAGCAAATTCTATTTTTATTGGCAGCCGTCCTGTTATTGGGCGGCTGTGCGGAAGAGAAGAAGACCGACGTTCGTTGGGCTACTTTTAATGTCCGTTATGACAATCCGCAAGACAGTTTGAACAATTGGCAATATCGGAAAGACCGTGTGTGCCAGTTTATTAAGGACCGTGAACTGGATATTGTCGGTATGCAGGAAGTTTTGCATAACCAGTTTCAGGATCTTCGTGCAGGCTTGCCCGAATACGATGGTATCGGCGTGGGACGTGATGACGGGAAGACAGCAGGTGAATATGCGCCGCTATTCTATCGTAAGGACAAATATGAGGTGTTGGACTCCAATACTTTCTGGTTGGCCGAAAATCCCGATAGCGTAGGAATGATGGGATGGGATGCGGTTTGTGTCCGTATCGCCACGTGGGCGAAATTTAAAGACAAGGCCACCGGAAAGATATTCATGGCTGTCAATACTCATTTTGACCATGTAGGTGAAGAGGCTCGCCGTCAAAGCGCATTGCTCATTATCCGTAAGATAAAAGAGATCGTAGGCGAACGCCCCGCAGTGGTTACGGGTGACTTTAATGTGACCGATGCGAGCGATGCATACGAAACGATCACTACCAACGAGTTTGTGATGAAGGATGCTTATAAGACGGCTGCCCGTGTGACCGGCGTTGATTATACTTTTCATGATTTTGCCCGTATTCCGGCCGAGGATTGTGAAAAGATTGATTTCATCTTTGTCACTCCGCAAGTTCTGGTAAAGAACTGTGAGATACCGGCTGAAGTACCGGAAGCTTTGCTTTCCGATCATAATCCTCAGTTGGCTGACTTGGAATTCTGATTTTTTTAATAGGTGAACTTACGCCGGTAGAGTCTTTAAAAGGGCTTTATCGGCGTTTGTATTACAATAACTTTTTCAAATCTTCAATGTTTGGCAGAGCGTTACGAAGTCGTTCCGGCATATCTTTAGATGCACGGTAAGTGGCAACTCCCATCGGCTTGTTATAATCACGAACGGCAAACTCTACAAAGGTTTGGTTCATTTCTTTGCAAAGAATTATTCCGATAGAAGGGTTTTCGTGCGGTTTTCTGATATATGTATCTAAAGCGGATAGATAAGTATTCAACTGCCCCAAATAAGAAGTGCGGAATTTTCCGGATTTAAGCTCAACTGCGACTAAGGAGTTAAGCTCCCGATTGAAAAAGAGCAAATCAATAAACATTTCTTCTCCTGCAACCTCCATGCGATATTGATTGCCTATAAAGCTGAAATCTTGTCCGAAGGTCATAATAAACTTCTTCACATTGGCAACAATTGCCTTTTCTACTATTTTTTCGTCTAAGTCCTCTTCCTGCTCATTCAGTTCCTCCACATTGATGAAATCAAGCAAGTATTCATCTTTGAATGAACAAACAGCTTTTAGCGCTTGCTTAGTATCAGGCAATGTTTGTGCAAAATTGTTGGGTAAAGTTCCCCGATGGCTGTATAGATCTGCTTTTAAGTAATCCCTTAACGTGTATTTACTCCAATAGCGAATGGCGCACTCATGTATATAAAATAGTCTTGCTTCTAAAGTCTTGGCTTTGGATATTATTTCGGTATGGTGACTAAAGCCGATTGAAAAGAAGTCTGACCAATTAAATTCATCCGCCACTGGCTGATGAATTGCTACAAGAAGCAATTTTTCATTCAACACCAAATCATCAGCCAATGGCGGATGATTTAAAACCTTATCCCACTCTTCATAAAAAATACGCATATTTCTTATACTTGTTGCTGAAAATCCCCTCAGCCCCGGCAATTCTTTTTGTAACAGAGAAGATATTTGTTCAATGGCACCTTTCCCCCAAAAGCCTGTACGGGAATTTTCCGACACGTAACGTCCGATGCCGTAATAAAGAGATAATTGTTCCTTATTTACTGATGCGGCTGCACGGTACTGGCTTCGTAAGATAGCTTCTTTTATGGCCTTTACTGCTTCTCTATAATTCTGATTTATATTCATTTGCACTTTGTTATATGTGACAAAAGTACAAAATTAATGCTGTCAGTACAAATAAGCTTATCATTCCCTCTCCCATTTAAAATAATTTTCCTCCTTCGATAAGTGTAATACCTTATTTAATTGTTTTATATTTGTATCATTAATCCAATTTAATATTATGAAGGCATACAGTTACTATGTATTATTTTTGTTAGTCGTGTTTTGTGGGTGTTCTCGCCCCACAGAATTGACATCGCCGGATGGCAATATAAAATTAGTATTCAATCTCAATGAAGCGGGAGAGATGACCTACGGAGTTTCTGTAGGAGGGAATCCATTCATCACCCCCTCCGTTATGGGCTTTGAAGGCCGTGACGGGGTAAATCTTTCCAAAGGTTTTCTGATAGAAAGTACCGAGTACACCACAAAGGATGAAACTTGGACCCAACCTTGGGGAGAAAATAAATCAATCCGGAACCATTATAACGAAATGGCCGTGCGTTTGAAAGACCAGGCAAATACACAGCTGACCCTCCGTTTCCGCGTGTTCGATGACGGTCTGGGCTTCCGCTATGAATATCAAGTACCCCAAGTGGACAGTGTGTTCGTAATGGATGAGCTCACTTCATTTAATTTGGCACAAGACGGCAAGTCATGGTCTATTCCCGCCAGTTTTGAAACCTACGAATTGCTGTATCGCACCCTGCCCGTCAGCAAGGTGGATAATGCCAATACCCCGATGACTTTCAAAACAGATAACGGGGTATATGCCAGTATCCACGAAGCAGCTTTGACCGATTTCCCCGAAATGACTTTGAAGCATACCGAAGGTTGTCACTTCAAATCGGAACTGGCTTCCTGGCCCGATGGGGTGAAAGCCCGTTTTGCCGGAGGGACTTTCGTGACTCCGTGGCGCAGTATTCAGATAGCTCCCAAAGCGGTAGGTCTGATAAACTCCGGCCTGATACTGAATCTGAATGAGCCTTGTGTGCTGGAGGGGGATTTGAGCTGGATACGTCCTATGAAATACGTAGGTATCTGGTGGGGAATGCATCTGGGAGTCGAAACGTGGACGATGGATGAACGCCACGGCGCCACCACCGCTAATGCCAAACGTTATATAGACTTTGCTGCTGCCAATAACATAGAAGCGGTGATGTTCGAGGGATGGAATGAAGGCTGGGAAAGTTGGGGCGGTATGCAGACTTTTGACTACACCAAACCCTACGCCGATTTTGATATGGCAGAGGTGGCACGTTATGCCAAGGAGAAAGGGATTGAAATAATCGGTCACCACGAAACAGGTGGCAATATCTTTAATTACGAACGCCAGTTGGACAATGCTTACAAATGGTATGCCGACTTGGGAGTGCACAGCGTGAAGACCGGTTATGCCGGAGGACTGCCGGGCGGTCATAGCCATCATGGACAGTTCAATGTACGCCATTACCGCAAGGTGGTGCAGACTGCCGCCGGTTATCATACAACCGTTAATGCCCACGAACCTATCAAAGATACAGGAATTCGTCGTACTTACCCCAATATGATGACACGGGAAGGCGCCCGCGGTATGGAGTGGAACGGATGGAGTGAAGGTAATCCTCCCGAGCATCACGAGTTATTGCCGTTTACCCGCTTGCTGGGCGGTCCGATGGATTATACGCCGGGTACTTTTGATATTCTTTATGAAAAGACACGCAATTCTCCCCGCCGCAAGAAATGGAATGACTTGGATAAAGGAAACAGCCGTGTGAATACCACCTTGGCAAAGCAGATTGCCAATTGGGTAATCATTTATTCTCCATTGCAAATGGCATCGGATATGATTGAGAATTATGAAGGGCATCCTGCTTTCCAGTTCTTCTGGGATTTTGATGCGGACTGTGACTGGTCTGAAGCCTTGCAGGGCGAACCGGGAGAGTTTGTAGCCGTAGTACGGAAAGCGAAAGATAATTATTTCTTAGGAGCTACGACCAATGAGGAAGCACGTACGCTGACCATTCCTCTGGATTTTCTTGAAAAAGATAAAAAATACCATGCGGTGATTTATGCTGATGGAGAAGATGCCGACTGGAAAACAAATCCTACTTCTTATCAGATTAAGGACAGAGAGGTGACAGCAGCCGATACCTTGTCTGTAGTCATGGCAAAAGGTGGTGGACAAGCGGTAAGCTTTATTCCTGTAACTGACTGATTTACCAAATGCTTCGTCCTATTGCATTAATAGATTCCGAAAGGTAACTTCATCTCCTCTCAGAAGGAGATGAAGTTATCTTCGGTTATAGCCGAATTCAACAACCTTAAAACTTAGATATAAATGAAAACAACCGAAACCCCAACTCCGTCCAGACGCCGTAGTCCTATTTTCTGGGTTCCCACCGCTTATTTTGGTATGGGGCTCCCTTTTGTTGTCCTCAATATGGTAGCCGTACTGATGTACAAAGGTCTGGGAGTCAGTGATGCGAAAATAGCCTTCTGGACTTCCCTTATCATGCTTCCTTGGACACTGAAACCCCTTTGGAGTCCGTTGCTGGAGATGTACCGTACCAAGAAATTCTTTGTTGTCCTCACTCAGATGGTGTCGGGAGTTACTTTCGGGTTGATCGCTTTGTCGCTTCATCTTCCGTCTTTCTTTGCGGTCACTATTGCCTTGTTCGCCATTGTCGCTTTTAGCGGAGCAACGCACGATGTGGCCTGTGACGGAGTATATATGGACGAGTTGAATGCGCAGGAACAAGCTAAATATATAGGTTGGCAGGGAGCTTTTTATAATGTGGCGAAGATTATCGGTACAGGCTTGCTGGTCTATCTGGCCGGTTTTCTGAAAGATGAATACGAAGGGCCTGCAGAAGATGCGGTACTTTATTCCTGGACGGTCATTATGATTATCCTCGGAGTAGTGATGTTCGCCTTGGGAATTTATCATACCCGTATGTTACCTTCGGGCAAGCACGCCCATTCGGTCACCTCTTTTTCGCAGAGTATGACCGAGTTATGGAATGTCATCCGGAACTTCTTTACGAAAAAGCATATTGTTTACTACATTTGCTTTATTATTTTATATCGTTTTGCCGAAGGGTTTGTGATGAAAATTGTACCTTTGTTCCTGAAAGCCGGTCGTGATGTGGGTGGCTTGGGATTGACAGAACAGGAGATTGGTATTTATTATGGAACCTTCGGAGCGGCAGCTTTCGTACTCGGTTCATTGCTGGGTGGATATTATATTTCCGCACGTGGCTTGAAAAAGACTTTGTTCTCCTTGTGTTGTGTGTTCAATCTGCCTTTTATGGCTTACACGCTGCTTGCCATTTTCCAACCGCAGAGTGCGCCCCTTATCGGAGGGGCCATTGTGCTGGAGTATTTCGGATATGGTTTCGGCTTTGTGGGGCTTACCTTGTTCATGATGCAGCAAGTGGCTGCCGGTCCTCATCAGATGGCGCATTATGCTTTTGCATCGGGTATCATGAATCTGGGTGTCATGTTGCCCGGCATGATGTCCGGATATGTCAGCGACTGGTTGGGCTATAAACTGTTTTTCATCTTTGTGCTGGTGGCTACCATTCCGGCCTTTCTGATGACCTGGTTTGTACCCTTCACACACGAAGACAAGAAATAGAGAAAAACTATTAACCTAACAAAAAAGAGAATATGAGTGAATTGAAGATTGCGGGCAATCCGTTGCCCGGTATGCCGTGGGAGGAGCGTCCCGAAGGTTGTAAAAATGTAATGTGGAGATGTAGTGCGAATCCTATCATTCCCCGTGATTTGCTGCCTACATCCAATAGTATATTCAATAGTGCGGTAGTACCTTTCGGCGAAGGGTATGCCGGAGTGTTCCGTTGTGATGATACAAACCGCCGGATGGCGCTTCATGTGGGATTCAGCAAGGATGCCGTTCATTGGGACATCAATCCGGAGAAGTTGCAGTTCCAGTGTGATATCCCCGAGATAGGTGAATGGGTGTATGGTTATGACCCGCGTGTCTGCTTTATCGATGACCGTTACTATGTGACTTGGTGTAACGGATATAAGGGCCAGCCCACCATCGGCGTGGCATGGACTACGGATTTCAAGACGTTCCACCAGGTGGAGAATGCTTTCCTGCCTTTCAACCGTAATGGCGTGCTGTTCCCTCGCAAGATTAATGGTAATTTTGCCATGTTGAGCCGTCCCAGTGACAACGGGCATACTCCTTTCGGAGATATTTATTATAGCGAGTCGCCCGACTTGGAGTTTTGGGGACGCCATCGGCATGTCATGTCGCCTGCGCCTTTTGAACAGAGTGCATGGCAGTGCTTGAAAATAGGTGCCGGCCCTATTCCTATCGAAACCAGTGAAGGCTGGTTGTTGTTCTACCACGGTGTGCTTCGTTCCTGCAATGGTTATGTCTATGCCTTTGGATCGGCATTGCTTGATTTGGACGAGCCTTGGAAGGTGAAGTTCCGTTCGGGACCTTATCTCCTCTCTCCGCGTGAACCTTACGAATGTATGGGTGATGTGCCCAATGTATGCTTCCCTTGTGCGGCTTTGCATGATCCGGCAACGGGACGGGTAGCCGTTTATTATGGTTGTGCCGATACGGTGACCGGTCTGGCATTCGGTTATATTCCTGAAATTATAGAATTTACCAAGCGTACTTCTATTATTTAAGCACAGTTTGTACTGTTCTCATTAGAAAACAGAGGATGTGTCCTGTGGCTGTCACTTCGGCCCGGACACATCCTCTTTGTTTTTTCCCGGAAAAGGGACCTGTCTGGTTATAAAGCGGTTCTTAAGTGCCATCTTCTCTTTGGCTAAGTGTTTTCTTCCGGATGATTAAGGGCTTTTATACTGAAACCTTCTACAGTCCATTGTAATGGACTGTAGAGTCTGCCGTAATGGACTGTACGGTCTGCTACAGTGGACTGTACGGTCTGCACCGGAAGACTATAGAAGATAATAGGAATAAAGACCTTAGTTGTATGGATAAAAAGGCTTATGTTTACTGTTGAACGTCTTCGTCGCAGAGGATGCGGAGTGTATTGCCGAAGTAGCGGAACAGTTCTTCCGTGACGGTTTGGGTGGCGGATTCCACCAAACGATCCGCATGGTATGATGTATCATAAATGTTCGTTTTATAAGTAAATAAATCCGTTTCTTCGAGTTTGTTTAAGTGGAACTCGGTGGAGAATTATTTTTTATAAAGCGAACAGCATCAGGCCATCAAAGTAGAAAACCAGCATAAACATACACGAGTACGTGTTGCGGCATACGAAATTCATTCAGCCAGTCATCGGGTAGGAAGCAACTGAATACTATATCATCGAAATTATGTAGTCTGTCTTCAAGCATTAGAGCGTTTCGAGTAATTCGATAAGACGTTCGGTGTGCGCTACTGATATATTTCTTTGTTGCTCGATAAGTTCCGGTGTGGTACGGTTGCCGTAACTTACGCCGCAGGTATAAACACTGCCGCTATACTCCATGTGCGTCAGTCGGCAGGTTGCTTTGTAGCAAGCTAAAAATTCGTCTATGGTGTAGCCCATCGCCCCCTTGTGGCTATACAATGCTTCGGGTGCTCCCGTTGTGAAAGAGAGAACGAGTTTCTTGCCTTTGAGTTTGTCTCCGGTACTTCCGTGCGAGAATCCGTGACGGAAAGTCTCTTCCATCCAGCGTTCCAATATGGAGGGTGCGGAGTACCAGAAAAGGGGGAACTGCAATACGATGATGTCTGCCCGGAGCAATTTCTGCTGTTCGGCTTCCACGTCGATTTTGAAATCGGGATAGAGTTCATCCAGCTTTACGATTTCGGCTTCCGGCAGCCGTTCGTTCAGGGTTTCGAGAATCGTTTTATTGGCTACAGATGCGGCAAGGTTTGTATGGCCGCTGATAATCAATACATTTTTCATATTCATTCTTTTTATTGTTATTTGTTTTATGCACCTACACCACCGTCCACTTTATAGTCGGCTCCGGTTACGAAGCTGGCTTCGTCGCTCGTCAGGAAAGCGACGACGGCGGCAACCTCTTCGGGCTGTCCCATTCTACCGAGAGGCACGCTCTTCGTTACCATATCCTTGTGGGCTTTCGCGGCCTCGTCCGAAAGCTCGGTCTTGCCGTAAATAGGGGTTTCGATGGGCCCCACGCCGAGTGAATTGACACGCACGCCGTCTTTTGCCAACTCTTTCGCCCATGCACGTGTCATGGTATAGACGGCAGCTTTCGAGGCGGCATAGTTCGCCATCGTCGCGATAGGATTGGTTGTCATAGTTGTCGTGACATTCAGGATATTGCCTTTTGCTGCCTTTATCATCGGCAGGCAGGCCTGTGTCAGCATGACAACGGCACGCACGTTGATGGCGAATACCTTGTCGTATTCGTCGATTTTCATCGTTGCAAACGGGGTGACGGGTGCCCATCCGGCATTATTGACAAGAATGTCGAGACGACCGTACCGTTCTCCGACAGTACGGATGATAGTGCGTATCCCGTCTTCCGATTCGAGGTCGATGGCAAGATAGGAGATTTTATCACTGTAAGCAGCCGTTTCGACAAGTGTCGTTTCCGTGCGGCCTACAATCAATACGTTAGCACCTTCATCGGCCAGACGTTGGGCAATAGCTCTTCCGATGCCCGTCCCGGCTCCGGTTACAAGAGCGACTTTGTTGTTCAATGACTTATACATGGGTTATTATTTGTTATTAGGGTTAAATTGCTTGTCGTAATTCAGAAGGAATTTTACGAGTTCGGGATTACGGTGCGACCAGCGGAAGTCGGCAGGTTTGTCGAGCGGACGGATACTTTCCATATCTTCCGGTGTAAGTGTGAAATCGAATACATCCAGATTTTGTTTCATTCGCTCGATGTGCGTGCTTTTCGGGATGGCGATGATGCCGCGTTGCACCAAGTAACGCAGGGCGACTTGCTGTACCGTTTTATTGTATCGTTCGGCCAAAGCCGTCAGTATGGGATTGGTCAGAAGGTCGGGATCGCCTTGTGCCAGTGGGGCCCAAGCCATGATACGTGTATCATAGGGCTTCATTTCAGCTTCAGCATCCCACTGCTGACTGAATACATTGGTTTTTAGTTGGTTTACGGCAGGTTTTATTTCGGCACATTCGGCCATATCCACGAAGCGGTCGGGATAGAAATTCGATAGCCCAATGGCACGGACTTTTCCGGCCTTTACCGCTTTCTCCATCGCCCGCCATGTTCCCGGATAGTCGCTAAACGGCTGATGGATAAGCAGCAGGTCGATGTAATCGGTGCGCAACTTACGGAGCGATTCGTCGATGCTGCGGGTTGCCTTTTCCTCTCCGGCATTGGTAATCCACACTTTGGTCGTGAGAAAAAGTTCATCACGGGACACGCCGCATCTGGCGACGGCATTACCCACGCCCTCTTCGTTATAATACGCCTGCGCCGTGTCTATCAACCGATAACCCGCGCCGATGGCATCGAGTACGCAACGCTCGCACTCTTCGGGCGATACTTGAAATACACCATATCCTAATACCGGCATTTCGATGCCGTTGTTCAATTTTACAGTCTGCATATCATTCTGTTTTAAGGGTTAATATTCTATTTGTTTTTTGAAATCATTCATGGATTTTGTGCAACCCGATACCTTTTACCGTAAGTAAATCCATGTCATCGTAGATAGGACTTTTCCCTGTCTCCAGCAGGGCGATGGCATCCATTTCCTCTTTGGACAGCGTAAAATCGAGAATATTGAAGTTCTCGATCATCCGTTCCTTATGTACGGATTTCGGGATAACTACGATGTTGCGCTGGTTCAGCCAGCGAAGAATCACGGCTCCGACGCCCTTATCGTGTTGCTCTGCTATCGCTTTCAATGTAGGATGATTGAATATGTCATTCTGCCCTTCGGCAAAAGGCGCCCATGCTTCGTGCTGGATGCCTTCCTGCTGTAAGAAAGCATTGGCAGCCTGCTGCTGGAAGAACGGATGCGTTTCAAGCTGGTTTACGACGGGTTTTATTTCGTTATGCAAGAAAAGGTCTTGCAGGCGTTCATTAGAGAAACTCGTAACCCCGATAGCCCGGATGCGTCCCTCTTTATAGAGCCGCTCCATCGCCCGCCATGCGGCATAGTAATTCCCGTAGGGTTTGTGCATCAAGTAGAGGTCAAGATAGTCCAACCCGAGTTTTTTCATCGAGAGGTCGAAAGCGCGCAGAGCATCGTCGTATTCGTAGTCCTGCACCCACAATTTGGTGGTTATGAAAAACTCCTCCCGTTTAATGCCGCTTTGCCGGATGGCGTTTCCCAACTGTTCCTCGTTGAAATAAGCCGCAGCCGTATCGAATTTCCGATAACCGATCTCGATAGCATCATTTACGGCTCGTTCCGTTTCGTTTTCAGGAATCTGAAAGACACCGAACCCGATAGCAGGCATCATTACTCCATTGCTTAATCTTACATTTTTCATATCCTTTATGGTTTTTAATTCTGATGCAAAGTTACAGGGTACCTATCATTTTATTGTTTCATTATTCGGGGAAGAATTTTCACTATTCGTGGTTTTTTGTTATTTTCGCAGGAAATGAAAGAGAAATGACACATACAGACTTCGACGGGATTATTTTCGCCGATACATTGCAGGAATTTAATGCCTTACGATATGCAGGAAGAGTAATCCATATTCTTTGCAGCGGAGGAAATATGGGTTTCACGTTTCAGGATACCCGTTATAACATCGCGGCCGGGGATTATGTAATTCTGCCCAACGCCACACTCGTATCGGAATTTTCGGACTCCGAAGACTTTCAAGGTATCCTGATGAACCTTTCGGATGCGTTCGTTTCCTCGATTGCTATTCGCAGCAATTACGGCATTATTGGGTATCTATCACTCTTGCAGAATCCGGTCATGAAACTTTCCTCCCATGATTTTCAAGTATGCGAACAGGCAATGCGCTGTATCCGGCAACGTCTGAAAGATAAAGAGCATCTGTTTTGGGAAGAATTGATGGGAAGCCTGCTTACGGCGCACATCCTCGACCTTTATGATATTCATGCACGCAGTCAGAATACCATGCAGGTATCGGAGCGTATTACGGTCTTACTGCGAAATTTCATAGAACTGTTATATAACGGCGAATATATTCGAAATCGAGATCTCGATTTTTATGCATCCCGGCTTTGCATAACACCTCATTATCTGTCGGAGATATGTAAAAAGGTAAGCGGCAAACCTGCCACTTATTGGATTGACCGTTTTACTCTTCAAGAGATTACCCGCTTGCTTCGACAAAAAGAGTTGTCTTTAACTACGATTGCCGAACGAATGAATTTCTCCTCTGTTTCTTATTTCAGTCGGTATGTGCAAAAGAGGATGAAGACAACACCGTCAGAGTATAGGAAAGATATATCTGTCCGCTAAACAACAAGATATTTGTTCAAGATACAAATAAGAACAGCCGTTTTATACGGCTGTTTTTTACTTAAATTTTTATTCCTCTGTATACGACCAGATCGTGTTATTGCAGTGGTTCTTTTCCACTTTGAGGAACAACTCGAAGTCGGTGATGAATGCCGGAGTAAGCTCTTTCAGCGCAATACCACTGGCCTTGTACCGCTTTTCGACGAACTCCGCGAGGTGTTTGTAAACGACGCAGTATTTCCAATAGCTGCGCAGGCTTTTAAGTTTACCGACCTGCGTCTCGTGGTTCATGCCCAAACCTAAATAGGCATTGCGAACTTTCTCGGCGGTAACATAGTTGTCACCCGGTTTCAGTTGGCTTTTCGATGGCTTCGGTTTGGCTTCGATATCGCAATTCGATTCTCTCTAAATCCCTTGTTTACGACCTTCTTGCTCCAATCCGCTCCCATTCTCGAATTTTCTCTTTATCTTTGTCAGAAAAATAAAGCAGTCCATGAAACGACCCAACGTACTTAATTTAACCTGCCCTGCCATCCCCGTAGTTCGGATCGGTTTTGTCGGATTAGGAAACAGGGGCATTCTTGCACTCGAGAGATATATGTACCTGGAAGGCATTGAGGTGAAAGCGCTTTGTGATTTGCGGAAGGAAAACATAGAGCGTGCAGAGCGGATTTTGCAGGAGTCCGGCCGCCCCAAGGCTGAGAACTATTCGGAAGAGGGGATGTGGCGCAGGATGTGCGAATGTAAAGAGATAGATCTTGTTTATATTTGTACAGACTGGCTGACTCATACCGAGATTGCGGTTTATGCTTTGCAGCAGGGACGCCATGTCGCTTTGGAGGTTCCTGCCGCCATGAGTGTGGCCGATTGCTGGCGTTTGGTGGATACAGCCGAAGAAACCCGCCGTCATTGCATGATGCTGGAGAACTGTTGTTACGATGCGTTTGCCTTGACTACATTGAACATGGTGCAGCAGGGGGTGTTGGGAGAGATCACTCATGCCGAGGGGGCATACATACATGACTTGCGCAAGCATTATTTTGCAGATGAAAAGGCGGGTGGGTATCACAATCACTGGATAAAGCTTTATAGTCAGCAGCATACGGGGAATCCTTATCCTACTCACGGTTTGGGTCCTGTCTGCCAATGGATGAATATTCATCGGGGAGACCGTATGGAATATCTGGTTTCCATGTCCTCGCGTCAGGCCGGTCTTTCTGCTTATGCCGGACAGGCGTTTGGCGCATCCTCCGAAGAAGCGGCACAGAATTATGAGATGGGGGATGTGAATACCACGCTGATTCATACCGCAAAAGGAAGAACTATCTTGTTGCAATATGATGTGACCACTCCTCGCCCGTACAGCCGCCATCAGACGGTGTGCGGCACGAAGGGATTCATGCAGAAATATCCCGTTCCCTGTCTTATGCTGGATAAATACGGAAAAGAGCCTTTGTCCGGCGAGCAGTTTGAGCGGATGATGGAGCAGTATAAACATCCTTTTACAGCTGTTATCGGAGAAGAGGCCCGGCGGAAGAATATGCCGAATGAAATGAATTATATCATGGACTATCGGCTTATTCATTGTTTGAGGAACGGTTTGCCGTTGGATCAGGATGTGTATGATGCCGCCGAATGGTCCTGCATTACGGAACTGAGCGAGCGTTCCGTGCGGCAGGGCAGTGTTCCGGTGGAGATTCCCGATTTCACACGAGGGGACTGGAAAAAGAGATAATGCTGTAGGTTCTTTAGCACAGGGGGATAAACCGAATGGTTCTCACCTGAAGATGAAAAGAACGCTGATATTTTAATCTCCAGATGAAAATATAGGCTTGTTTATTGAACTCCCATTGATGTTATCGTTTCTTGTCTTGTGGTGTTTCCACTATTATTTTTCCTTCTTTCATGGTGAACTGTGCGATTTTCAAATCATTCAGCGCATCCAGTACGGTATTCATCGGGAGTTGGCGGTTGATATGGAAATAGATGCGTTCGTCCAGCAACGGACGTGAACGGAATACGATGCTGATGTTATACCATGAACCTATTTCTTGCATGACTTGCCTCAAGTCGGTATTGTCAAAAGAAAATTTATTCTCCGCCCATCCTTTTCTCTTTTCCGTATCGACTCTTTTCAATTGGAGTTTTCCTTGTTTATCCAAGGATATTTGTTCCCCAGGGTGCATTTCCCGGCTTTGACGGCGCTTGGTATGACTTACATTCACTCGTCCTTGATAGAGGATGACATCCGGCGAGTAACGGGGATAGGCTTTCACATCGAACACCGTTCCCAATACTCGTGTTTGTAGTTGCTCGGTGCAGACTATAAAGGGGCGGGAAGCGTCTTTGGCTACTTCAAAACGGGCTTCTCCGCTTAGTTTGACACTGCGAATGGTATCTGTAAACTCTTTCTGATACTCCAGACGGCTGTTTGCGCTGAGCAATACCTTGCTTCCGTCGCTTAATTGAACGGAGGTAATGGTAGCGGGTGGGGTGTTTACAATTATCCTTTTCCCTTCTTTCCGAAAAGTAATTTCCTCAGGAACTTCCAGTGAAGTGAAGACTTCCACTTCCTGCTGCTCAGGTTGCAGTAAAGGCTGGAATACAAGTGCCAAGGCGATGACAGCGGCGGCTATACCTAGTATCATTATCCGGCGGATAGATTGGTGTCTGATACGGTGACGACGGATGAATGTCTGCCAGGCTTTCCGGGTTTCGTCCGCGGTGGGAGTATCCCCCAATGCTTCACCGAAGAGCTGTTCCAATTGATGGTCATTCCAAGTCCCGTTTTCTTGGGAGCTTTGGTTATGGGTATCCTTTCCGCTGTCCGGATGGATGTGGTCATTTGTTGAAAACTCCTTTTTCATTGTTTCTCCTCCTTTCCCAGCATCGCTTCGCGCAGAGTCCGCAATGCTTTTGATATATGTTTTTTCACGGTGTCGGGGCTGATTCCCAGTTCTTCGGCTACCTGTTGATATGTTTTTTTCTCCCAATAGCAGCTTCGCAAGATGGTGCAAGTCGGTTCGGGCAAACTGTGGGCTATGTTTTCTGCTTGCTGCAACAGTGCCTCGTGTGCACGATAACCTTGATTCATTTCCGCACGGGTGGCTTCGGTGAGGCGGTCGATGTGTTGCTGTTCCACATTCAAATGCTTCAAACGGTTGAGACACCCGTTACGCACGGCGGCATAGAGCCAAGCGCTACGGGTGTTTTCCTTCAGTTGGTCGAACTCCTTCCAGGCTTGTTCCATGGTTTCGCTTACTATGTCCTTGGCTTCTTCCGTATTGTTCATCAGGGTGGTAGCAAAGCGGACGAGGCGTGGGTACATTTCTGCGAACAGTCGTTCGAAGTGCTCTTCTTTATGGTTTCTTCTCCTGAATAAAATCTGCATGTTTCCTTGTCTTCCGTGAACAAAGGTACGGAAATTTCCTTTTCTCCGCTGGGGTTACAGACGATTCTTTTCGCTTTGTCCGGCTCCGGTTCCTTTATATTTGCTCTTGGTTGCATTGAATTTATAGGATACTTGGAGGCCGAAGCGTTGGAAGTCGCGGTAAATCCGATTTTCCATATAAGCGTTTATGCCGTATAAATTGAAATGATAGTAACCGGTATGAAGAATGTCATTGGCGGTAAGTGCTATGTTTAATGTTTCATTTAAAAATGATTTGGATAAGCGTGCACTGATTTGTCCTTCCGTGCGCGTTACAAAAAATCCTTGCCGGGAAGCGGTGGAGAGATATCCTTCTATATTGAAGAACCAGCCTTTGGGAAGGTTGAAGTTGTTGTCCAGACTGATATAGAAACGGGGTTGGTTCCGGCGTTCGGTGATTCCTATTTTATTCGCATTCATATCCAAAAAAGCCATATTCACATTGAGTTGCGGTTCCCAATACCCTAGCTTGGGAGAGGCGTTGAGACTAATGCCGTAATTATGGGTTGTAGGAATGGTCTGTGTGGCAAATAAGAGGACGCCCGGATGTGTATCTTCCTTGTATGGCATAATTATATTGGTATACATATTGAGAATACGGCTGAAATAGGCTGAGAAATAGAGCCAATTCCAAGAGGTACTGGCCGAAAAACGGTGCGTCTTTTGTGTTTTCAGCAAAGGGTTTCCTTGAGAATACTCATATTTGCTGCGATAGCGGATGGAATTGGTCAATAAACTATAGTCGGGATTATTTTTCCTTAACCGGTAAGAGAGGCTGAAACTTTTGCCATTGTGTGACCAACTGGCGGCCAATACAGGAATAATATCATTATAGGTAGGGCTTTGTGCATCTATCTTTATTCCTTTTTCATAATAATCTGTTTGTTGATGTTCATAACGTATTCCCATATTCAGTTTCCAATGGCGGATGGATTTTGAATAGTCAGCAAATGCGGCATATACGGATTGTTTGATGTGGTCGTCGGCATCGGCAGAGAAACCGTTTTGGGTAAAGATATCATGGCGGTTGGTAAAAGTTTCTTCCGTACCGAATGAAAAACGTCCGTTCCATAAAGGGGCACTGACTACCAGCTTGGCGGCATAGAGGGAGCTGCGCATACGACTGTCTGCTTGCACGGTTGCATCGTCATTATTAATGGCGTTCTGGTCGGAATGCGAGCGTTTGAATAGATAATCGGCGTTGAAGTCAATATTCCATTTGCCCAGTTCTCCTGCGTAGTAGGCGTTTGCCGCGTGATCCCAACCTGTATGTGTTTGTTCTGCTGTAGTAAAGTTTATCCGGTCGGTTTCTTCATCGTTACGTCTGGTGACGGTTCTACCGGATGAATTTCTGTCTGCATTCCCTATTCCGGTTTCGGGCATATAGCGCAGACCGAAAGAATGGTGTTCATCCGGTTCATAATTGAATCCCAGCTCACCGGAAAAACGTTGGCTCTTATGGGTTTGCACATCATTTTTGTTGGTTTGCCAAATGGCGGAACCCTTGATGCGGTTCATATTTGTGGTTTTTCCATACGAGTTTTGTTGTGCCAGATAGCCTTTTACAAAGAGATCCAGACCGCCGGTGCGATAATTTAATGCCATATATTCGTTGGCGTTGGCAGAATGTCCTTGTGAATAAGTCGTATTGAAATGGCCGCTCAACCCTTGTCCGCGCCGGCGGATGGTGTGGAGGCGGATGACGGCTGCTACGTCCGAGGCATATTCGGCTCCGGGAGTGGTGATGACTTCCGCGGATAAGATTTCGTTGGCTCGGATACGCTCCAGTTCTGTCATGTCGCGTACCTTCTTATTATTTATATAGATTACAGGAGAACCACATCCCATTACATTGTATTCGCCGTTACGGCCGGTGACGAAAGGAAGATGGGGCAACATTTCTGCGGCAGACCCCATTCGGGCCAGGGAAGTTCCTGCCACGTTGGCTTTTAGTCCGTTGGGACCCACTTCTATCATGGGGCGTCGGGCGCTGATGGTGACTTCCTGCATCAGTTGGGTGTCGGGAAGCAGGTGAAACGTAGGAGTAGGGTGGTAAGGTTGCACTTCTGTCTTATAGCCTATGTAAGAAACCCGTATCAAGTAAAGTCTCCCTTCTTCCGCTATCATCAGGAAACTTCCGTCTTCACGGGTGACACATCCGTTTACAAAGGTGGAATCGCCGGGGGTCAATAAGAGTACATTGGAGTAGGGCAGCGGTTCATTCTTTTCATTGGTTACTTGTCCTCGTATTTCGGTGGTGGGTACATTCTTTCCCTTTTTCTGTATGACGAAGTATTCTTCCCGTTCTTTGCAAATGAAAGGAGTGCCGTTCAGGACAGTGCCGATGGCTTCAAGTTCAGTTTTTTGCCGGATGGAGGCTGTAACCCGGTAACTTTCAGTTTCGTTATAGGAGAAGATAATATTCTTTCCACCTTCCTTTTCGATTAGTTTAAGGGCAGCGGGAAGTGGTTTGTCCTTTAATTCTATAGAGAATTGCCGGGGTGTTTGTGAATGAAGCGGAAGGATGATGCTGAATAATATGGTCATGATCCACGCTGTTTTCAAATAGCCGTCTGGTCTCATTTTACTAGTGTTTAATTGTTCTTTATGAGTAATACAACCGAGGTTTGTAATCGGGTACGGTAAAATAAGGAAAAAGATTCGATGGGTTGTCGGAATGGATTCCCGTGGTTGGTTCATGCAAAGGGAACGGATATAACTTTATGAAGAATTTATGAAGGATTGGAATAAGAATGATTCATTGTAATAGTTTGATATTCAGTGTATTGGTTGTGTATGAAGGATTTGAAGGGAAAAAAGGTGGAAAATGTATCTTGAAAGGAGATGATTAGGCCAGCTACTTGTGTTACACTTGTTGCATAGGCAAGTAAATATCTGATTATCAAATAGTTAAATTGATTATAATCGATTAATATGGCGCTCTTTACGGGCGCCTTTTTTGTTGCTTAAGTATCGTTGATAATCGTTGCTAAGCCTTTTTACGCCATTTTTTGTACCTCCTGTGTACCTCACAAGCCAAAAGCTGGGTCTACTGTCTGCCAGATGGTGGACAACCTGGAACGCCTTGGAACGCTGTGGTACGCAATGAAACAGATTTGGCGAACTAAAAAGATAATTAAAATGGCTAGTAACATTGAAATTCAAAAGAAATGCGAGTGGTGTGGCACTATTTTTACCGCCCACAAGATCACTACCGCATACTGTTCACACAGGTGTGCAAACCTCGCATACAAAGATCGAGTTAGAAAAAAACGAATTCAAGAATTCCACTTGAAACATGATGTAGAATTAAAACCTAATTCTGAAAAAGAGTTCTTAACTCCTACTGAAGTTGCCGCATTTTTAGGTGTAGGCCGTACCTCAATTTATCGGTATATTAAAAACGCGGAAATCAAAGCGGTCAGATTTGATGGGAAAACTCTTGTACGGCGTTCGGATATTGATAAGATGTTCGACTACATTATTGCTTCCAATAATGAGAATAAGCCCAAAGAGAAAACTCCAATATCAGATTTCTACACCACAGCTGAAGTTAAGGAAAAGTATGGAGTAAAGGATTCCTGGATATTTCATATCGCTAAGGAACATAATATTCCACGAACCTTTCAACGTGGGAAAACCTATTGGAGCAAAAAGCATGTTGATGACTACTTTGCGAAGAAAGCTCCCGATCCCGAAATCAAGGAATGGTACAGCACGCAAGACATGCAGGAGAAGTTCGGCATGACACTAACGGCCATCTATTCTTTTGTATCAAAGAATGCCATTCCCAAAAAGAAAGTCGGAATCATGGTGTACTACTCCAAGAAGCATGTGGACATTGCCAAAGGTCTCATAGCTCCCGAAGAGCCCAAATACTACACCATTGCCGAAGCTATGGAGCGATTCAATCTGACACGGGACCAACTCTACCATTATGTGAAATACCATAATATTCCCCGCATCAAGGTCGGTAAATATACCAAGATCCTGCGGGCAGAGCTGGACAAGTTCTTTGAGCCTCCAAAGATAGAATGAGGCAAAAGTTATTTTCCGGTGATAAATACCACCATCATAACACTTATTTTATTTGCAACAAAAACAAGTATTAATCAAAAAACAATATAGCTATGACACTTACATGCACCAACGTAACTTTGAGACAAAAGCCATTGCGTAACGACCGTATATCCCTTTATCTGGATTATTATCCGGCCATCCGCAATCCTTATACGATGAAGATGAGTCGCCGGGAATTCCTCGGTATCTACATCTATGCCAAGCCAAAGAACGAGCAGCAAAGAATGTTCAATCAGGATATGCTGAACAAGGCAGAGGCAATCCGCTGTATCCGTGTCCAGTCGCTTATCAATGAAGAATTCGGGTTCCTGGACAAGAACAAGCAAAAGGTAGATTTCCTCGCCTACTTCCGGACAAAAGCACGAGAAAAGTATGAGAAATGGGATTGCGTTTACAATCACTTCGAGAAATTTGTCGGCGGTAAATGTACCTTTGGCGATGTCACCGTAGAACTGTGCGAGAAGTTCAGGGATTACCTGCTCAAATGTAAACAGATCAATCATCCCAATGCTTACATCTCACGCAATTCGGCAGCTGGCTATTATTCGACGTTCCGTGCCTTATTGAAAATAGCCTATAAAGAGAAGATGTTGCGCGAGAACTTGAACGACTTTCTGGAAAAAATTGAATGGAAAGAAGTCAAAAAAGAGTATCTGACACTTGATGAAGTCAAGAAATTGGCAGCTACGCCATGCAAGATTCCAGTCTTGAAACAAGCCTCCCTATTCGCTTGCATGACCGGTCTCCGTATCAGTGATATTCTGAAGCTGGATTGGCGTGACTTTGAAGTCGGTCCGGATCAAGGCTATTACATCCGTATCTGCACCAAAAAGACAGAAACCGAGGCCACCCTCCCTATCAGTCAGGAAGCACTGGAGTTGTGCGGCGAATGGGGTACCGGAAAAGTCTTCAAAGGCTTAACCCGCTCCATGACCCATCATCCCTTGAAACAATGGATTTCCGAAGCCGGAATCAGAAAGCACATAACCTTCCACTGCTTTAGGCACTCGTATGCGGTCATCCAAATCTCTTTAGGTACAGACATTTACACAGTATCGAAGATGCTAACTCACAAGAATGTCACCACGACACAAATCTATGCAGATTTGGTCAATTCCAAGAAGCGAGAGACGGCGAATAAGATTTCATTGAAATAATGGAGCCATCTCTTTATCAACAATAGGTTATATCTGGTAAATCTATCGGGTATGGCCTATTTTGTCATAATAAACAAATTGTTATATTTATGTTTTATGAAGTTTGAAGTTGCGTGTCCTATCTCTTGTTTTTAAACCAAATCACGCATATTGAATAAGACCAATATAAGGAATATTATTTTTCAGAAAGGTCAGTCGTATTGGCAAAGCTGATGTGGATTCTCTATGGATATATGAAGTAATCGGAATGGTGTAAAATACACCCGAATTTAACAGAACGAAGTGCCTAATGTAACTTCGGAGGAAGATTATCTTTGAACAATAGAATGATATACAGAAGTTACAATGTATATTGATACCTTTGCATTCTAAGAAGATGCTGATTTTTTGAAGGGGACTTGAGAAATAAATATATAATCGATGTTTTTACTATTTTTATAGTGCAAAATTATTCTTTATAAATGATTTTGCATTATATTTGTTCTCCATAATAATTTTAGTTTGCATATGGATATGAATAATTTTAGAATGTCATTGTCTGTAATAGACAGCGAAAATATTAAAATGGTCTCAATGAGCGATGGTATCCATACAGCTTTTGTAGGTGTTGCAGACAATAAGGCGGTTAATATGGTTACTTCTATGGATCGTATGAGTCAGTTGCTTATAAGGGCGGTAAATAATCGTACGCGAGAAAGAAACTATTTCAAGCTATGCAATCAACTTCTTGATAAAGAGATAACTGATGAAGAATTTGAAAAAGAAATAGATGAGAATGAAGATAATTATGTATTATCTAATAATGAAGAAGCCGATATGAATGACATAGAGGTCGCTTTGTCGTTATGTGATTATTTAAAAGATGTTAAAGACGTGGACGATATGGCAGACTTATTTTCTTTCAGCGATAATTCCATTCGTAAAAGTTTAATAGAAAAGTAATGGCAGAGTATATTAGAGAAGGTGAAATGGTTGAGGGAAAGAAATGTTCTGTCTCAGCCCGAAGAATGGAATTCAAGAAAGGAGGATTACGCAAAGATCCGATCACAAATAAAAATATGGTTTTATATGAATTAGACCGTAATTGCAGCGTGGAAGTGACTGAAAGTTTGAATCTGACAGAAGAAGAGCAACAAATAAGAGTTGAATTAGGGGTGCATGGAAAAGTTGGAGAGAGAATACAAGGTGATGCCATTCGCCTTTATGCTGATACTAAAAAAGATAGTTTAAGACCCATCGTAAAAGAGGGACAAAGTGGAAGGCATGGCGCAAATCTAGTAGAAACGAATATACGGACAATCGGGAAAATTAAAACCCCTTTTTCTGTGTATGATAAGTTGCTTGGCTATTCAGCACATAGTGATAACGGACTAATAGAAAATAAATAATATGAAAGTAGATATTTTTACACTGTGTGACAACGCACAAGAATATGGCGGAAAACTAATTATAATTGGAACTTTTAATAGTATCTATGCCAATAAGTTCCCTACTTTACACCCTGAATTTGCTTTAGTTGCAAGAGTTGTGTTTGACGAAAGTGAGAAAGGCATACACAATATAGAATTCGATATCAAAAAAGAAGATGAAGATGTATATATATTGCCACATGGAGAAATGACAGCAGACACAACAAAAACCAAAGGAAAGGATTCTATTATAAATGTTGTTGTGAAAGGCAACAATATTCCTATTAAATCTGCGGGAACTTATGTCGTAACATTGAAAGTAGATGATAAGATTTGGAAGTCAAATTTGCATGTAGTGGAAGTGAAAGATATGAAATAATTCACCATTCTTTTTTACACAATTGTTCTCCCTTTTGATAAACTTATTTAATAACAATCTTTATGGTTAAGTTTATGTGTATGAAAGGTATGTAACTATGTGTTTATTATACGTCTAATTTCGTTGTAAATGGAAAAGCCTACTCTTTTATTTATAAATATCTTAGCGAAATAAAATAATATCATGTGCAGAATATCTAAAGAAACTATTATTCGAGCGAATGAAAAAACAATGAAACGAGCCAGGAAGCTTGATTGCTCTTTCCCAGTTGTAGATGGTACTATAACAGTATCTACGCGATATCGTGGTGTTGTTTATTCGCAAAAGGTTGATATAGGGAAGATGCAAGATTCCTATGCTCGTTCATTTAAAACAGTAAAGAATGACAAGACAATATAATTTTATCTACAAACAATTGGTGAAAAATGAGAGCGATATTGTTGGCAATATCGCTTATTCTTTATATAAAGCAGACAAAATAAACTTTATTGAAGAGTTTAAGACAAAGCATAATGGTACTGAACCAACAGAGACAGATTTCCAACCATTCCATGAAATTTGTTGTATGGAAACCAATATAAATCGGTATAAGATGCAAGCTATCAATATTTTGCAAGGCTTTCTTGATGATACACTTTCAGCTACCACTAAACAGATAGAGAAAGATCTGGAAAACGATTATAAAAAAGAATTGATGAGCATTGTAGGAAAAACAACCGTAAAATCTTTTTCTTTGAATGTATTACAAAATATTGTAGGAGCATTTGTATTTATGATCATTATGTGTGCCATTATTTTTCTACTCAAATTTTCCGAGCACCAATATACGTTTACTATAGGAGGTAGTGGAAATGCCAAACTAGAAGTTATTCAAAGTACTCCCGGGAAGACGATTGTAGAACCTGTCCAACAAAAAGAACAATAATTTTTTATATAGGTATACAGTCCAGAAAAAAATTGATGAATTATTGAAGATTGAATTGTTAAATTGACTTTGTATTCATAATACAACCATTTTATAATGTGATTCTTTATGCATTAAGACCTTAAAAATCCATTATCTTAACAATCAAAAATGTAAAGACTATTGTACATTAGCAACAAATTATTTAAATGCAAATGGAAAATAACCATTATCTATTCTAACAAGCGTGACCAATACATATAATTGTTGATAATCCAAATTCAAAGTCCGACTAGGTTTTAACCCCATGTCGGACTCTTCTTTTTTATTCTATTGTGGCATAGATGGTATAGAAATAAGTACCATATCGAGGACAAATGCTGCCACATTCTTGGATTTATAACATGGTATCTATGAAATGACATATATTTGCGCACAAACAATTAGCAAATATCATTATGAGTCAGAAAAGTATAGAACATATAGCACTCTATTCCTTTGTATTGGTAGGTACTCTTGTTGTTGGTGTTTTAGCTCGTCAGTTTGTTTTATCCAAAGGCATTGACAATTTCAGTAGTATTGTTGCATTTTTTGCAACAGTAATTGTCTTGATGGCAATCTATGCCTGTTTACAGACAACCTCCAATCAGTTTCTGCTGCCACGTATAGAAGCTTTTCTATTGCGTTTCTCTATTTTTCAAACGATGAAAAATCACAATGACACCGTTTCTGTTCAGGAAGTCGCTACAATCAAAGATTTAAACCAGGCTACGCCTGATGTCATTAAGTCTGCTCATACCACTGAAGAAGCAATCTCTGAACCTTCAGAATATGAAGTTATGCGAACCAACGCTATTGCAAAAAAGAATCATGCTATTCAAACCAAATTGGAAAAGGTCATCAGCTATACGAAGCAAACAATGGTTGCTTATATGAGTGAAGAAGATCTCAATCGCCTATGCACATACGTTGCAGAATATAGTACGGAAGATACCTTACAAAAGATATCGCCTGTAAAGGTTGATTCACAACTCAAAAGTATTGATATTATGCACTTTGGTTGGAATATCGGCAAGGCTTTTGGTAGAAAGCGTATTCATACAGCTACATTTATTAAAAATGTCTTTGCCCACACTCTTTGCGACGTGGAAATCTCAACTATTGAGCGTAAAATGTCACACACAGAATCTAAAACTAAGATTCATTTAAATAATCAATTAGTGTAAATTACCGTCTATTTTTTCTAACTATATCTTTTAGAGTTTCTATTGATATGTTGCTCCTATGCAATATTGCATGACAATTGGGGCAAACTGGTATGAGGTCATTCTCATAATCCACTTTATAACTTTTTCCTTTATTTTCAGAGATGGGAGTTATATGATGAACATGAATAAAATCCTTGCCTAATTCTCCATATTGCTTTTCAAAATCAAACTGACAAATATTACAGATACATCCATATTTTTGTATACACATTTTTCTAGCTATCGGATTTCGTTCATATTTATTCACCAAAACTTGTTGTTTTGCGCCTTCATAATATTCATTCTCATATCTTGTGTTACTATCATTATCAAAAATCCAAAATTTTCTTTTTCTCTTTATCATTTTCCGAGGTATAATACCATTTTTTTTGCAGAAAACGAGATATTCTTTATCTATGCTTTTATCATATTCACAAGTATAACCAAGTATTTTATTTATAGCCTGAGTCGTTTTACTACCATGTTTACCATTATTCTTTATAAAATGAGTTATTATATCATTCTGTAAATACCCAATAAACCGACTAGGTGCAAAATGATTATCTCCCCTAGACTTATATACGACAAAATCAATTCCATTACCGATTAATTTTCGGACATTATTATAATGTTCCTCATTATCGTCTGATAAATAAGCATCAATCTGACTCAGATTCTCCATTAATTCAGAGACACTGATAATAATTCGCCCTAATTTTTTCATATCAATTTCCTATTAACTAGTACAAAAGTACGGATTTATCTAAATAAATCACCACCAAAAGTTATCTCACAGTTATATTCCGGTGATGTTTTCCACCATCAAAACACCAATTTTCTTTGCCAGCGAACAATTAAAAACGAGTATATATGGCAAACGAACAAATCACTTTTGATAAGCTGCCGCAGGCGGTAGGTTATCTAACAGAACAGATGGAACAAATCCGGCAAATGGTGGCAGCACTGCAACCGCAGGCTTCTCCCGACAAGCATCGTCTTATTGAAATTGACGAAGCCTGTAAAATCACACGAAAGGCAAAGCCTACCATTTACACGCTTGCGCGTAAAGGACTGATTCCAGCTTACAAACGAGGTAAGAAACTCTATTTCTATGAAGATGAGCTGCTGCAATGGATTGAGTCCGGACGCAAGCAAATGCGGGCCATGTCACTTCAGGAACAGGCAGCGGAGATAGTACATGGGGCGAAACGCAAACCAAAGGGAGGTTATAACTTTTGATCTGTGCGTCTATGGAAACCTCCAAATTAACAGCAGAAGGTATTATCGGCGAGGCTGTGCGTATCGGAGCCAAGATGTCAGGCGGTGAGTTCCCGATAGAAGTCTTTCCTATCAGGATTCAGCGTATCATTGGCAGTTTGCACGATTGTCAAGGTTATCCCGTGGATTATGTCGCTGCGGCTATCCTTGCGGCCATTGCTGTGGGGATTGGCAACTCCCATCTGGTGCAGGTGAAACGCAACTGGCTGGAAAGTCCCATTCTGTACATGGCACTGATTGGACGCCCCGGAGCCAATAAGAGTCATCCACTGAGCTTCGCTTTCCAGCCGTTTATTGAGCACGACTATTGTCAGAATCAGGAATATCAGAAGTTGTATGCCGAGTATGAACGTACTATGTCCATGAGCAAAAAGGAACGCCTGGAAGCCGGCTTGGATGAATTTCCGCAGGCTCCCGTGCGCAGACGCTTTCTTGTTTCGGATATCACTCCCGAAGGATTGAGCCTGATACATGCCCAGAATCCCAGAGGACTCTGCCTTTGGTCGGACGAGCTATCTGCCTGGTTCAAGAATTTCAACCGCTACAATAACGGTTCGGAAGAACAGTTCTGGCTTTCGGTGTTCAATGCCAAGCCCACGATTTCCGACCGCAAGAGTACGCAAAGTTCCATTTTTATCAGACGTCCCTATATCTCCGTTATCGGTACCATTCAAAAGAAGATTCTGGGCGAACTGGTCAAGGGCGAGCGTTCGAGTAACGGTTTCATCGACCGTATTCTTTTCGTGATGCCTGAATCTGTCTTGAAAAGCAGATGGAACGACCGGGAAACTCCTGAAGAGCTGGAAATCCAGTGGCAACAGATTATCGACAAACTGATTGTACAGGATTGTCCGCATGACGAGAATAATGAGTTGCAGCCTCAATGCCTGCCATTCGATGAAGATGCCAAGCAACGGCTTTACGGTTGGCAGCATGAAAATGCACGCCAATGTGATATGGAAACCAACGATGCCTTGGTCGGTATTTACTGCAAACTGGAAATCTACATTATCCGGTTTTGTCTGATTATCCAGCTTGCCCGATGGACTTGCGGAGAGTGCGACAAGCATACGATTGACCTTGAAAGCGTGAACCGTGCCATCCTGCTGGCCGAGTATTTTCGGACAACAGCCGTAAAAGTGCAGACTACCGTCAGCCAGGAACAGTTGAGCGAATTGCATCGCAACATCTACCTGAACCTGCCTCAGAGGTTTACAACGGCAGAAGGTATCGGCATTGCTGAAAGTTACGGGATGAAGGAGCATGCTTTCAAGATGTTTCTAAAACGACACATCGGAACATTATTCAGAAAAGAGAATCATGGAGAATACAGTAAATAAACCTGTTACTATGCACATTTTCGCAACCGAGGGGTTTGTGAAGTTGCGAAAATGTGCATAGTAACATTCAAACAGAAAGAAAAATGAACTACAGATTCACATTAGAACCATACAAAGGTGTCAGCACCCGGCACACATGCCCGAACTGCCACCGCAAAAGTTGTTTCGCCAAATACATTGATACGGAAAAGCAAATAAACTTTCCTGATTATGTAGGGCGATGCAACCATGAACAGAAATGCGGCTACAATTATACGCCCAAAATGTATTTTGACGAGAACCCGATGGCCAAAGAGCGATTGAGCGAAGAGTTTGTGTCGGTGTCAAAGTCCCGTATCAGTCTGCCCCCTGCGCCATCCTTTATTGAGCCGGAAATCATGAGGCAGTCCCTGAAGTTGTATCACACGAACAAACTGTTTCAGTTCCTGAGTTTTCATTTCGGGCAGGAGGCTACCGAAGAACTGATGTTGCGATACCATGTAGGAACCTCGAAGCATTGGCCGGGAGCTACGGTCTTTTGGCAAGTCGATATTTCTGGACGGGTACGCACCGGAAAAGTGATGCTCTACAATCCTGAAAACGGAAGACGGATTAAAGAGCCGCACAACTACATCACGTGGGTACATTCCCTTTTGAAGAAAGAGAATTTCAACCTCCGGCAATGCCTGTTTGGTGAACATCTTTTGTCCTCTGACCAGCAACGTCCGGTTGCCCTTGTGGAGAGTGAGAAAAGCGCTTTGATATCCAGCTTCTATCTGCCGCAATACCTCTGGATTGCTTCGGGCGGAAAGAACGGAGCGTTTAATCGGAATGCCATGAGCGTATTGAGAAATCGACGTGTCCTGCTCTTCCCCGATCTGGGTGCGACCGACTATTGGAACAGTAAAATGGAGATGATCCGAAGTCTGGGAATAGAGGTTTCTCTCTTCGATTTTATGGAAAGAAATGCGACAAAAGAAGAACGTGATGCGGGTTATGACATCGCCGATTTTCTGCTGAGAGAAGAGACAAAGGAGGCTATTTTCAATCGTCTTATCGTGTTGAACCCAGCCTTAAAAACGCTGGTCGAAACTTTCGATTTGCAGCTTGTCAATGTGGAGAAAGCACCGCTTTCAGCAACGGTTCAACATACCCGGAGAGGACTTTTCAAACAATGACTTTCAGATGTCTGATTCTCTTCTTTTTCACTGGAGCAAGTTTATGCCGGTGTATTACATTTCCCGGCCACTTGCTCACCTCAAAAGAAGGTGAGACGGCTCCCGATGGTCACAATTATTAATCTCAAAAGCAAATATTATGGACAAGAAAAATACAGTTACAATCCGTCTTACAGACGAACAATTCGGTTGGCTCAGAGCACTCAGCCGACGCAGTAAACGCAGTCAAAGCGAAGTAGTGCGTTCACTCATCGAACACGGTACGGTGCGCGAACGAATTACGAGAGAAAATCTTGACATTATCCGAAAACTGATTGGAGAAAGCACAAACCTGAACCAGCTTGCCAAACGAGCCAACGCTTACGGTTTTTATCGTGTGGCCGATGAGTGCAGTACCGCCGTTCAACAGATTTCACAACTCATAAAACAGCTCAAGGATGATAGGTAAGATTGTCAAGGGCACATCGTTTTCCGGATGCGTAAACTATGTGCTGAAAGAGGATAAATCGCGACTGCTGAAAGCGGTTGGTGTCTACGGTTCGCCCGAAGAAATAGCGGAGCAATTCGAGTTGCAGACTTTACTGAATGACAAGGTCAAGAACACGGTCGGCCATATATCATTGAGTTTCTCCGCAGAAGACGGGGAGCGCATCCGTGACGATGATGGGCTGATGCTGAAGATCGCCCACGACTATATGAAACTGATGGGAATCGAGAACACGCAGTTCATCATCGCCAGGCATACTGACCGTGATCATCCGCATTGTCACATCGTTTACAACCGGGTGGATAATGACGGCCACACCATCAGTGACAAGAACGACCGCTACCGGAATGAAAAGGCCTGCAAGATGCTGACAGCCCGTTACCGCTTGCATTTTGCTGAAGGAAAAGAGCATGTCAATTTCATGCGGTTGCGTCGTTACGACAAGGTAAAGTATTTTATCTATCATGCCTTGAAACGAGAAGTTCCGAACGCCCGAAGCTGGAGTGAGCTGCGACTGGCCTTACGGAGATACGGAATTGATACGCAATGGAAGCTAAGTCGCACGACCGGAGAGATGCAAGGTGTCAAGTTCACATGTGACCAACTGACCTTTAGCGGTTCCAAAATTGACCGCCAGTTTAGTTTCCTGAACATCGACCAGGAGCTGCGATATAACGCTCTTTCTGCTACCATGAACCAGCGTCAGGCACAGGCAGAAACCATACGCGAGGAACCTCGGCATGAATATCAGCAGGAGAATCATTCCGGCATCAGTCTGGGACTGTTCACTCCCTCTCCTACGGATTATGATATGGAGGAAGCAATACAGGCCAACCGGCTTAAAAAGAAGAAAAAGAAACCGAAACGCAAGCGAGGTTTCAGTCTATAATCAATTTTTTATTAACCATCAAAATTCAAATTATTATGAACTATTCCGATTTTATTTACGATTTCAATCTCTATTTGTGTGAGAGATTCGGTTACAGAAACTGTTGTTCCGTCATGCACAACGCCAACGGCATTTGCGTTTCTGTCCATGTAGGCGAAATGGATTTATACATCCGTTTCTGGGAATACAGTTGTGGTGTTGGCAGCATTCCCGACTGGAGCATTATCATTGTGCGTAGTAACTTCAAACGGAACCAGCAGGAAAACCTGAAAGACCTTGCCCGATTCTTTAAGGAGTACGCCCCACGTTACGGTTATAAATACCTTTGCACCGAGGATGATGATTACAAGTATTATCAGACCCTTGGTTTGAAACTTATTCACCGAGGATTTTTCAGACAATATAATTATGGGTTGCCGTTGAAAGAGTTGGAGGTGTAATGTAGATTTTTAAAAAAGGAGAGGTTTTCCTCTCCTTTTTTATTCTGTAATATTAGTGGTGCGATAAAAACCACATCACTGTAGTTAAACGATTAATTTTAAACC
>ERZ791897.175-NODE-175-length-63186-cov-5.273004_pt1 | contig 63186 bp, 60 predicted proteins | sample MGYA00510152_ERZ791897 | MGnify/ENA primary metagenome ERZ791897 (study PRJEB30046, sample SAMN00792050) | human gut metagenome | study: EMG produced TPA metagenomics assembly of the A metagenome-wide association study of gut microbiota in type 2...
TCGCATAACCAATTTTTATATATTTAAACTGTATACTTGACAGGACATAGTGCCAAGGAATTCAGGGGTTGATTTTAGCAAGCAAGCTTTAATTAAAGAAGCTTTTGATCCATTCGATAAATTGAGTAAAAATATTCTTAGCTTTTTGGACGGTTTCTTTAGCCGCATCACTGTTGGCCCAGTCTTTGACCTTGTTCATCAGATCGCCTGTCGAGTTTTTGACGTTATCAATTGTGTTTGTCACATTTTCAAGGTAGTCTTTACTCAAAGAAATTGGGGAGTTTTCAAATTTAATCAAGACGTTGATGATATTGTTGACCGCATTTTGGGAAGTTTGGTTGGCAATATCATGTTTTTGTAAGGCTTCGTTTAACAATTGTTGAATGTCTTCTCTTGTTAAAGTTTGACCGTCTTGTTTTTGTTTTGCGATTTCTTTGGTGGTATCCCCAACGGCTGCCATCAATTTTCCGGCATAGGCACTGTCGTCTTTGTTTTCGTTGATGGCTTGTTGGGTAGCATCAAGCATTTGGTTAGCCGTGGCCGTATCGGTGGTGTTAAGGGTGATACCGTCTTGTGCCAAGGCTTTGTAGACGCCGGTTAGAGCCGATTCACCCGAGACAGCACGATTGGCTGTTACGACGATTGTCACGTCGTTAACCCCAGCCATCTGGGCCACCATCGCATATTGTTGGGCGGTCACTTGGGTGATGTTGTCTTGGCCGTCGTATTTTTTGATGTTGACTTTAACGCCAGACCCTGGATCGCTAGGAGCGATTGCCACCGAGCTAATCATGGCCGCATCGGTCGTCGTGGCACCGTTGCCGATGTATTTGCTATAATCGCTAGCCGTAGCGGTTAACGTCTTAAAATTAGAGTCGGTCCCTAAGACATCGGCTAATTTTGAGCGCACCTCAGTAGCTGTACCGGCCCCATAAACAACGTAACTAGCATTTAAAGTATGACTAGTAGAGTTTGTGTCAGCTTTGATATTAGCGGGTAAACTAGTTGTTGCAATTAAAGCCAAAGCGGCGATGGTTAAACGTTTAAGAAGCTTTGTTTTCACGAGCGATATTAAGGAACTCTAAAATTCCTTGCTCCTTTCTTAGAAAATATATTTGCTTTCATTTTACCATTAAATCTTTGCACCAATGTATAAGAAAGCACAAAAATTGTTTAAAAAAATATGATTAGATTTAACTGACAAAACAATGAATTCAATGTATACTTAAAGTAAGAAAAACTCATAACCAAAGAAAGGAACTAGTTTTAGGCTGGCTCCTTTTTTTGTTATTACAAAGTGTGATAAAATAAAAGATAAAATCTATGTCTATTTTTGTTAGGAGTAAAAAGTTTTTCTTTGACAATAAGCAAAGAAAAAGTGAGGAAGTATATGAAAAAAATTATTTCAAAGGATTTTTGGCAAACATTAGACTTTATGCAAGAAAGACAACCACGCTTAATCGCGGTCTTTTTATTGTTGATTGCGTTGGCTTGTGATGTGATGGCTTTCATCTTAAATTGGATGTTAGGAATTATCTTGTTAGTTGCCTTAGTTTTGGCAATTGTCTTGGTGTTAGAAACATTAGGCAAAATTGTGGAGCGTACCAACGAATATATTTCAGATTTATCTTATCGTATCAAACGTGGTGAACAAGATGCTTTAGTACAAATGCCAATTGGAATTTTATTTTATAGTAAAGACTATGATGTTCAATGGATTAATCCAACGTTACAGCAATATTTTGGCAAGGTTGATTTATTAGGAAAACCGCTAAAAAATGTTGATAGCGAACTTTTAGCATTGATTAGTAAACATCAAGAAGAAGAGACATTTTTTGAAGCTAAGTGGCGCGATAATTATTTTAATATCTTGATTCAACCAGAATTACATGTTGCTTATTTGTATGAGGTAACTCATTATGTCGAGTTACAAAAACATTTTAGTGAATCACAGTTAGTTATTGGACAAATATTTGTCGATAATTATGATGAGGTTACTAAAGCGATGAACGATAAGAGTGTTTCTAACTTGAGCAATTTCGTGACTAATGCGATAGATGATTGGGCTAATGAGTTTGGGATGTTTGTTAAACGTGTCGATGAAGATCAGTACCTAGTTTTAGGCTATACTAAATCTCTACAAGAAATCGAGCAGCAACGTTTTAAGATTTTAGATACTATTCGTGAGTGGACATCAAAGCAAAATTCACCATTAACACTAAGTATTGGTCTAGCCTATGGGCAAGAAAACCTGGCTTCTTTGGCTAAATTGGCACAAAGTAATTTAGACTTAGCCTTAGGACGAGGTGGTGACCAAGCGGTAGTACGCCAAGATGATGGTCAAGCGCGTTTTTATGGTGGCAAGACTAACCCGATGGCTAAACGAACGCGGGTGCGTGCACGCATGATTTCCCAAGCCTTAAAGGAATTAATGGCACAAAGCGAAGAAATTTTTGTAATGGGGCATACACGTCCTGATATGGACTCAATTGGTGCTTGTTTAGGTTTACGTCGGATTGCAGAGATGAATAAAAAGCAATGCTGGATTGTTTTAGACAATGAAGTTGTCCACTCAGATATTGCGCGTTTATTAGAAGAGTTGGGTGCATATCCTGAAATTAAAGAAAAGATTATTTCAACAGACGAAGCACTTGAAAAAATTAGTGCCAATAGTTTATTGGTGATGGTTGATCATTCTAAACCATCGATGGCACTTAGTCCACGTTTATATGAACGTCTGCAAGATAAACTGATGATTATTGATCATCATCGCCGTGGCGAGGAATTCCCAGAAAATCCACTGTTAGTTTACATTGAGCCTTATGCAAGCTCAACATGTGAGTTAATCACAGAAATGTTTGAATATCAAAGTCGTGATAGTGAGCCAATCAATAAATTAGAGGCGACAGCGATGCTTACAGGGATCATTATCGATACTAAATCGTTTTCTATGAATACAGGTACAAGAACCTTTGATGCGGCTAGTTATCTACGTTCGGTAGGTGCCGATCTAGAAATGACTAGACATTTCATGAAAGAAAGTGCAACACAATATTTGCAGCGTAATCATTTGATTGATCGTGTGGAATTTATTGGTAATTCCATGGCGGTTTGTGCAGGTGAAGATGGTCGTCCATACGATCCGGTGACCGCCGCTCAAGCAGCCGATTCACTTTTAGATGTCAGTGGAGTGCATGCTTCGTTTGTAATTACCAGTCGACCACAAGGCAAAGTTGGAATCTCTGCACGAAGTAATGGTGAAATTAATGTACAGTTAATCATGGAAAAAATGGGCGGTGGCGGTCATTTGAGCAATGCCGCAACTCAAATTGAAGGTCAAAGTGTCAGCCAAGTAAAACGAGCTCTTTTAGCGATTTTAGAAGAATTGGCTGAAGATGGCGATGCACAAGATTAGGAGGAAAAAATTATGAAAGTTATTTTTACACAAGATGTTAGAGGAAAAGGTAAACGCGGAGAAATTAAGGAACTTCCCGATGGTTACGCTAATTTCTTAATCAAGGCTAATAAGGCTAAGCAAGCTAATGCAGCAGCGATGAGCGAGCTTAAGGGGCAAAAACGTGCCGAAGCTAAGAAAGAAGCAGAAATTTTAGCCGAAGCCAAGGCTTTAAAAGAAAAATTAGAATCTGGCAAATATGTAGTCGAACTAAAGGCAAAAGCCGGTGAAGATGGGCGCTTATTTGGTTCAATTACTACCAAGCAAATTGCACAGGCATTAAATGAACAATATGGTTTGAAGATTGATAAGCGTAAGATGGAACTAGCAGCGCCAATTCGTTCGATGGGTTATGTAAACGTACCTGTTAAGTTGCACAATGAAGTAACTTCTAAGATTCGTGTACACATTGCAGAAAAATAATGAGTGTTTAAGCATAAGTTTTGTAGAAAGGATCAAGAGTCATGGCTAATGATTTTTTGGCGACAGATAATTTGCCTAAAAACATAGAGGCAGAAGAAAATCTTTTAGGAATAATTTTGTCTAACTCTAATGTTTTAGATGATGTTTTAGAATTTGTTCAGCCACTCGATTTTTATACACGTCAAAATCAGATTATCTTTGCAACGATGATAGATTTAAATAATCGCAATGAACAAATATCATTGGTAACACTCAACGATCGTTTAAGTCTTCAAAAACAACTCGATGATGCTGGTGGAATTGTTTATTTATCAAGGTTAATGACTAACGCGCAACCAACGGCTAGAAATGCTGTTTCGTATGCTAAATTAGTGCAAGAAAAAGCAGTTCGGCGGCGTTTGATGAGTGCAGCACGTGAAATCTTTGCGATAGCACAAAATGATGATCAAGATATTGCCGGCCTTTTAGGCGAAGCAGAGCGCAATATTGCAGAGATTGCCGAACAAAAAACGGATGGCAGTTTTAAACGCATTGCCAATGTTTTGGATGCAGTTTATGATGAAACGACACAACGGGCTAATCAAACAGAAGAAATCATCGGGCTTTCAACTGGCTATGGTGAGCTAGATAAGGTAACGGCTGGGTTACAAGCAGATAATTTGATTATCTTAGCGGCACGTCCAGCCGTGGGTAAAACGGCTTTTGCTTTGAATATCGCCCAAAATGTGGCCAAAGAAAATGATGTTTCTGTGGCTATTTTCTCTTTGGAAATGGGGGCAGAATCTTTGGTGCGCCGGATGTTGTCGGCAGAAGGTTCAATCAATGCTTCTAATTTACAAAACGGGAATCTCTCTAGTGAAGAATGGGCTAGTCTAAGTGTATCAATCGAGTCTTTGAAGCGGACTGATATTTATATCGATGATACGCCAGGGATCAAAATGGCGGCTATTCGGGCCAGATGTCGTGGTTTGGCTAAAAAGACTGGTAAATTAGGTTTGATTGTGATTGACTACTTGCAGTTGATTGAAGGTTCTAATAAGGAAAGCCGACAACAAGAAGTTTCTGAGATTTCGCGTGAATTAAAGAAGCTTGCCAAAGAATTGGCTGTACCAGTCATTGCCTTATCCCAGCTTTCACGTGGGGTTGAACAACGCCAAGACAAACGTCCGGTCCTCTCAGATATTCGTGAATCTGGGGCGATTGAACAAGATGCTGATATTGTTGCTTTCTTGTATCGTGATGATTACTATGAACGCGCAGAAGGTGATGACGAAAACGAAGAAAATTCTGCGCCATTAGGCAATCCCGATGCTGGTGTGGTCGAATTGATCATCGAAAAAAACCGTGCTGGTGCGCGTGGGACGATAAAGCTTTTATTTAACAAAACGTGTTATAAATTTGCAAACATTTCATATGCTCCCGAACCGCCAGGAATGGGTTAAAAGCAAGTGAAATCTAAAAGAGCTGTGAAATAACAAACTGTTTGTTATCTTACGGCTTTTTTAGTGCAGAAAAAAATAACTTATTGAAAACGGATGAAGAAACAAAGTGTACAAATTGACTTACTTTTTGTATAGCTTTTATCTTATTTGAGGTCTATACTATATATTATGGTTAAACAAAAAACTGTATAAAAATTTGTACTGGGGGTTTTCAAAAAAATATAGACAAAGAAGGAATTAGTATGGAAACTACACAAACACGTCCACTCTGGCGCAAAAACTTATTTGTGCTTTGGTTTGGCGTTTTTATGACGGGGATGGGGATGAGTGAAATCACTCCGTTTTTGTCACTATTTATTGGTGAATTGGGGCATTATAGCAAACAACAACTGACGTTTTATACGGGAATTGTGTTTGCTTCATGCTTTTTAGTAATGGCGATAGTCTCGCCTGTTTGGGGCAGGTTAGCGGATAAAAAGGGCCGGCGTTTGATGCTGTTACGGGCATCGTTTGGGATGGCGGTAGTCTTTTTATTGATGGGCTTTGTGACCAATGTATGGGAACTTTTGCTTTTACGTGCACTACAAGGAGCCTTTGGCGGGTATGTTTCCAATGCCAATGCCTTGATTGCTTCACAAGCACCTAAGAAAAATTCGGGACAAGCATTGAGTATCTTAGTAACCGGCTTGACTGCTGGAACATTGCTAGGTCCCTTATTAGGCGGGGCATTAGCGAGTGTATTTTCTTATCGCATGACCTTTAATATTACAGGAATCATCATGATGTTGGTTTTTATTTTGACTTATTTTTGTGTGAAAGAAGATTTTGCCGCTAAGCCAGCCACTGATAAAAAACATCCAAAAGTAACCTTCAAACAAATTATCAGTGTACGTTTAATCCTCGTTTTATTTTCGACAACGATGTTTGTTCAAATCGTCAATATGTCGATCAACCCCATTTTAAGTCTATTCGTTAAAGAATTATTGACTTCTTCACATCAATCCGTGACCTTTATGGCTGGGATTGTAGCTTCGATGCCAGGTTTATCCACAATTATCGCAGCACCTTTATTTGGACGCTTAGGTGATCGGATTGGGACGCAAAAGATGCTAGTCTTTGGTTTTATTTTTGCGATGCTGGTCTTTTTTGCAACTTCTTTTGTAACCAATGTCTATCAATTGATAGGGATGCGCATTTTAACAGGGATTTCTGATGCAGCAATGTTGCCATCTGTTCAAACTCTATTAACCAAGAACACAACAACAGAAAATACAAGTATTGTCTTTTCATATAACCAAAGCTTCCAATCAGTTGGTAGTGTCTTAGGACCAATGATCGGTTCGTTTGTGGCTGGGATCTTTGATTACCGCGGTATTTTTGTGGTCAGCAGCTTGATTATGGTCTTTAACTTGTTGGTCTTTAAATTAACACATGCTAGCGAAGCTGCGCAAAAAACTATTTTAAAATAATTTTTAACAAAATAAGGACTACGAAACTTTTCGTAGTCCTTATTTAATATCTAGTTAAATTTTTTTAAGCTAATAGCACCGATTGCAAGGATGCTAAAGCCTAATAGACCAAGCACAGTCTGTTTGCTGTCGCCGGTTTGAGGTAATTTTTGTTTTGGCTTAGCATTATTTGAGTTGTTTTTATCAGTTGTTGGCTTTTTAGTTTCTTTTAAAGTTAAAGCAGCACGTGCAGTTGTCAAATCCTTTAGCATTTGATCGATTTGTTTTTGCGTAACATTATCGTTGCTTAATAGCGTGTTAGCTTGGGCTAATAGATTTTTAAAATTAGCTAAGGCACCATTATCTTGATACTGATTAAGGTCTAATGAATAATGTAGCATATTTATTTAATTTGTCAATCGTTTGTGCATTTTACTGAAATGAAAAACCGAACTTCATATTGAGTTAATCTAATATGAAGTTCGGTTTTTTGTGCTTATTTTTTTAAAAAGAGCTCTTTTTAAATCGGAAAACATGTTTTTTAAGAATAATAACATGTTCACGAAAGCTACCAAACTGTTCACAAGTTCTCATTTTTCAATTATAGTAAAATTATTGGTTGTCTGTTAAAACTGAGCTCATTAAGACTTCAAAATAGATTAAAGCCAGGCCAAAGAACAGTTGTGGATGACTGCTGTCAAAAAAAGAGGGTTTAAAAGAATCGGTGCTGATAGCAAGCTTGACATTTTGTGCAATTGTTGAGTTGGCATTGCCTACAAAAGCGATCACATCACACTCATTGCCATTGGCTTCTTGGCACAACTCGGTCAAACGTTTTGTCTCTCCAGAATTGCTGATAACAATGATCAAATTTTGACGATTGGTATCTTTACGGATTAATTCAAGATGTGAATTAGCTGTACAGCGGTAGCCATGAATGTTGAAATATTCACTCATATAGTTAGCGATATTTTGTGAAAAGCCGCTTCCCATGATGGTTATCATCGAATCACGGTGTTTGTTTAGTAGCTTTTTGAAGGATTCGATATATTGTTTGATGTTAAGTAAATCTTCGAAGTTGAGTAAAGCAAAGCTTGTGTCAGTCATCAAAAAGACTAATTCGTAATAGCCAGAAAGATTCATGCGCTTAGCCATTTTAACGATGAAACTAGGCGAGGTGAAAGTTTCTTTGGCTAACTGACGTACACCAAGTGTTTTTAGTTTATCTCGATGCTCTTGCATGTAGTTTAAAACAGCAACTTCAGTTTCATTTAGTTGGTATTTTTCGCTGATTTGTCGAATGTCCAAGTAAAAACCCCCTAAATAAAGTTAAGTATTGAAAGGAAGTAACAAAATATGTCACAAGAAAATAATAACAAAAATTGCCAAGCAAAAAAAGAGTTCATCGCTGATCCATGGGCACGCACGACTACACGTAACGGTTTAGCTGGAGACGAAGTAATCTCTGCTTTGCAAAAATCAATCCGTCGTGGTAAAGAACGTGCTGCGGTTGAATTTGCTTATGAAATGTATATTTCTTCACCACAATTTGAAGAAAAATTATGGCGTCGTTTACTAGCTATCTCTGTTGAAGATATCGGCATGGGTAATCCTAATGCACCAATTTTTGTTAATACATTAAACCAAATGCGTAAAAACTTTGAATACAGCGAACCAGATCGTGCCATGATGTTTGTGCATGCGATTCGTTATTTATGCCAATCTACTAAGGATCGCTCCTCTGACTTGTTGAAAAATATTGTTATCAAAAACTTTAACAAAGGCTATGTGCCAGAAATTCCTGATTATGCTTTGGATAAACACACTAAACGCGGACAAGAAATGGGGCGCGATAGCATGCACTTCTTACACGAAGCAAGCAAGGTTATTCCACAAATGGAAGTGGACAATGGTTATTATGAAGAATACAACGAATTGATGAAAGACTATGATCCAAGCAAGATCATTGATAGTGCTTTTGTTTTTAATCCATATCAAGTTTAATCAACATTAGAAAAGGAGTTTTAATCACGATGCAAAATGGACTGCTTGCAAAATTAGATAAGGTTCTTTCGCCAATTGGCGTCAAACTAGGTAATCAACGGCACCTACAAGCAATCGCCAACGGGATGATGTTTGGTTTGCCTTTCTTGGTGATTGGGTCATTTTTCTTGATTTTTGCGAATCCCCCAATCAACCTAGATAGATACAACCCAGAAACAGCCAACTTTTTCATGCATTTTATGGCTAGTTGGAAGGACTTTGCGGTGGCTAACTATGATGCTATCACCTTGCCTTACAACATGACGATGGGCATCTATGGGATTGTTTGTGCCTTTGGAATTGGCCATGAGTTAAGTAAAACCTATGAGCGCAACGCTCCAATGGATGGAATGATGGCGTTAATCATCTTCATGATGGTAGCGACCGATGTTAAAGATAACAAGTTAGCGATGGATTATTTGGGAACTAACGGTTTATTTGTGGCAATCTTAATTGGGTTGTTATCTGTTGAATTAAATCGCTTAGTTGATCGTGATGGTTTAAAGATTAATATGCCAAGCACGGTACCGCCAATGGTGACGACCTTTATTAATTCATTGATTCCATTAACAGTTAATATTTTGGTCTTTTATGGTGCTAATTTATTGATTCATTCTTGGACACATGCTTCTTTCCCTGAATTTATCACGAAGTTATTGACACCGGCTACCTCGATTGCAACAAATCTTTGGGGCTTTATCTTGATCGTGACAATCGGTAATTTTTTATGGTTAATCGGCGTTAACGGGACAAGTATCGTCTTTCCGATTTTGTTTGCCCTAGGTGTTTCACAAAGTGGGATGAATGCTGATTTAATCAATCATGGCCAAGCAGCTAGCCATTTGATCAACTTGCAAATGTTTAGAATTTCCGTTTTAGGCGGAGCCGGCAATACTTTAGGGCTAGTTTTATTGATGATGTTTAGTCGTGTTGAAAAATTCCGTAGTATTGGACGTTTATCCTTTATTCCAGGAATGTGTAGTATTAATGAACCCGTAATTTTTGGTAGTCCAATTGTCTTTAACCCGATCTTAGGTATTCCATTTATCTTAGCACCAATCGTAAACCTCTTGTTGACTTATGGAGCACAAAAGATTGGTTTGATCAGTCTAGGTTATGTTGTTGATCCGTCATTTACACCATTTTTTGCTCAAGCCTACATGTCAACGATGGATTGGCGTAACGTGGTCTTTTGGATTGCTTTAATCTTTGTAGCAATGGTTATTTATCTGCCATTCTTCAAAGTGTGTGAACATAACGAAAAAATGCAAGAACAAGCAATGTAAACAAAAAAACATTCAGATTGATAAAAGCTGAATGTTTTTTTGTTTTTTTAATGTGCTTTTTTCTTAAGGTATGCTCCACAAATTAAGATAATAGCTGAAAAGATTACGGCTGCAAAGAATAAATGTTGATAAGCACCTTTAGCGCTTTGATGGAAGATTTCCAAGACATGTTGATGTAAGGAAGAATTATCAATATTTTGTAATTTGATATAAAGTTGTTCAATTGATTTAGCAGGATAATTCTTAGCTAATGAGCTATTAAACATTTGTTGTTGAACTAAAGCAGCATAGATTGTCGGTGCAATTGTTAAACCAATTTGGCGGCTAACAGATAGTGTTCCTAAAGCCACGCCACTATCTTTAGGGCCAGCAATCATCGACATTAAAACTGATAATGGCGCTCCCATCAACATCCCAAAGCCTAATCCGGCCACAGTTGAAGTCAAGATAAAGGTTAATGGATTAGGAGAAGCCAAAGCAATTAAACCAAATCCAAGAGTTGATAAAGCACCAGAAATAACGATTGATTTAGGAGCCCCCATTTTGGTAACTAAAGCACCACCGATGCCAGCCCCAAAAATCGATCCCAGACCGATGCCGCTCATGTAAATACCACTGTTGTTGGCACTGATTCCATAAGCTTGTTCAACAAAACTTGGAATAAAGACGAAAATAGCGATTAACATACCAGACAAAGCGCCCATCAAAAGCGTTAAGACGAAGCGTTGATTGTTTAATAAGTTGTATGGTAGGAATGGATCGACATGATCTTTGACGTTTTTTTCGGTATTTAAAAGTAAAGCAATAAAAATAATACTTAAAATTAACGGTAAGATGAAAGTAACAGAAGTTAAACTTGCCAAAAGTGAGCCACTTTGGACATTGGTTACAGCCAACATAAAGCTTAAAATCGCCAAAGTTAAATAACTCAAACCTTTAAGATCAACTTTTTTATCGTTGGCATTAGTTGTTTCAGGAATGCTGATAATTCCAGAAATCAAGACGAAAATGGCGATGGGTAAGTTGATCATAAATAACATATGCCACTTACCGGTCAAATTTAAGATTAAACTTCCTAAATTAGGCCCAACAATCGAAGCAATTCCATTAACAGAACCTAAAATACCTAATAGCTTACCTTGTTGTTTTTTAGGATAAGTTGATAAGATGTGGCTTGAAGCGATAATGAAAATTCCGCCACCACCAAATGATTGCACTAAACGTGCCACCAAAAAGAAAGTGAAATTAGGACTTAATGCCACTAGCAATGAACCAAAGGCAAACAAAGCAATTTCAATTAAGAAAAGTTTTTTACGACCATAGTTATCAGCAAGTTTACCGATAATTGGAGTTGAGATTGCCATACCTAGCGTATAAAGGGTAATACCCCAGCTTCCGGCGACTTCGCTGACATGAAAAGAATAATTGATAGTTGAAAGTGCACTTGAGATAATCCCGTTATCTAAGGCCGACATAAAAACGCCGATGACAAAGATACTCAAGGCAAATGTTGTATTTTTTTTAGCAGTTGTCATATTTTTCCCCTCACAGTTAGTTATTGATGATATGGACAATCAAGTGAACCTAGTTCGTCCATGAAATTAAAGCAGCTAAAATCAGTTGTTGGATCTTGAAAAAGCTTAGCTAACAGTTCTTGTTTTTTAGCATTTTGATCTTTTATACCAGGAATTTGTTCGAGCTTAGCGTTTGTTTTTTCAAGTAGCAAATCTAAGCATTCCTTGAAGGCTTGTTGTTGTTGGTTGTCTAAACAATCAAAAATATCAGCGACTTTAGTATGGGGACGCTGCAAATTTTGCCCTTTAGCGGTCAATTTGTTAAGAATAATGCGTTTATCTTTAAGCGAAGGTTCACGCGTAATATAACCATTTTTTTCTAATTTAGCGAGTGATTCGTTTAAAGAAGAGGTCCGAATACCTAAAAGATAAGACATTTCTTTGGTTGATAAACCATCCTTAGCTTTTAATAAGGCAAGGATTTTTCCTTGACCCCAATTGAAGTTTTGAATACCATCAAGCTGATGATTTTCGGCAATGAAGGTCTTTTTTAATAAATGATTCAGCTGATAGAGTTTAACGTATAGTTCGGTGTTTTGCTCCATTGTGTGACCTACTTTCGTGATTTGATATTTAAAGTTTAACAGGTACCTGTTATAAATGCAAGAACTTTTTGACAGGTACCTGTTAAAATAAATTGAATTATTAGGGGAAATCTTTTTTTAAGACTATAATGAAGTTAAGAAATGGAGGCGAGGTTATGCAACGTCTAAAACGTTTTGGTGGCTTAATTGTCATCATTATTGTTGTCGAAGGACTTGGAGGCTTATCGGCCCTTTTTGCTGGTGATATCAAGCAAGTCTATGCCAATTTAGTTTTACCACCATTAGCACCGCCCAATTATTTGTTTGGAATTGTTTGGCCGTTATTATATTTGAGTATTGCGGTATCGTTTTATTTATTTTGGCAAACTAAAACAAGCCCTAAGGCCTTAGGATGTGGTTTGTATTTTTTACAAATGCTGATTAATTTTATTTGGAGCATTGTCTTTTTTAGTGGTAGTGCTTATTGGTTAGGTTTTGGTTTGATTATTATCTTAGATCTTGTTGTTGCTTATTTGATTTATTATCTCAAGCAAGTCAATCGTTGGGCTAGTTGGTTGCTTTGGCCATATCTATTATGGATTTTATTTGCTAGTTATTTGACTTTAGGAGTGGCTTGGTTAAATTAATTGGGACTTCAAAGCTTAAAAAGAGTGTGATAAGATTTTGTTGTTAAGCTGATCAAAGAGGGGAATATAATTGACAAAAATCATCACTTTTTTTAAGAAGGAAACAGTCTTAGGAGTGGCTTTTTTATTAGCCGTTTTTTCATGTTTTTTAATAAAACCAGATGCGGCGTATTTAAATTATTTAGACTGGCATACCTTGATTGTACTTTTTTGTTTGATGGCGGTGATGGCCGGTTTAAAACAACAAGCGTTTTTTGAATACATAGGAGAAGCTTTATTACAAAAAATCCAAACTAAACGCAGCCTAGTGTTAACCTTGGTTTTCTTGTGTTTTTTTAGTAGCATGCTGATTACTAACGATGTAGCCTTGTTAACCTTTGTCCCGCTGGCTTTATTGGTTTTAAGGCTAGCTAAGATGCAAGCAAGTGTCTGTTTAGTGATTACCTTAATGACGATTGCAAGTAATTTAGGTAGTATGTTGACACCGATTGGCAATCCGCAAAATCTTTACTTATATTCGATTTCAGGTTTTTCTTTGCCACAGTTTGTGGCTGTTTTATTGCCGTATACTTTATTAGCAGCATTTGGTTTGGTTATTAGCGTTTGGCTTTTTTTCCCAAAGCAAGTCTTAACTGTTAAGGTTAATCCAAATCAACTGCAACTAAATCCGCGTAAATTAGCTTATTATTGGGGTTTATTTTTAGTATGTCTGCTAAGTGTCGCCAAGATTTTACCACCGTTAGAATTATTGTTGGTGATTTTGTTAGCCATTTTATTTGAAAATCGCCAGCTTTTAGGTCAAGTTGATTATAGTTTATTGCTGACTTTTGTGTGCTTTTTTATTTTTATTGGAAATCTGGCCCGTGTGGATGCGTTTAGTCACTTGATTCAACACGTGTTAGCCCAAAATGTGCGCGGGGTGGCCATCTTGGTTAGTCAAGTCATCAGTAACGTGCCGGCAGCCTTATTATTAGCAGGGTTTAGTCATGACTATCAAAGCTTGCTGATCGGTACTAATTTGGGTGGTTTAGGAACGTTGATCGCCTCGATGGCTAGTTTGATTTCGTATAAACAATTAGTCGCTAATTACCCTGAACAAAAAGGGCGTTTCTTATTGATTTTTTCATTGTGGAATATCATTTTTTTAGCTTTATTATGTAGTTTAGGACTTTAGGCCTAAAAAAAGACAAGGATTGTCCTTGTCTTTTTTATTGCTCTAAAAGTTTTAACAGCGCGAGTGGTTCTTCAAAAACTAACGCATCAGCAACTGCAAAGGGGGTCAAACTGCCCCATTTAGCATAACCAAAATCTATTTTAGCGGCTTTAAAATCGGCTAAGGCATCACCGATATAGATGGCTTCGCTAGGTTTGATTTGCAGTCATTTTAAGCATAAGTGTAATGGTTCAGGATCTGGTTTATGTTTTTTAGTATCGTCGGCTAAGATGGCTGTTTGCATGTAGGCGTCTAAGCCATGAGCGACCATGTCAATTTGATATTGTTGGGCCGTTTTAGCCGAAACGACCGCTTGAATTAAGCCATGAGCCTGAAAAGTCGCTAAAACTTCTTTGACACCAGGGTAAAGACTGGCGCCTTTTTCATATTCATTAACGTATTTGACCCAACGGGCATACGTTTTTTGAGGCTCTTTAACTTGGAGTTCTTCCATAACCTTTAGGCCAGGATAAGGCGCATATTTTAAGACTTCTGCCAAACTTAATTGTTGGCCGGTTTCTTCTTTGATGATTTGAATCAAAGGATACATATTCATCTCCAAGGTGTTTAACAAGGTGCCGTCGATATCATAAATAATTGCCCGATATTTTTTCATAATGACCTCCATTTTTATTTAGTATAGCACAAAAATAAAAGAGGTTACATCTTTAGTAGTTTTGGTTTTCTTGATAGTGATTATAGTAGCACACCGTAATTTTGTCTGGTTCTAAATCTAATTTGGTGACTGAACCGTTTTTAGGGCCGTTTTTAGGGGCCTGATATTCAGGGGCAAAGCGATCGACAATTGTTCGAATTGTAATACTATGACTGACAAGTAAGATATTTTGACCATCGGTGTGGTGTTGATAAAGATAATCAAAGCCAGCCTGGATACGTTGCCAGTATTCTTGATCGTTTTCACAGTGGTGGAAAGGGTCTGTTTGTTTCAAAAAATCACGTGTGGCAGCTGCGCCAAATTTGTCGATCAGCTCATCATAGGTACGGCAACCATGGCTAGCTCCAACCATTAACCAGGTTTGACCAGCATCGTTGCCTTCAAAGTAACCAAAACTTTGTTCACGAAAATTCCGCAACATTTGTGGGTTAGGCAAGACAGGTGTAGCAACATTTTCTTCTAGAATATATTGGCACGTGCGCATCGCCCGCGTTGTATCACTGTGATAGGCTGCATTAAAAGCAATATGTGCGAGATGTTGTCCAGCGTTATGTGCGTCGTTGATTCCCTTAGGAGTCAAGGGCGAATCACACCAGCCTTGCAGGCGGTTATATAGATTTAAAAAAGTTTGTCCATGACGGACTAAGTATACATTTAAAGTCATAATTCTCATCTCTCTTAAATATTCATATTTTACAATATAGCATGAACTTTGACTTTTAGGGTGAAAAAACAGTTAAAAAAATAAATATCGGTGTTTGAAAACGTACGCAAATAAGGCTTTTTGTAAAATTGAAGCGATACTTTTTGTATTAACCGTCATTTTTTTAGATGTAGGCACTTGAAAAATTTGTACCAATAACTTATAATCTTTTATGGAAACACTTACAGTTAACGTTTCCAAATTGTTTTTTGCAAAATCATGATAAAGGAGTGCTTAAAATGAGTGCAAATCAATTTCCAGCAGGCTTTTTATGGGGTGGTGCGGTCGCTGCTCATCAACTAGAAGGTGGGTGGCAAGCCGATGGCAAAGGTGTTTCGGTTGCCGATGTCATGACGGCCGGTGCTTATGGTGTGCCCCGTGAAATCACAAAAGGTGTACTTCCTGGTAAAAATTATCCTAACCATGAGGCAATTGATTTTTATAGCCATTATAAAGAAGACGTTAAGCTATTTGCTGAAATGGGCTTCAAATGTTTTAGAACTTCGATTGCTTGGACACGTATCTTTCCAAATGGGGATGATGCCAATCCAAACGAAGCAGGGTTAAAGTTTTACGATGATTTATTCGACGAATGCCTCAAGTATGGAATCGAACCAGTAATCACCTTGGCACATTTTGAAATGCCATATCATCTGGTAGAAGCTTATGGTGGATTTGCTAATCGTAAGTGTATCGACTTTTTTGTTAAATTTGCTGTGACATGTTTTAAACGTTACAAAGACAAGGTTAAATACTGGATGACCTTTAACGAAATCGATAATCAAAGTAGCTTTAACAATGATTTTTTGATGTGTACCAATTCAGGCTTGTTGTTAGATAACGAGTTAGACAACGAAGCCCAAATGTTTCAGGCGGCCCATTACGAATTAGTGGCAAGTGCGTTAGCGGTTAAGGAAGGTAAAAAGATCAATCCTGATTTCATGATTGGGACGATGATCAACTACACCCCGGTTTATCCGGCTACTTCTAATCCCGAAGATGTCTTGTTGGCACAAAGAGTCGATCAACGTCGCAACTGGTTTTCCGATGTGCAAGTTTGGGGCTATTATCCAGCGGGCATCGAAGCTTATATCACGAAAAAAGGCTTTAGACCAGATATCACGGCCGAAGATCGAATCGTTTTAAGCGAAGGGACCGTCGATTATGTTGGTTTTAGTTACTATCAATCGATGAGCGTTTCATCCCAAAAAGTTAGTGTCGACCAACTTACAGATCCGCATGAAGCCCAAGTGGAAAATCCAAACCTCAAAGCCAGTGATTGGGGTTGGCCAATCGATCCGGTCGGTTTGCGTTACAGCTTAAATCTTTTGACAGACCGTTATCATCTTCCATTGTTCATCGTAGAAAATGGGTTAGGCGCCGTCGATGAGGTACAAGCAGACGGCAGCATCCATGATCCATACCGTATTGATTATCTACGGGCACATATACAAGAAGTTAAAAAAGCCGTGCTTGAAGATGGTGTAGATTTGATGGGTTATACTCCATGGGGTTGCATTGATTTAGTATCTGCAGGAACAGGACAAATGTCTAAGCGCTATGGTTTTATCTATGTCGACAAAGATGATGAAGGTAACGGAACTTTGGCGCGTTCACGCAAGGATTCATTTTACTGGTATCAAAAAGTTATCAAGACAAATGGTGCAGATTTAGCATAAAACAATAGTTGTTAAGTACGAAAGGAACGATTCAAAATGACGTCAAGACAAGCTAAACAAAGGCAAACGAGTTTGCGTAATATGCATTTTAACCGCTATTTATTGGTGCGCTACTTTACGGCAGGCTATTTTTTCATGAATCTTTACTGGTTGATCTTGCTAGCAAGTATGCGCAAGATGACGCTTATTTTGCCAGCTTGCTTACTTGTTGGTTTGGTTTTAGTATGTGCCGAGCAAGTCAAGCAATACCGTCAACCTAGTCGCCATTTGCCCCAAGCATATTGGTATTATTGGTTGCAGTTGAGCATTAACATTTGTCTGTTAATCAGCTTGTATACACCGTTATTTACGAATTTGTATCCTTTTATCAAGCCAACCGGGAAAGGGGCCTTAGCCATTTTGCTAGTAGTTGGCAGTATTGGTTGTATAGTCGTTGAACGCAAACTGTTTAAGATTGCTCATGATCAAGATCGCTATTTTAAAGCGCTCAAAGATTTTGAAGCGTCAATTCAGTAATCAAATGAGTATAGAAAGGATTTTGAGTTATGGATAATGGAAATAATAAAGCATTTCAGTTTTTAGAAAAATATTTGATGGGTCCAATGGGTAAGCTCTCCCAATTTCGCATTGTGCGTGCCGTTATGGCAGCCGGGATGGCGTCGATTCCATTTACGATCGTTGGTTCGATGTTTTTGGTATTAAATGTTTTGCCCCAAGCTTTTCCAGTTTTAGAAAACTTCTTTGAAGCAACGTTTTTCAAAATTAGCGATCTTTACATGGTTGCTAACGTCAGCACGATGGGGATTTTGGCTTTATACTTTGGGTTGGTGTTTGGTTATGAATACACCTCGATTCAAGCTCAAGAAGAAAAAATCGATGTTAACCCATTAAACGGTGCTTTACTTTCAATGTTTGCCTTTTTCATGTGTTTACCTGAATTCGTTATTAAAGGTGGCACGATGAGCTTACTTGAATCTATTAATAAGAGTGAAACAGTTATTCACGGTTATCGGATGGACACAATTATTCAACGTTTAGGTACAAGTGGGATCTTTACGGCGATCATCATGTCGATTATCGCAGTTAAATTATACTGTCTATGTGTTAAAAATAACTGGGTTATCAAGATGCCTCCAACTGTACCTGCAGGGGTTTCACGCTCATTTACAGCATTGATTCCAACAGCTCTTTTATCTATCGTTGTTTTAGCAATTAATGGGACTTTAGTAGCTTTAGGCACAGATATCTTTAATATGATTGCTATTCCATTTAGTTTTGTTACTAATTTGACTAATACGTGGTTAGGTTTAATGGTGATTTACTTCTTGATTCATGCCCTATGGATTGTCGGTATTCATGGTGCTAACATCGTAACTTCATTCTTAACCCCAATCGTATTGTCCAACATGCAAGCTAATGCTCATGGTGCAAATATTCCATTTGCTGGTGAATTTAACAACATGTTTGTTACTATCGGGGGTTCTGGTGCAACTTTAGGTTTAGTGTTGACAATGACCTTGTTTGCTAAATCAGCACAATTGAAGGCTTTAAGTCGGGCTGCTTTAGTACCATCATTCTTTAACATTAATGAACCAATCGTCTTTGGTTTGCCAATGGTTTACAACGCTTATATGGCGATTCCATTCTTCTTAGCCCCAATGGCAGCTGCTTCAATCGGTTATTTTGCGATTAAGTTGCATATGGTTCATGCCGTAATTGCGCAAGTGCCATGGCCAACACCAATCGGGATTTCTGGTTTTATCGGAACTGGTGGTGACTGGCGTGGAGCTGTTTTAGGCGTGGTAACTGCCGTAGTAGCAACCTTAATTTATTATCCATTCTTCAAGTTTTACGATGGTAAACTTTACAAAGAAGAACAAGCTAAGGCCAAAGAATTAGCCGCTAAACAATAAAATATATAAAGCTTTTAGAAGTTTCGCAAGTTTAGATAACTAAGTTTGCGAAACTTTTTTTGTTTTGTACGCTGTGTGAGCTCAACTAGCTTTAAAGACAAAACAAAAACCCTCCTTACTGGAAAAACAGTAAAGAGAGTTTTAAAATCAATAATTTTAATTTTTGGTGACTACTGCATCAGTTTGATATGGCAAAGAGGCAAAAAATGCTCGGTGATTAACCGAGCATAGGAGTGTATGTGATATTAAAATTACATAATATGGTTAAAATGGGTGGTCAGGGGATCGAACCCTGGACCCACGGATTAAGAGTCCGTTGCTCTGCCAGCTGAGCTAACCACCCAGAATACTTAAACTATTATGCCAGTTTTTAGCTCAAAAAGCAAGAGATTTACAAAAAAATATTGCGACTTAATAAGCCGCAATATTTGTAGGATGATTTAATTGTTTAATTTTATCTCTGACGTTTTTGAACGGTATTAAACACGGATTTGACAAAGAAATAAAGAATCGGTGTACAAATCGCAGTAGAAATAGAATTAATGACTGTTGCAGGCAAACTTAAAAACGATGCAACTAAGGCTGTTTTTAATAATGTCCCAGCCATTAAGGCTTCGATAATCGAGGTAAAATAAGAAGTGAAAATCTTTGTTACCCCAGCAACAATAGCTAATAAGATGATATTTCTTTTACTGTCGTTGTATTTGAGCATCTTGAAAAGTCCGGAAATTATCAAAGCCACAACTACGACTTCAAGCATCGTCAGCCACGATGTTGCAGCATAGCCATTTAAGATATCAAAGCCACCTAAGCCAATAATTCCGGCTAACATTCCATTTCGAAGGCCTAAAAATAAGATTGCAACAGCGGTTAAAGTATTTCCAAAGTGGATGAACGGGCGCCCGACCATCGCTGGAATAGGAATTCGTAAAGTCCAAACTCCGATATAAATAATCGCTGCAAAAAGACCAGTTAAAATCAAAGCTCGAAAAGTATTTTGTTGGTCACGCATGATGCTTTATCCTTTCTTATTTTCTAAACTACTAAGTAAAGTTTGTATTGCTGTAGCGTAATTAACGCCATAACGTAAGTCATGTTCTTTAGGTGTTTGTTGGATTGCTTGACTGATGAAATTCATCGCAATTTGAGCGACTGGCTTAACTTGGTATCCTTTTAAAATCCCAGCTAAAAGGACACTTGCAAATAAATCGCCCGTTCCAAAAAAATTCCCAGGTAATTTTGGTTGGACAATATCCCAGTTTGTTTTATCTGCAAGTTGATAACCAACGACACCAATTTGGTGTGCGGTCAAGTCTAACCCTGTTAAAATAACGTATGGAATTTCAAACTGAGTTGCGAGTTGTTGAGCAACTTGATGAGCTTCAGATAAAGTAACTGGAGAAGTAGTTGGTTTTAAAGCCATTCCCAGTAATAATTTGGCTTCAGTTAAATTAGGTGTTACAATCGAAGCTTTTTGCACAAGTTGTTGCATCTGAGCAACGTAGCTTTTATCAAAACCACGGTATAATTTACCATGATCACCCATAACTGGATCGACTAAAAACAAGCAGTCCTTTTGACAAACAGATTGCAAATGCTGTAGCAAAACAGCTAAAGGGTGCGCTCCTAAATATCCCAGATAGACCGCATCAAATTTAGTGTCTAGCTGACGCCAATGTTGGAGAATCTTAATCATTTCAGGAGCTAAATCAAGGTGTGTGTTAGCTCCAAAACCACCGGTGTGTGTTGATAAAAGGGCGGTAGGTAAGACGTTGGGTTGTAGCCCACAAGCACCTAGCAAGGGTAGTGCGACGCCTAATGAAACTTGTCCCATACATGATAAGTCTTGACTGATTAAAACATTGGGTTGCATTTGCATTTTTCACATCCTTACATTATCGAAATAACACTTTTTAGTAGTGTGCTCAAAAAATCAGAGCTTATAAGCATTATACCATTATTTGTACGTAATTTTAATGGTTATCTGTGAAATTCCAGGAGGTTAATAAAAAAACGTTATGCATCTGGGCATAACGTTAGTTTCGATAGAAAAACTTATTCAAATGATTTCAAGAAAGCAGTCATTTTTTCAAGTTCTTTTTCATCATATTTTTCATATTTTGAAACTTCATGTAATAAACGTTTAACTTCATGAATTGCCTTTTTTTCGGCAAACCATTTTTTCATTTCATGCATCTTGTCTTTAGGTTCACTAGTAGCATCGATTTGAGCTAAATCATCATCCAATTTAACGATTGTTTCGGCGATTTGATTGACTATCTTTTCATATTTCATGCGGATAACCTTCTTTGTATTATTTTTTGGTACACCTTGAGTATAACACTTCTAAGTTAGAAACCCAAAGTATCTGCCTAGTGTCTTAAAAATTCAGGATGCAAAAGTTTTTCGCCCCAGAGTTGTTTTGGTGTTGTTTCTTGAATACCCTGGATGAATTTTTGGCGAATATCTGGATAACTTTGACTTAACTGGCTGACTAATTTTTTGATTTCTTCACGCTTGGTTTTCTTATCGACCGGGCAGGGATTAAAAATGACGGGTAAAGTTTCACGTGAAACAAGTGATTCGATTTCTTTTTCTTCGATATAGATTAAAGGGCGGATAATCGACACTTCGCTACGTGTCAGATAAGTGATTGGTTCAAAACTAGCCAGCTCACCATGAAATAAAAAGTTCATCAAATACGTTTCGATAGCATCATCAAGGTGATGACCTAAGGCAACTTTTTGGCAACCTAATTGTTTGGTAGTATTATATAATGTTCCTCGTCGTAATTTAGCACATAAGGAACACGGATTTTTTTCTTGACGAATATCAAAGACAATTTTGGCGATATTAGTTGGGACGACGATTAATTCATAGCCAAGTTGTTGACAAAATTCTTTAAGTGGCGTTAAATCCATTTCCATGCCCATATCTAGGCTAATGGGACAAATTTCAAAATCAAAGCCTAAACGCCGTTGTTTTTTGATGGTATCAAGTAAGTATAAAAGGGTAGTGCTATCTTTTCCACCCGACATGCCAATGGCGATTTTTTCACCAGGTTTAATCATTTCATAACTTAAGATAGCGCGCCTTACAGGATTATAAAATCGATAGTTATCTTTTTTGACAAAACTCATGCATTTTCCTCCTAGACAGTATTTACTTTGTCTATTCTAATACAAATTAAGGGTCAAAAAAATAGAAATTACACGAGTAAGTGCAATTTCTATTTTGATAAAACTAGTCTAATTTAGCAGCAATAGGGTCTTTGACCGTTACGCCAGCAGCTTTTAATTCGGCAATCTTAGTTGCAAATTGAGGTAGGTGTTTTTCATGCGCAATCAATAATTCGTCTAAGATGCGTTTAGCAGTAGCGCCAGATTTAACCATCGGATTCATGGTGAAGGCTTGCAAAGCTAATCCATAATCGCCGGTAACGGCCGCTTCAACGGTGCAAAGTTCCATGTTTTTCATCATTTGCAACCAACCACGTTGTGCTGGATGTAAAGGCCCAAATGTAAATGGAATGGCCCCACAAGCACCGATTTGCGCAGAGACTTCGACAACGTGATCGGCTGGTAAATCAGGTAAAGTACCGTTATTTAAGGTTGAAACGACCATGTGAGTCTTCTTGTCGTTATAAATTGAAGCCATTGCCTCGCAAGCAGCATCAGAGTAATATGCTCCGCCACGTTCAGAGAGTTGTTTTGGTTTGTAGTCGAGATGTTCATCTTTGTAAAGTTCAAATAATTCATCTTCAATACGTTTAACTTGTTGTGCACGGGTGCCCACGCCAGAATATTCTTCTAAGCTGTGATTTAACATTTCTTCTTCACGATAGTAGTAGCGATGATAGCCGCAAGGGATCATCTTCATTTGGTGAAGTTGTTCGCTAAAGAATTTAACGTCAAAAATATTTTTAGGCAAACCAGCATCATTATTTTGCATAGCATCGATAATGTCTAGCGTAACTTCTTTGCCAGTCTCATCAAAGACCCGATGCCAATGGAAGTGGTCAATCCCAGCGAAGCGATAAGTTAATTGATCTAAGGTCTTGCCGATTAATTCGGGTTCTTTCATCATTGCGTTGACCGGTACGTTACATAAGCCGATTACTTTATCCCATTTGCCATAAGTCTTGATAGCTTCTGTGACCATGCCACTTGGATTGGTGAAATTAATTAACCATGCATTAGGACAGAGTTCTTTCATATCTTTGACGATATCTAAGATAACCGGAATCGTTCTAAAGGCCTTAAACATACCGCCAGCCCCGTTGGTTTCTTGGCCTAACATACCATAAGAAAGCGGGATGCGTTCGTCTTTGATGCGGGCATTTAGCAAACCTACCCGAAATTGGGTGGAGACAAAATCAGCATCTTTGAGTGCTTGGCGTCGATCTAAGGTAAGGTGCACTTGCCAATCTAAACCGGCTGCTTTTACCATCCGTTTAGCCATGGCTCCAACGATTTCAAGTTTTTCCTTACCAGCTTCAATATCAACTAACCAAATTTCTTTGATAGGTAGTTCGTCTTTACGTTTGATGTAACCTTCGATCAATTCGGGGGTATAACTTGAACCACCGCCAATAGTAACTAACTTCAATGCTTCACGTGTCATTAAAAGACCTCCATTTCTTTTTGTAAGCGTTGTGATATACTTAGTGTAAACTGTGGGAATATTCCCATGTCAAGCAAGGAGAATAAAAAATGCCAACAATTATCGATGTTGCTAAAAAAGCCGGTGTTTCTAAGTCGACCGTCTCACGTGTTTTAAGTGGTCAAGGGTATGCTAGTCAAGAAGCTACGCGAAAAGTGCAAGAAGCCGTACGTGAATTAAATTATGTTCCTAATTTTTTAGCACGTAATTTTCGCAAGAGTCAAACTAAGACAATTGGTTTTATCGTTAATGGTTCGATCAAAGGTGCGGCTAGTTTTTTAGAGCACTTTATCACGATTGCTGAAAGTTTTGGTTATGAGGTCATCTTGTATTCTTGTCAAGCCGATAAAAAACGTGAGCTAGACTATCTAGATTTTTTAAAGTATAAACAAGTCGATGCCTTTTTTATCCTCACGCGCAGCAACGATTGGCCCACGATCTTGGCTTATCAACAATATGGCCCGCTAGCGACGTGGCATCGGATTGATTCAAAGCAGATTTATTCTTCTTATATTGATCACTACCAGGTTTATCTAGAATTAGGCCAAGAGCTTTTGGCACAAAAAAAGCGTGTTTTATTTGTGTTAAATCGGCGGTGTACAGAAAATACTAAGTCGGCTCTTAGGGCAATTACAGCTTTGAAAAAACATGGATTAGTGGCCCAAAATTGCTTTGAAACTGATGTTGCAAAACTCATTGCAACCGCACAAGAAGGCTTTGATACCGTCTTTTTTTACATGGATAAATTGGCATGTGAATTTCATTATCGCTGGCAAAAACTAAAACAACCGCAGCTAGATATTATTAGTTTGGATAACACAACAAGTTCGCATTTGTTAGATATAACTTCAGTTGACATGGATCTAAAGACACAAGCCCAAAATTGTTTTAGCTATCTGTATAATCAGCTTAATCAAACGACTTTGCCTTTACAAAAGAAGCGCCCAACGCTAGTGATTCGCCAAAGCTGGCAGCCAACGCAAACCAAGTTTAAGTTTTTAGAGGTCAAAACCGCTGTTAGCCACTAAAAAAGCGCAAGTTACAGGAGGAAAAATGAAAATTATAGAAGTTCAAACAAGAAAGCCAGCCCTCGTCGCCCAACTGTTAGCGCTTTGGGAGGGCTCCGTCAAAGCCACCCATACGTTTTTGACGGAAGATGAGGTACACCAGATTAAACAATATGTGCCGCAAGCCTTGCAAAATGTTCCTGTGTTGGTCGTCGCACTAGATGCTAGCGACCGTCTGTTAGGCTTCATGGGCATTACTGAGCACACGCTAGAGATGCTTTTTGTCGCCAAAGACAAACGCGGACAAGGCATCGGCAGACAACTGTTAGAATATGGCCTCACCAAGTATGCACTAACCAAGTTGACGGTCAACGAACAAAATCCCCAGGCCCGCAACTTTTACGAACGGATGGGCTTTAGCGTCTATCAAAGGACACCATTAGACGAACAAGGTAATCCTTATCCGTTGTTGTACATGAAAAGAGACTAGCAAACAAAAAGAGACTCATCTCAAGCGAGACGAGTCTCTTTTTTAAAATTCTAAGGCAATTTTTTGGTAAAGTTTGATAGCCGCAAGATATTTGTCTAATTGTACATATTCATTGGCTTGATGCCCTGTTTCTGAACCTGGGCCGATGTTAATACTGTTAAAATCACCTTTAGCTTGCAGATATTCCGAGCCATCATTAGCGCCGGTGCTACCGGATAATGTAGCGTAATGGCCAAACATTTCTTCATAGCAAGATTGCACCTTTTGCACCAATAATGAGTCTGGTGAACCAGGGATCGGTTCTTCTGGATAAATATATTCAATCTTAAGATCAAAACCTGGTTTAGTGTTTAAGTCAGCAACGATTTGATTAAGAATTTGATAGACTTGATTATTAGGATGTTCAGGAATCGTGCGAATGTTGCCCATCATTTCAGCTTTGGCCGGGATACTGTTAACTTGCAAGCCCCCGTTAAAAATCGTGATACTGTGCGTTAATTTGCCAAGAACTGGGTTGATTTGATCGAGTTGCGCTAATTTTTGCGTAGCTTGTTGGCAAAACTCAAATAAATTGGTGATGGCATTGATTCCTAATTCAGGCGTTGAACTATGGACGGATTTGCCACTTGAAGTGACTTTATAATCGATAACGCCTTTGCCAGTGTAGACGATTTTAGTTAGGTTATCGGTTGGTTCAGCAATGATTAAGCCCACCAAATCATCGGCATAACCGGCTTTAGTTAATTGAGCAGCACCATATTCGCCAGTTTCTTCACCAACAGATGCTAATAAGCGCAGTTGAACAGGCAAGTTATCGACTTGGTCTTGTTCAAGCAATTCAAGCATAGCCACGACTAAGGCAGCTAAACCACTCTTCATATCGGCAGCGCCTCGACCATAAAGGCAACCGTCTTTAATGGTTGCAGTGAAAGGATCACTGTTCCAATCACTTTCGTCACCGATAGCTACGACATCCATGTGGCCAGATAAGCCAAGGATTGGTTTGTCTTTAGGCCCCATGGTAACAACTAAATTGTCACGACCTGGTGCAAAGCTGAGGCGTTCAATTTCAACTTTGGGTTGATAAGGACTAAAAAGTTCGCTGATGTAGTCGGCTAATTGAGCTTCGTTGTCGTTGACGGTTTTAATCTTGATAAAGTTTGCGAGAATTTGAATTTTTTGTTCATCTGTCATATTGGTCACCTTGCATATTTTAGATTAATTATTCTTAAACTATACCATTCATTCGGTCAAATGTACATATTTTTTGAATTTTTATTCATAAATGTTTTAATGTATTGTCTGGCGCCATTTGAGTGGAGTGCTATGAGTATATTTTTTAAAGACCCTACCAAAATAACTGACATCTTCAAAGCCACACTGGTTGGCGATTTGGGTGAGTGAAAGTGAAGTGTAAGTTAACAGTTCTTTAGCTTTGTTAATACGTTGCAAACACAAGTAAGTTGTGATGCTTTGCTTGGTTTGTGCTTTGAATTTATGCTGAAGATAGCCGACACTTAAGTCCAACTTTTGAGCCAAACTAGGCAAATTTAGTGGTTTAGCATAGTTTTCTTGCAAATAGACACAGACTTCTAAAATATCGGCACTAACAGCTTGTAGCTTACTGTCATTAACGGCTTGAGCAAAGAGTTCACCCGCATTTTGATTAAAGGTTTCTAAGACTAAACATCTTTGTTTTTCTAACTGTTGAATGAGTTGATCGCTTAAATGATAGGCTTGTTCACCAGGCATACCACCTTTAATAGCTGCACGTGTCGCCAAAGTAATCCAAGCAATGGCTAAATTTTTTTGACTTCGAAGATTACTTTGCGTATCTAAGACACCTAGATGCCCATAACTATACCAAAATTGCTGATGCCGGCGCTTGAATTCTAGGGGCAGTCCTAAGGTAATCGAATTTAAAAGCCACTGTTCAGCTTGATTAGTTTTATGAGGCTGGGAAGGTGAGGTAGTGTCTTTTAGTGGTTTAGCATCTAAACAGTGTGGGAAAGGCTCTAAGAATTCATTAAATATTAGGTAATATAACATTTTAAACTGTGTATTTAAGGTGTTGTTGACTAATTCAAATGGCTTTTTAAAAATAAAGTAACCTTTAGTAGGCGAAAAGATGATGCCATAATAGGTTTGCTTTAGGATCATTAAGGCACAATGTTGATGGTAATCAAGTGTCAAAAGTTGCTCTAAAAGGGGCTTAGGCAAGGTGTTTAATGGATTTTTAGGTAAATAACAAAGTAAGTTTTTCTTAGTGTCCACCCAATAAACTGGTGTGGCGGTCGTTTCATAGAAAAGATTAAGAAGAGCTTGCATAAAAATAATTCCTTTCTAGCATAATTGTCCTATAAATATCAGTATAGCACATTTTATGCGCGGTTAGAAAACGTATACTAAAAGACAAGAAAGCGGTTAATTTTAAAGTGAGGTAAGTTAATTATGAAACAGTATTTGAGTATTGATATTGGCGGGACTAATATTAAATATGCATTGTTAGATACAGCAGGTAATATTGTTGAAAAAGATAAAGTTAGCACCCCAACAGCGGATTTACAGACATTTATGAAAGCCATCTATCAAATCGTTGAACAATATAAAGATAGGGTCAAAGGAATCGCATTTAGTGCACCTGGTAAGATTGATGTACATACAAAGACGATTTATTATGGTGGGGCATTGCAATTCTTGCATAAAGCATGTATGAAAGAATTGATTGAGGATAGATATAATATTCCTGTAGGCATCGAAAATGATGGTAAAGCGGCTGCCTTGGCAGAGATGTGGTTAGGCAATCTTAAAGATGTTGACAATTGTGCGGCAGTTGTTTTAGGAACTGGTGTTGGCGGTGGAATCATCGTCAGTGGGCACCTTGTACGTGGAACACATTTTCAAGCAGGTGAATTGAGTTTCTTGTTAAACAGGACCGATCAAGATGGCAAAATTGCCATGGAAGGCTCCTTAGGTTCAGCCGTACAAATGATTACAAGAGTCAATAAAGCTCTTGGAAATAGTAATCTTAAAGATGGTTTGGCAGCCTTTGAAGCGATTAATGCTAAACAAGGACAAGCATGGGAAATTTTTGAAAGTTACTGCCGTGAAATAGCGATGATTATCTTTAATATTCAAGCAGTTATTGATTTACAAAAATTTGCGATTGGTGGTGGTATCAGTGCACAACCAATCGTGGTTAAAAACATTAATGAACAATATCTTAAGTTAAAATCTGAATTAGGAATGTTTACTGAAGTGTTGACTTCTCCACAAATCGTGCAAGCTCATTTCCAAAATGATGCCAACTTATACGGCGCACTTTATGGTTTGTTGTTACAACTAAACGGTGAACAATAAAAAAATGCATCGGCTAAAACTTAGTCGATGCATTTTTGATTTTAAAATTCGGCTGTATCTGGATCGGTTGCGTAACCAACGACACCGTCTAAAGCATCGATACGCGCCATTTGTTCAGGGGTCAATTCAAAATCAAAGACACGGGTGTTTTCTTCAATACGTTCTTCATGAACGGATTTTGGAAGAGGTAAAAAGCCATGTTGTAAAGACCAACGAATGCAGACTTGAGCAATCGAGCGCCCCGTTTCGTTAGCGATAGCTTGCATGGTTTCATCGCTAAAGATTTTACCAGTGCCAAGAGGGCTGTAGGCTTCTAATAAGATGTTGTGTTGACGACAATAAGCAATCGTTTCTTCATCATGATCTCCTGGGCAGAGACGAATTTGATTGACCATTGGCACGATACGTTGGGTTTGTTCTAAAACAGCAAAGTGTTTAGGTTTGAAGTTTGAAACACCAATCGCTTTTAGTTTACCTGCTTGATAAGCATCTTCAAGTGCCTTCCAAGTTTCTTGTAGATGTTTTTCCCAGTTTTCATCACGGAAAGGCTTTGGATTAGGCCAATGAATCAAAAATAAGTCAAGATAATCCGTCTTGAGGTCTTTTAAAGATTGTTCGATGGCAGTACTGGCAGCTTCATAGTTGTGTGCGTTGTTGTTTAATTTGCTAGTGATAAAGACGGAGTGGCGGGAAATACCACATTCTTTGAGGGCTTCACCAATGCTAGCTTCATTACCATACATTTCAGCGGTATCAATATGACGATAGCCAGAAGCTAAAGCAGCCTTAGTAGCAAAATTAGCAACCGCTCCAGATGGTGTTTGCCAAGTTCCAAAACCAACGACAGGAATTTTGCTGCCGTTAGATAATTCATAAGTATCGATCAGACTCATAATAAAAGACCTCACTTTAAATTAATTTGGGGTGTAAATTTTCCCTATCTTGACTAAATCATAGCAAAAAATAATTCTTAATACTACTAGAATAAAAATAATTTAAAACTTAAAACGCTCTCAAAAGATTGATTGTACGCTATTTTTTTAAAGAAGAAAGGCGATAAAAAACGATTGGTGAAGGAAACGATTGAAATTTTTGAAAAATCAAGTTTCATATTGTGATATACTGATAGGTGAACTATTATATGTTTGAGGCAATATTTTGCCTGTCTTGCATGGAAAGGAGTGTTATTAAATGGAATATACTGCGCAAACGGTTGAAGAGGCAATCGAAGTAGGCTTAAAAGAATTAGGAGTTACCAAAGATCAGGTTGAAATCAAAGTAATTCAAGATGCTAAGAAAGGTTTTTTAGGTATTGGTAAGCAAGATGCTATAGTTGAGTTACAAGTTATCAAGCAAGCTTCTGTGCAAGAAGAACCTGTAAAAACACCGAGTCAAGAAGCACCAAAGGAAGTAGTTGAAACACCGCAAGTCGAAGAAAAAAGATTTGAAAGCCAAGAAGAATTTGAACAAGCATTGATTGACTTAGGGCATTACTTAGCTGATATTACAGAAAAAATGGGAGTTGAAACATCGATTGATGTGACTCCAGAAAAACATACAGTATACTATGATTTTGATACCAAGCAAGAAGGTTTATTGATTGGTAAACATGGCAAGACGCTAAATGCATTGCAATTATTGGCACAAGATTATTTAGACAAGCGTGTTCGCAGACGTGTACGTGTTATCTTGGATGTAGCTAATTATCGTGAACGACGTGCAGAAACGTTGACACATCTAGCTCAAAAGGTTGGACGAGATGCTATTGCCCAAGGTAAAGTACAACAACTCGATCCGATGCCTGCTTATGAACGTAAGATAATTCATTTTGCATTAGCCGACAATACACACGTTAAGACATATTCACGTGGAACAGAACCACATCGTTATGTGGTGATTGAACCGGTTAATGGACATTACGAGTAAAGGATGTGTTAAACATGATGGAGCATTTTCCAAATCATTTAGAAGATGAATTGTGTTTTGCGATTTACTCTGCGCAAAAATACTACAACAAGTTTTATACTGAAAGTTTAAAAGAGTTTCGCTTGACTTATCCGCAATATATTACCTTGTTGGTCTTGTGGGAAGAAAAGAAGCCTTTGATGATTAAAGAAATCGGAGCAAGAGTAGGCCTAGATACCGGAACTTTAACACCGTTATTAAAACGGATGGAAAAAGACGAATGGGTGATGCGTAAGCATGATATTCATGATGGACGCAAGGTCTATGTGACATTAACGCAAAAGGCTAAAGACCTTGAAATGCCGGTTAAAGAAAAAGTTCGCGGTTGTTTTTCTTTGATTGATATGGATCTTAAAGAATACAATAAACGAGTGGATTTGGTTAAAGAAATCGGCGATAAGATCAAGGACTTAGATAAACAGTTTGATTAAAAAGCCATCTGTGTGCCGGGGTAAAGTGCACCATATCAATATGTAAAAAAACTAGTATCTATTCAAGATACTAGTTTTTTTAGTAATCTTAATCCAAGATAGCAAATCTATGTTAAGATGATGGTGATTTAAAAGAAGAGATATCAAATACAAATGCAAATTAAAAAGCATCTCTTGGATATTTTTGTAATCATCTTAGGTAATATTGTGATGAGTTTTGGGTATGCGCAGTTTATGGTACCCCATAACATTATCAATGGTGGAGTTACGAGTCTTGCATTGATAACATCTAACTTTTTTAATGCATCTATTGATATCATGAATGTAGTAATAATGTTTTTATTGCTCGTGTTAGTGACATTATTTTTAGGCAAAGAAATCTTGGTTAAATCAATAATGAGTAGCATAGTATACGCTGTATTTTTTAGTTATTTTGTTAATCATAATTTTAACCTTGATTGTGGGCCGATTGTGTCAATGTTGCTTGCTAGTATATTGGTTGCATTTGGTTATTTTTGTTGTTTAGTGGCTAATTCTTCGACTGTTGGAATGGATGTAATAGCTCTTATATTAAACAAATATCGTGATTTACCGTTAGAAAAAACTATCAGGGTATTAAATATTCTCATTTTAGGTATAGGCTTTTTTGTGTATGGCTATGAATCTGTGATTTTAGGGATTATATTCTCATACATTTATTCGTTTGAATTAGGGATGTTCTTAAAACATTTGAGTAATAGATATAAGATGATATAAAACTAAAGCGCTAAAATTTTAAAGCTTGGGTAGCAAAGATTTGTTAGCTGAGCTTTTTTGTTGCATTGTTTTTTGCTCCTTTGTTAAATATAGTTTATAATTAAAAGGAGTGTATTTGCGTTAAAGTGAAACAAAGGAGACTTTGGGTATGAAAAAAATTCTAGTTGTCGATGATGAAAAACCAATCTCAGATATTATTAAATTTAATTTGGATAAAGAAGGATATGAAGTTTATACAGCTTATGATGGTAAGGAAGCACTTGAACAAGTAGCAGCCGTTGAACCAGATTTAATTTTGTTAGACGTGATGTTGCCAAAGGTTGCTGGATTAGATGTAGTACGTGAAGTACGTAAGACACGGGATACACCAATTATTATGGTGACAGCTAAGGACACTGAAATCGATAAGGTTTTAGGGCTTGAAATGGGCGCAGATGATTACGTGACTAAGCCATTTTCAAATCGTGAGTTAGTTGCACGTGTCAAAGCCAATTTACGGCGTCAATCAACGCTTGTAGCGGCTTCATCTGCTGAAAAAGAAAAGAGTAACGATATTATTATCGGTGATTTAACGATTCATCCAGAATCTTATACCATTTCTAGAAACGATGAAAAAATTGAATTGACGCATCGTGAATTTGAATTATTGCATTATTTGGCTAAACATATCGGTCAGGTGATGACACGTGAACATTTGTTACAAACTGTGTGGGGTTATGATTATTTTGGAGATGTACGAACAGTCGATGTGACTGTCCGGCGGTTGCGTGAAAAAATCGAAGACAACCCAAGCCGTCCAGTATGGCTAGTAACGCGCCGTGGTGTGGGGTATTATTTACGCAACCCTGAAGCTGAATAAGATGTTGCTGCCGCTTCGTTTGAGATGCGGCAGTCTTTCTAATTAGACATTTGATAAAGGAATAAAGCGATGGAAAACAAAAAACTCAATTTCTTTCAATCGATTCATTTTAAAATCGCCTTAGTGTTTGCTTTACTGTTATTGATTACTTTTCAAATCGTTGGAGCAGTATTTGTACAACGAGTAAAAAGTGATAATCTTAAGAGTTTCAAACAAAGAGTAGAGCTTTCTTCTTATGTTGATAACTTGTTAACGACTAGCTTGAGCAGTTCAGACACAAACCGTGCTGATGCCAAGATTAAAGAAATTTTGGAAGACGTTAATAATGAAAATATCTCGCAAGTTCAAGTTGTCGATGCCAAGGGAAATATTCGAGGCGACAGCGATGTTAGCAATCGGATGTTAATCGGCCAAAAAACGGCTAACACAGATATTAAACAAGCCTTATATACAGGGCAAGCGTATGCTAAAACGACATATAGTCGAGAAGATAACAAGCGTTATTATATTTCTATTACGCCTTTGTATGGAACAGGGGGTAATGTCAATACGATTATCGGTGTTGTTTATCTGAAAGCAAATCTTGATAGCGTGTATAGTTCGGTTAATTCGGTGACAGTAATTTTTGCGACGGCTGCGTTATTTGCGACCGCTATTGGGATGATTTTGGCTATTATGATTTCACGGACAATTACGCGGCCAATTGATGAGATGAAAAAGCAAACCGAACGTATCGCTCGTGGAGATTATAGTGGTCATGTGCGCATCTATGGCAACGATGAATTAGGTCAATTGGCTTTGGCCGTGAATAATTTGTCTATTCGAGTCAAAGACGCCCAGGAATCTTCAGAATCGGAAAGACGGCGCTTAGATTCGGTGTTAGCGCATATGTCTGATGGGGTGATTGCAACCGATCGTGCCGGCCGAATCACGATTATTAATGAAATGGCTTGTGAAGCATTGGAAATCGATGATGCTGAACAAGTTGTAGGTCAGTCAATCTTAGATGTTTTAAATTTGCGTGATCAATATACAATCCGTGATTTGTTAAAAAATCAAGATGAAATTACTTTAGATTTATCCGATGTTGAACATAATCAGATTTTAAATGCTTATTTTTCATTGATTCAACGTGGTGAAGATGGATATTTATCAGGGCTAGTCTGTGTTTTGCATGATATTACGGAGCAAGAAAAGATTGATCGTGAAAGACGCCAATTCGTGTCTAATGTTTCTCATGAGTTACGCACGCCTTTGACAAGTATGCGCAGTTATATTGAAGCGTTAAATGATGGAGCATGGAAAGATCCTGAAGTTGCGCCAAGCTTTTTGAAAGTTACTCAAGATGAAACCGACCGTATGATTCGAATGATCAATGATTTATTGAGCTTATCGCGTATGGATTCAGGTCGAGTGAAACTTGATTTAGAGTTAGTGAATTTAAACGAGTTGTTTAATTATATCTTGGATCGTTTTGAAATGATGCTTAATCAAGAAAATGAACAACAACATGAACAAAAAAACTATACGATTAAGCGCGACTTTACTAAGCGTGATTTATGGGTTGAAATTGACACTGACAAATTCATTCAGGTGGTCGATAATATCATGAATAATGCGATCAAATACTCTCCAGATGGTGGAATAATTACATGTCGCTTACTTGAAACACATAACCATGTGATTTTAAGTATTACCGATCAAGGCTTGGGTATTCCTAAAAAAGACGTAAATCGAATTTTTGATCGTTTCTTTAGAGTAGATAAGGCCCGTTCACGTGCCCAAGGTGGTACTGGGTTAGGATTGGCCATTTCTAAAGAAGTTATTGAGCTTCATCATGGACGTATCTGGGTTGATAGTGTTGAAGGCAAAGGGTCGACTTTTTATATTTCATTGCCGTATGAAGAATATGAGGAGGATTTGTGGAATGAAGAAGATTAGACAAAATTTATTGCATATCTGCTTGACGATAACAATCCTAATCAGTATTTTATTTTCGGCTTTAATCTGGATTAATCCAGCCACGTTTCAAAGACCGGTGACTAATGAACAAAAGGATTCAACAACGGTTCGACAGGATAATGGCTATGATATAACCGATATTTATTTTCCAACGAGCATTTTATATAATGTAACCAATGAGCAACATTATTTGATTTCGAGCAAGAAAATCGACTTAATTCGTAACATCAAGGACTTAGGTAAAAATTGGAATGCACAAAAGCTCAAGCAAATGAAAGTTACTAGTGATAAGGATTATTTACACTATCTAACGCTTAAAAATGCAGTGGTATTACGTTATCCTGATCGGGTTTCGACGCTACTTTTTGCACGTAAAAAAGCACAAAAAAAGACGCCAAAATACGACTTTAATTGGATTGTTTTATCCTTAAAAGCACCGTATCATGCTTATTTGTTAAATGATAGTAAAAGGCAAGTTTACCAGATGGTTTCTAAAGAAAAAACTAGTACCAAAGCTGCGCAATTGTTACAGGATAATCGTGTAAAGAAAACAGAGATTGATTATCGTAAAATAGGTTCAAACTATGTTATCACTTATCCTCAACGGGTCAGTGTGCCTAAATATAGTTATTTAGTCAATAAAGAAAATGCAGGTGTTTATATTGGAAGGCTATTAGGAACAAGTAACAGTAGTTCGATTACGACTAGAGAGCAAAAAGAAGCGACAGTTTATTCTGATGATAATGGTAAAAAATTGACTGTTAATAATCAAAGCGGAGAAGTAACGTTTGATAATTATAATGAATCACGCCTAGATCTTGACGGCAAACGTTCGCTTTATTATAACTTAAAGGCTAATTTTGATTTGTTGAGTTCTTTAGGCTTGGCTTTAGACGATATTCGCTATGATAATTATAATGCAAAGACAGCAACAGTAACTTATCGTAGCTATATTAATAGCTATCCTATTATTGCTAAAAATTGTTATGGAACTTTTAAGGCTCAAACAAAGTCTAATGGGGCTAGACGGCTTGACTTTTCTTTAGATACTTTGCAAATTCCAGTACCAGCCAATGGGCAAGCGTCACAATTGCCAACGACAGATAGCATGTTAGAACAGTTGCAACAGTCAGGTGTGAAGCTTGATGAGTTAAGTGATTTAACAATTGGGTATCGATGGTCTGATAATGCTAGTGCTGATATGGTGGTTGATTTGACGCCCACATATTTCGTGAAGTATCAAGGTTCTTGGTGTGATTATCAAGATTTGTTGTTAGGGAACTTTTTACCAATAGAGTAAGGGGAGGAGAAAAGATGAATTTCAAACGAATCGAATGGATCTTTTTTATTACATTCATCGCTTTAGACATCTTCTTGGTCGTATCGTTTTTACGCCAAAACAGTCAGCTTATTTCTGTGACTAATTCAAGAGAAGATGCGACAAACTCTATTATGAAAAGTATTCGAAGCGAACAGATTAGCTATGGGAATCTGTCGGATAAAACGTCGACAGGATTTTACTTAGCAAGTACAAACGAAGATTCTTTGCAACGCCAAGCTCAGACTTTAAAAAATGTTAGTTGGACATATGTTAATAATCGTTTAGAAGTAAATTTTGTTAGTCCAATCAAAATAGATGATAAAAAAGGTTTAAAACAAACGCTAAAAACAATTTTAGATAATAAAACACTTATTAGTAATGGGCAAGATTATGTTTACACAGCGGATTTATCAACCGATAAGCGCGCAATTTGTTTTCAAGAAATCTATGGTCTGCCACTTTATTCCGAAGACGGTGCAATTAGCTTTAGCATTAAGGATGGCTATGTGACAGGTTATGTTCAAACGTATCTGGATAACCTCCAAATTTTGCGTGAAAAAAAGAAGACTATCAGTCAAAAAAGGGCGCTAATTTGGTTGTATCAATACAACAAATTGCCCTATAATAGTAGCGTTGAATGGTGTCATTTGGGTTATTCTAAATTACTAGCAGTCAATGGCAGCACGATTTATATTCCAACTTGGAATTTTTCGATTAAAAATAAATCTTCTGAAAGCGTGGTTTATCGCCGCATCAACGCCTTTACGGGGGCTGTGATCGATGGCACGATGAACATTAACTAGTTAGAAAGGGTCAAAAACATGGTAGACGATAATAGCGATGCTTTGAAAGTCAGCATTTTAGCGAGTGGTAGCGGTGGGAATGCGACTTATTTCGAGACGCCTAAACAAAAAATTCTCGTTGATGCCGGCTTGTCTGGTAAAAAACTCGAAGAATTGATGAACTCGATTGGCCGGTCATTAGCGCAAGTCGATAGTTTGTTGCTAAGTCATGAGCACAGCGACCATTGCAAGGGAGTCGGGGTCTTGGCTAGACGGTATGGTTTAGACATTTATGCTAACGAAAAGACTTGGCAGGCTTTAGGCGATAAAATAGGTCAGATACCGAGTGCACAAAAGCATCTTTTCGAGCCTGAACAAATCAAAACCTTAGGCGACATCGATGTCCAAAGCTTTGCGGTGTCACACGATGCAGCTAATCCACAGTTTTATGCGTTGCATCACAACAACAAAACCTTTGCCATCGTAACTGATACCGGTTATGTGTCGAGTCGTGTTGCGGGGCTAGTCGCAAATGCAGATGGTTATTTGTTTGAATGTAATCACGACTTAGAGATGTTAAGGATGGGAGCTTATCCGTGGTCTTTAAAACAACGCATCTTAGGCGATCAAGGACATTTGTCAAATGAAGATGGGGCGCAAGCTTTGATTGATGTCATGGGAAATCGGACTAAAAAGATTTATCTAGGGCATTTAAGCAGGGAAAATAACATGAAAGAATTAGCGCATCTGACGGTCGAAATGATCATGAAAGGCCAAGATGTGGCGGTCGGACAAGATTTTGCGTTGCTAGATACCGATCCGGAGTGTGCCACACCGTTAACGGAAATTTAAAAAAGGTATGAAATAACAGTTATTTTGTTATTTCGTGCCTTTTTTTAGTTGAAGAATTTTTTATTCAACTATATTTTGAGATAGATAGTAATTGTTTCTTGAAATTAATGTTTGCATTACGTAGTTTTGAATACAAAAAATGGGATATAATGAGATTTATTTTGATAAGGATATGGGAATATAATTAATTGTGTAAGGAGGGAAAAGATTATGCTGAATGAGAGAATATTGACTATATTGAATTTTTTATTGAAACAACCAGATACAAATGTTACTGAATTATCTCAACAGTTAGGGTTGAGCAAGAGACAAATAAATTATTCCATACAAATATTTAATCAACAAGCTAAAGATTTAGGATTACCTCCTGTAAAGAAAGAAAAAAATGGAAATTTTGTTGTATCTAAGAAACTTCTTTCCATAATGGGAGATGATAAATTACATAATATAGTAGGACAGTATTCAAAGAGAGAAAGACAAGTCATTATATTGATATATCTTAGTTTAGCTATCGATTATACGTCTTTATATCATTTGGTAAGCATTATGCAAGTTAGTGAAAATACTATCTTACAAGATTTGAAAGATACATCAATATTAACCAATAGATATAGGATTTATATAGATTATGATCGTTCAAAGGGATATAAATTTGTAGGCAAAGAATATGATATTTTACGAATGATCTCTGATTTGTGTAGGGAATATAAGTTTTTATTTAAACTTGATTCGTTGAATTATACTATGGATGAAAATAATATCTCGGAACAAGATATAGTTCATTTTATAAGACATGTAGAAAAAATCTATAACATGAGTTATACAGATGAATCTATAAAGGCATTAACATTTATAATTAGAATAACTGTCATCAGGGCCAGAAATACAGGATTAGAAAATTTTATATTTGATAATGTTTATAATACTAAGGTATATGAGACTTTAAGCGAGTATCTTTTTGATAATTTTAAAATATCTAGAGACTACGTAGCGTGGATAATAATTTTAATTCAATCTGCTAATACAGTTACACAAATAAAGATAGTAGATGATAAAGATGAAAATATTTTAAAATCAATGATCCACGATTTGGTTGAGAGATTTAAAGACCGTACATTGGTTCAAATTAAACAGCAGGATTTATATGAAGAACGATTATTTAGTCATTTGAAACCGGCATGTTTTCGAGTTAGATATGGTTTTGCTTTAGGCATTGATGAAATTAATGTCACGCAGTCAAATACCAATCATCTAATTTTGCTTAAATTGATAAAAGAATTGGTTCATCCTATTGAGGTATGGATAGGGAAAAATTTTCCGGAAGATGAGTTAGTATTACTATCATATTATTTTGGATATCAACTAACTGATGGCGTCCAAGAAAAAGGAAAATATAGAGCAGTTGTTGTTTGTACAAATGGGATGGTAATGTCAAAAGTAATGTTAGATTTATTAGATAATTTATTCCCTGAAATATTGTTTATCTCTGCAATATCTGAAAGGGAGTTTTATCAATGGCAATCTGATTATGATTTAGTTTTTACAATGATTCCATTAAAAACAAAACTACCTCAGTATTTGATTGATCCTATTATGGATTATGATAAGAAAATTGGATTGAGATATAGAGTTTTAAAAGATATAGATGAATTCAAAATAGGAAACAAAATTTCTAATTTTATGAGTTTAATAAGAAAATATGCGGATATAAAAAATGAGGATAGTCTAGAGTATGAATTAAAGAAAATATTAGTTGAAAATGATATTCCGAATGTTTTAGATAGATCTTTCGATAAATTCCCGCATATTAGTGATTATATTAAGGAAGAGTATATTCAGATTTTTGATGAACCCATGGATGTGCATGAAGCTTTGAAAAAAACAGTAGGTCCATTAGAAATAGAGGGAGTTATATCGAAAGAATATACTGACTCGTTATATGAACAAATTATTTCGCCAAATAATTATAGTTTTTTAGGTGAAAAGATGGCAATTCCTCATGCTGAAGCATCTAAAGGAATTTATAAAGATGGAGTAGCCATGGGGATATTTAAGAAACCACTAATTTTTCCGAATGGAGAATGTATTAGTTTTTTGGTGCCATTAGCATTTTATAAAACCAACAGACATTTGAAAGCGATTAACGAATTGTCTGATATAGCTACTGATAGTCAACTTATAGATAATTTATTAAAATGCACTACTACAACAGAAGTTTTAGACATCATTAAAGAAAGTTGGGAGTCCTAGTGATGAATGTAAATGATTATCCAAAAATAACGATTATAATGAGAGGTTACACGTTTGAACAGGAAATAGCAATATTGGAAGCTATTAAATTAACGGGTAAAAATATAGCTGTTGAAGTTACGATGAATAGTGAGAATGCCGTAGATAATATCCGAAAATTAAATGAAATGTATGGTGACAAGGTATTAATCGGTGCAGGCACTGTACGTAGTGTTGATGATATTAAGAAGGTAGTCAAAGCAGGAGCGAAATTTGCCTTGGGACCTCATTTCTTTACAAAAGAAATGTTTGAAGAATGTAGGAAAAGTGGGATACTTTCTGTTCCAGCTGCAATGACACCATCAGAGATTAACAAGATGTTTGCTTTAGGCGCTGATATAGTAAAAATCTTTCCGGCTGGGACAGTAGGAGCAAAATTCTTTAAAGATGTTCAAGCTCCAATGGGGAAAATGAGATTAATGGCAGTTGGTGGAGTATCAGCAAATAATATCAAGGAGTATTTTACCCAGGAAGCTGAATATGTAGGGATTGGGTCTAATCTTTTTTCGAAAGAAGATCTCATAGATAAAAATATAGATAATTTAAAAGAAAGTATATTAAAACTTTTTGCATAGAGAAGAGGATGTATTTTGGAGAACATTAAATTTGATGAAGATTTATTCTTTATTAATTTAGAGGCACAAACAAAAGAAGATGTTTTAAAAAAGATGGCTGAAAAGTTGTTGGAAAAAGGCTATGTAAAAGTTGGTTATTTAGAGGCTTTGCTTAATAGAGAAAAACGATACCCAACAGGTCTTCCATCAGGAAGTCCAGCCATAGCAATTCCGCACGCAAATGCAGATTTGGTTAATAAAACAACAATTGCTGTAGCAACTCTGAATAAACCTGTGACTTTTTATAATATGGGCGATGTATTAGATCCTATTTCCGTAGAAATAGTTATAATGCTGGTTATTTCCGAGCCACATAGTCAATTAGAAATGTTGCAAAAAGTGGTAGGGATTGTACAAGATGATGAGAGTAGGAAGCAATTAATGTTAGCTTCTGACAAAGAACATTTAGTGAAGTTAATTACAAATATTATTAAATAATCTTTAAGGAGAGATGAATTATGAAAAGAATTTTAGTCGCATGTGGAAATGGTATTGCAACATCAACGGTAGTAGCTACTAAAGTAAGAAATTATCTAGCTGATAAAGGAATTCAAGTAGAAACTTCTCAAACTAAATTAATGGAAGTTCCAGGAAAAGTTGAAGGTTATGATTTGTTAGTTACTACTGGTCAGTTTGAGGGTCAAACGCATGGAGTACCTTATGTAAAGGGGATGCCTTTATTAACAGGAATTGGCGCGGATCAAGCATTGGAAGAAATTTTTGATATTTTAAGTAAATAAATTTGTTGGGAGGTTAAATAATGGGCATAATAATGAATGTATTTAATTTCTTATTAGATGCAGGTGCAACAGTTATGTTGCCGGTTATCATTACTATAATAGGTCTTATTTTTGGACTCAATATAGGTAAATCATTTAAATCAGGTTTAACCTTGGCTATTGGCTTTGCCGGTATCAATCTTATTTTAAATTTCATGACAACTAACGTTGGACCAGCAGCGAAAGCTATGGTTGAAAGGACTGGTGTTCATTTAGATGCATTAGATGTTGGTTGGGGGTCAATTGCCGCTGTTACTTGGGCTTCGCCAATTATTGCTATTTTAATATTTGCAATTTTATTAGTAAATATTGTGTTACTTATTTTAAAAGCTACACATACATTAGATGTTGATATTTGGAATTATCATCATATGGCTATAGTGGGAGTAATGGTTTACTTTGTAACAAAGAATGTTTTTTTAGGCGTTGGGGCATCTATTGTAATGGCTATTATTACATTCAAAATGTCAGACTGGTCTCAGCCTATGGTGGAGAAATTCTTTGGAATTCCTGGTGTATCATTACCTACTGTTTCAGCTTTGTCATCTTTAGTTATTGCTTGGCCGTTGAACTGGCTGTTAGATAAAATTCCATTTTTTAGAAAATCCAAATTTTCAATTAGAGATGCACAAAAGTATTTGGGATTTTTTGGCGATTCAATGATTATGGGATTAATAATAGGATTGGCTATAGGATTACTTGCTGGTTATAACATTAAAGAAGTTCTTCAGTTAGGTGTAAGTATGTCAGCTGTTTTAGTATTAATTCCTAAGATGACAGCATTATTTATGGAAGGATTAATGCCTATTTCAGATGCTGCTCAAAAGTGGTCTGAAAAGAAATTTAAGGGTAGAAAATTGTTTATCGGTCTAGATGCAGCAGTTGTTGTTGGGAATCCAGATGTTATTACCACAGCTTTGCTTATTATTCCTATGACAATTGCTATAGCTTTAGTTTTACCAGGGAATAGAGTTTTACCATTTGCGGATTTAGCAGTAGTTCCTTTTAGAGTTGCTATGGTTGTTGCTTTGACAAATGGCAATTTATTGAAAAATATAATTATTGGTTTAGTTGTCACTGCCTCGTTACTATGGTGTGGTTCTGTAACATCACCAGTTTTGACAGCAATTGCTAAGAGCGTAGGGATTAAGTTAGGCGCAAGTAGTTTATTAATTTCTTCGTTCGCAGCTACATCGATGATCCAAAGCTTTATTGTTTATATTGCATTTACATGGAAACCACTAATCGGAATCCCATTATTATTAATTGCATTAGCTATTTGTTGGTGGTTCTTTGATCGTGTGAAAAAAGTTAATGGATCGATGACGGAAGAATAAATTAGGAGATATAAATAATGAAGATTTCAGATATTGTAGTATATAAAGTAAAACCTAGATGGATATTTGTTAAAATTTCAACCGATGAAGGTATTGACGGTTGGGGTGAAATGATTTCTGGAACTAAAACAGAGACAGTTGTAGCCGGAGCTTATGAGATGGGAAAGCGTATTTTAGGTAGAAATCCTTTCGAAATTGAAAGAATTTTCCAAGAATTGCATAGATCATTTTTTAGAGGTGGTCCAATCAATGGAACCATAGTATCTGGTATTGAAATGGCATTATGGGATATTAAAGGTAAAGCATTAAATGTTCCGGTTTATGAATTGTTAGGTGGAGCTGCTAGAGATAAAATTAAAGTATATTCATGGATTGGTGGTGATAGACCTAATGATGTTGTTGAACAAGCTACCGATCGATGGAATAGAGGTTTTAGAGCTGTTAAAATGAATGCAACAGAAGAATTGCACTATATAGATTCTTTTTCTAAAATCGATGCGGTTGTTGAAAGAGTTGCAGCTATTAGAGAAAAATTTGGTAATGAAATGGCTATAGGTGTTGATTTCCATGGCCGAGTTCACAAACCAATGGCTAAAGTTTTAGCTAAGGAACTTGAAAAATATCATCCAATGTTTATTGAAGAACCTGTTTTACCAGAAAATGAAGAGTATTTCGATGAGGTTGGTAACTTAGTTTCTACTCCAATTGCAACTGGTGAAAGATTATATACAAGATGGCAGTTCAAAAATATATTTAAGCAAGGAGCAGTGGATATCATTCAGCCAGATTTAGCACTTTGTGGCGGAATTTTAGAAGCTAAGAAGATTGCTGCGATGGCAGAGTCTTTTGATATGGCAGTTGCTCCACATGCACCTTATGGACCGATTGCATTGGCAGCAACATTTCAATTAGATGCATGTACTCCTAATGTATTTATTCAAGAGCAAAGCTTAGGTATTCATTACAATAAAGGCTTTGATTTATTAGACTTTGTTAATAATAAAGATATGTTTGAATATAAAGATAGTTTTGTAGATATTCCTAATAAACCTGGTTTGGGAATTGATATGGATGAAAATAAAATTAAAGAAGTTTCACAACAAGGGTTAGTATGGTCTAATCCACAGTGGAAAAATTATGATGGAACTATAGCTGAATGGTAATATATAGAATTTTATTGCATTAAAAAAGAAGATAATGTTTTGTATCTTGGTCAAACTTGATTGCTAGTGTAGTCGTCAAAGATTAAAGTTAGCTTGTCCTCTTTGTTGGAATTATCCAGCGAAGAGGACTTTTTTAACTATTTTAGTAAGAAAAACAGCGAAATAAGGCGACACTATTAATTAATTTGTACAAAATATATCTCGATATTTTTTTGTTATATATTATAATAACGATAATAAATAGCTTAAAAACATTTATCATACTACAGGGGGATGTAGAAATGAAAAAATGTTATTAGGTATCTCATTGTTAACGCTAGGTGTGTCTGTTATTCCGGGGATAACAAAACCTATTTTTCATGCGCACGAAAGCGCTTTGGTTAATAAAAGGGTGGCTTTGGCGGAGGAAGGCAATTAATCATATTGGACATGTATCTAACATGAATTTATCAGATTTATACAGTATAAACGGGGGAAAGTAAGCTATGAATTATATTATTTTAGCATTAATCGCATTACTAAGTATTATAATTTCTAGGATGTTTAGAAATCATCCTTTTGCGGTGAAACTAAGAAGGAATCGGGGAACTTTTATATTGTTTTTAGCTCTTACTACATTGTGTGTGTTACAAGGATTTCAAACGCTGTATCTTCCTTTTTATGCATTTATTGCACTTGGATTCTTCTATTTTATAAAGGATGCAAAATGAGGTTTTGATCAAGCGAATTGCGATATAAAAAACAAAGAATATATTAACATTTTGACATGTATCTAACAGGTTATTTGCCAATGTATTTGTTTTTGATCGTGTCGTTTGGTTACTTCATAAAAGAGGTTGAGTAAGGTTTGCTGTTTTTAAAGCATGTCTACGTCAATCTGCGCAAATGGTAAAAAACTTATGTAAGGATGCTTTAAATATATCCGACCTAATTGTGGTATTTGACTACGGTTAGGTCGTTTTTTTGATGGTAGCATTGAAAGATTTGCGCCTTACTTTCGGTGCTACTTCTTTTAAAATAGCTAAAAAATACCCTCCAAGTATAGAAGGTATTTTGGTTAATTAAGACGTTTTAGTAGTGCTCAAACAACATTTTGAAAAACATATAAATCACTGGCGTGTATGCCCCTAAAATAAACCATTTTTTCTATTCCATTTTTGTTTGAATGGTTCTTTCATAATAGATTCCTCTTAAATGTTTGTAAGCATTATAGCAAAAACAAGCAACGCATAAAACTGTTTGATAAAAAATAAAACCAATGCAGTCCATTAAACTACATTGGTTTTTTGTTTAGTTTAAGTTCTTTTGTTTTTCCCACTTCGCAATCAATGGTAAGATCACACCGAGTGCAATCATCAAGATTGGTAAGACGATGTTTAAGATTAACTCATGGGTATATTTAGCGGTGCCAGGTGTGGCATCGGTTGGGAAGATTCCGGCAGTTGCACAGACAAAGGTCGCCACAAAACACCAGATTCCCACGGCTAAAGCTAATTTACGATTTTTTAAGAAGACATACTCAGAAGGAAATTCATCTTCTTTTAAGCGAATCTTGATGAACGCCCAGAATAAAAAGCACGTTGAGTAAGGCGAAACAATTCCGTTGATGTTTAATAACCAGTTAAAGATATCGGTCATTTCGGGCAGCGTTGCACTCAAAAGTAAAATCACGGTACAAATGATGGTAGTAAGCCAATAACCGTTGATTGGTAGGCCTTGTTCATTAGTCTTAGTTAATTTGCTTGGCAAGAATTGTTTAGCGGTATCGGATAAAAACATCCGTGTACCAGCATCTAATAAGACGGCTAGTTGCGCACACATGTATAAAGCTTGTGTGATGGCAAACAGATACATTAAGGATTTGCCAAGATGAAATTGTTGACCTAAAGCTAAGAAAGCATAGTATGAACCGTTCATCTTCAAATCATGTGGTAAATGATGGGCATTAAAGAAGACGCCTAAAGAAAATGAGCCTAACACGGTTAAAAAGGCGGTCATGACAGCTAACATGATCATTGCCCGTGGGAAATCACGCTTGCCATCTTTCATCTGTGTGACGTAGGGCGCAACAAATTCAGCGCCGTTCATCGCAAAGATTAATAGCCCAAGAGACGATAAAAACTTCATGTCTAAGGTTGGCAAGAAAGCTTTAGCTGAAAAAGGCTGTGTGGCAATGTGACCACCTTGCCCAAGTGAAACAAAGGTCATAAAGACAAACATGATCGACATGATAAACATGGCGCCCCCGCCTAGGATGCTAAGCACTTGTAATGAGTTTTTTAGGCGATGTTGCACCCAAATGAATAAAATAAAAATAATTGCAGTAGCTAAGGCGAATTGCGAGTTGGTCAATTTGTTTTCCATCGAGTTATCACCCCAAATCAACCACCCAAAAGAAACGACCATTGAATTGGCGACATCGACTAGGTAAGGCAAACCAGTTACCCAATAAATCCAGGCACAAAGGTAGCCCCAGTTATCACCTGAAGTCTTACGGACCCACGATGACATACCACCTGACTCCTTACTAAAAGCCGAACCTAGATTACCTACGATTAGTTCGTAAGGCAAAACATAAACAAACAACATAATAATCCATGATGTGACCACGCCTAAGCCTTGGTTTTTGAAGTTGTAGATGATGTCATCAAAACCGATTACGGTAACAAAATCCATCAAAGCCAAGACGGGCCAAGCGATATATCGTTTCTTGATGAGATTACTCATCATGAAAACCCCCTTATGAAAATTAATGGTAAAATAAAAAGATTATTTTTATTATAACGCAAAAGTTTTGAAAAAATGAGGCCTCTTTTTCATGTTTATACAAAAAAGCCCTGCTTACTGAAAAATAGTAAAAAGGGCTTAAAAATTAATAACTTTAATTTTTGCTGATGACTCTATCGGTTCAATTAGACCAAGAGCAAAAAAACCCGAGTGGGAGCATCAAGCCCACTCGGGTTAAGGAGTTGTCTAACCGTAGTCAATAACTGACCTTAGTTAAAAAGTATTTTGTTATCGATTATTTAGAGAAGGATACATTTTCCCAGAGGTAGTAACTCTTACTTACTTGGTTAGTGTAACCTTTGATGTTTTTAGCTACTGGAGTTGCATCATAGTAATATTGCATTGGCACAACATAAGCTTCTTTGTTCATGTATTCTTGCCACTTGTAGAATTGCTTGATGCGGTATTTTGTATTGAATGATTTAGCAGAATCGATGTTTGCTAACAACGTGTTATTTTCTTTAGAGACGAAACGAGACATGTTGTATGGTGCACCTTCGCTGTAAAGGTCGTTAGGGGATGGTTCAGAAGATAAGGACCATGCACCCATGAACATATCGATGCCCTTAACGTCGTTTTGAACTTTATCGTAGAAGTTATTGAAATCAAGGAGACGACCGTTAACAAGTTTCACACGTAAACCAACTTTTTTCCATTGTTGGATGTAGTTTTTGATGATAGCTTCTTGGTCGGCAGAACCACTCATTGCTGCGAGGTAGATGGTTAACTTCTTACCATTAGGATCGGTTCTGTAGCCATCTTTGCCTTTCTTGTAGCCGGCTTTGTCTAAAAGATTATTAGCTTTCTTCAAGTTATAAGCATACCCTTTGACGCTCTTGTCGTGGTAATCACCAAATGCAGGTGGGATAAGCGTTGTTGCGCGAGTCTTTAAACCATAACCAAACTTGTCGCTGACTTGTTGGATATTCATCGCATAAGCGATTGCTTGACGCAAAGAGCGGTTGTTCATTTTAGCGTTTTTATCCATGACGTTTTTAGAAGTTTCGTTGTCAAATTTACCAACTTTAAATGCCAAGTAATTATAAGCTAATTCTTGTTTACCGGTGTAAACGTAGCCGTCAACTTTTTTGTTCTTACCGTAAACAGAGCTTGGTAATTGCCATAAGATGTCGTATTTCTTAGACTTCAAAGCAGCACTTGCTGAAGAAGGAGAAACTGTTTCGATGGTAATCTTGTCAAACTTAGGCTTTTTACCAAAGTAATATGGGTTTGGTACCCATTCAATAGATTCGCCTTGAACAATCTTTTTGATCATGTAAGGGCCGTAGTATAAAGGTGCTTTACGGATTTTATCGGAAGATTGTAAGTCTTTGAATGGTACGTCTTTAAGGTAGTGATATGGTGAAGCAAATTCCCAAATATAACCAGACCCAGAAGTGGTCATGCCGGGTTTCATTTCTTTGAAGTGGATCACTAAGGTGTGATCATCTTTGATTTCTAAACCAGAGATGCTGTCAGCTTTACCTTCGTGGTATTCTTCCATCCCTTCGATGTTTTTCAAACTATCAGTGTAACGTGAACTACCGCTATCTTTGTTAGCGATGATTTCATAAGAATAAACGATATCTTTAGCCACTAAAGGTTGACCATCGGACCATTTAACTTTAGGGTTGATGGTGATTGTGGCTGTTTTAGCATTTTGATCAAATGAGATATCAGCTGCGCCACCTTTGACAAACTTGTAGTTATCATCGGTTTTAAATAATGGCATATCACCAAATTGTGCGAAGGTAGAATCGTTAGCGTCATCGGATAAACCATCGTTAAAGATTCCTTTAAATGCTGAATCACTGACATAACCAATTTTAAGTGTACCACCTTTTTTAGCAGCTTTCTTATTGTTATAAGCGAGTGGTAAATTAGCTTGTTTTGTAGCGGCGGCTACGCTTTGAGCGCCTGAAGCAAAACTAAGTGCAACGACAGAAAGTAAGGTTGCCATATAGGCAAGTGATTTTCTTAACTTCATAAAGCTATTTCCCCTTTACATATTTTTTTAGAATTAACCCAAACGCTGACGGGCATCAGCCGTTCTACGCAAAACATTTCCGACATAACTGATACCGACACATAAAACTAAGATGAGTACTGATGCAGGGACCCACACCCATGGCATGCCGGTTAAAACGTCTGGATCGGTCGCATAACCAATCAAGGTTCCTAAACTAGGCACATCATTTGGTAAACCGAAACCTAAGAAGGTCAAACTAACTTCGATCCCGATGTTAGCAGCCAAACTTAAAGTAGCGTCGACAATGATAATAGAACTTAAATTAGGAAGTAATTCTCGAAACATTATTTTAAGATCACTGGTGCCCGAGGTCTTTGAAGCGCTGATATAGTCTTTGCGCGACTCGGATAGTGCTTTGGAACGAATCAACCGAGCCGTTCCAACCCAATAAAATGCGGCCATCACCAAGATGAAAGTCCAGATGTTGTAATGTGGAATGACCGTAACCAAAACGATGATTAACATCAACGTTGGTAAGACTAACATAAAATCTAAGAAGCGCATCATGATGTTATCGACTAAACCGCCGTAATAGCCGGCGATGATACCATAGATGATGCCGATGATTTCCATTAAAAAGGTGATTGATAAGCCAATAATCAAGGAGTTGCGTCCACCAAGAATTAACATCTTAAAGACATCACGTCCTCCTTGATCAGCCCCTAAAATCATCCCGTCAGTACCAGGTTTGTTATATTGTGCAAAGATATCAACGGTCATGACCTTAGAAGTCTTCAAGAAAAGTGCGCCGATAAAAATCCCTAAAAAGATGATTATTAAGACGATTAATGCACCTAAAGCCCAACGATCTTTAGCAAATTCACGCATCAAGACTCGTAAGCCAGAGGGTTGTTCGTTTTGCTTGAGATTAGCGATGATTTGCTCATCATCATAGGCTTTTTCTGGTTTTTGTTTTTTATTATTAAAGAGCATAATCTTATTTCCCCCTTGCAGATTATTCGATGCGAATCCGTGGATCGACAATGCTTAAGATGATATCGGATAGTAGGGTACCTAAAAGGTTTAAGATACCATAAAGCAAGACTAAAACGGTGATAACGGAATAATCGCGGTTGGTGATTGAATCGACAAACAACAAGCCCATGCCAGGGTAAGCAAAGACAGTTTCAACAAAGATTGAACCACCTAAAAGTCCGGTAATTGAATAGCCGGCAAATGCAGCGATTGGTAAAAGAGAGTTACGTAAGATGTGACGATTAAAGACTTTCTTTTCAGGAACACCTTTAGCACGTGCAGTCTTAACGTAATCTTGGTTTTTAGAATCGATGATTTCACTACGTAAATATTGCACTACACTAGTTGTTGATAATAATGACATTAAAAGTGCAGGCAAGATCATGTGATAGATACGACTAAAGACATAATTTAGACCGCCACCAGCAGAAACCGAGACCGAACCAGATGTTGGGAACCAACCTAAAACATAACCAAATAACCACAAACCTAACAGATAAAAGACGAAGGCAGGAATAGCATAAGAAATGTAGTTATAGATTTGGATGGCCTTATCTTTTTTACTATTTTCATGACGACCAGCAATTACACCTAAAGGAATTGCGATCACATAACTTAAGATAACCGTTGCTAAGGAAAGCCATAAAGTGTTGGCTGCCCGTGAAGCAATTAGGTTGAGAACGGGTGATTTGAATTGGTAACTGATACCAAAATCACCGTGGAAAATATTTTTAACCCAGCGGAAATATTGCACATACCAAGGATCAAACAATCCAGCGGCCTTTTTTAAAGCCTCGATTTGACTAGGAGAAGTTTGTGGAGTCACCTTGCCGGTAAATGGATCGCCAGGCATGGCTTTAGCTAATACAAAAACTAAGATACTTAAGATAATAATTTGCGGAATCATTAATAAGATCCGCCGCAAAATTGTTTTCCACATCTTATTTCCCCTCCTTTTGTTCTGGTAGGGCTACCCAGTGAGTATCTGAGATTTGGCGTAATGGATAGACTCGACCGTTTTCGTCATAATAGGAATATTGATTTTCTTGGAATTCTTGTTCAACTTGTTGGCGTAGTGCACGATTTTTTGCACGATTTGTAACATCAACACGTGGAATAGCCGCTAATAAGCGCTTGGTGTAGATATGTTGTGGATTTTGGTAAATATCTTGGCGTGAGCCGATTTCCACGAAACGCCCACGGTGCATGATGGCTAAGTTATCACACATATGATAAACGACACCTAAGTCATGTGAGATAAACATAAATGAGACACCAAATTCTTTTTGAATCTTTTTCATGTAGTTTAAAACTTGTGCTTGCACAGATAAGTCAAGCGCTGAAACGGGTTCGTCGGCGATGATGAGCTTGGGATTGGATGCTACAGCCCGTGCAACCCCGATTCTTTGTCGTTGTCCCCCGGAAAATTGATGGGGGTACTTGTAAAGCGAGTCACGCTCTAACCCAACGATTTCTAAGAGATGTGCTACTTTTTCGACTATTTCGTGTTGGCTGAGTTGTTCGAAGTTACGTAACGGTTCGGCAATAATGTCTAAAATCTTTTTACGTGGATTCAAGCTGGAAAGTGAATCTTGAAAAATCATTTGCACATCTTTGTTGTATTTAGTTTTGGTTCTAGTATGCTTTTTAGTTACATCATTTCCTTGATACAAAATCTGTCCGGAAGTCGTCTTTTCAAGGCCAACAATTGATTTACCAATGGTTGATTTACCTGAACCAGATTCGCCGATGATACCATAACTTTCACCTTGTTTGATTTCAAAGGTTACTCCATCAACGGCATAAACATAATCGGTGATACGATTAAAAAAACCAGACCGAATTGGATAGTGTACGCAAAGATCTTTTATCTCTATTAAGTTGTTGCTCATATGTTGTCCCCCTATCTCTCGTCTTTAAAGGTGAATTCTTGATAACAAGTGCACCGTACCAGATGTTGTGGTTCGACTTCGTGTAATGTTGGATGTTGCTCATGAGCACTAGCGTTAATCCAAGAAATACGTTTAGCAAAGCGACAACCGTCATGAGGCATGTTTTTGAGTGATGGTACCATTCCATCGATAACATAAAGCTGGTCGGAGATGCTTTCTTTTTGTGGCATTGATCGTAATAAAGAACGAGTATAAGGATGTTTAGGGTTTGTAAAAATTTGTTCAACGCTACCTAATTCAACGATTTGACCGGCATACATAACAGCTACACGATCGGCAATTTCAGCTACGACACCTAAATCGTGGGTGATTAAGATGATGCCGGCGTGGTTTTGTGCTTGGATATCTTTTAAAAGATCTAAAATTTGTGCTTGAATTGTAACGTCTAGTGCTGTCGTTGGTTCATCAGCGATGATGATTTCTGGTTTACAAGCAATAGCGATTGCAATAATGATTCTTTGGCGCATCCCACCTGAAAGTTGGTGTGGATATTGGCGAGCCACACGTTTAGGATTAGGGATACCGACTTGTTGTAAAAGTTCTAAGACGCGTTTTTGCTTGCTTTCTTCATCTAAAGTGGTGTGTAAATCGAGATTTTCTTTAATTTGATCTTCGATACGCATCAATGGATTTAAAGCAGCCAAGGGATCTTGGAAAATCATTCCAATGTTGTTGCCACGTAATTTATCCATTTGATCGATACTTAATTGAAGCAAATCTTGATCTAGATAGTTGATGCTACCTTCAACTTTTGTGTTGTTGTAGTTGTGTAAGCCAATAATACTTGTGGCTAAGGTGCTTTTACCACAGCCAGATTCACCCACGATAGCAAGAACTTCATCTTTTTTTAAATCGAGATTAATATCTTCGATTGCTGTATAAAATTGCCCGTCTAGTTTAAAAGATGTATTTAAACCACGGATTTTTAATAGCGTTTCATTCATACAAACCCCTCATTCGTTTAATTACTTTATGAATTATTAAAAAACAATGTCTGTATTGTAATATTTTCTAATAAATAACGCAATAGATTTTTAGAAATTTGTAATAAAAATATTATGTTTTTTGTAAATACAGTTAAAAAACACTGTTTTATAAAGGTTTTTGTTCAGGATATAAATTAGAAAATGTTTAGTTTAACTAATCTGATTTTTCTAATTTTTCTCATAATACACTTAAAAAAAGGTCAAAAAAGAACGGAATAAGGTTAAATTCACAAAGATAGATGTTTTTTTGAGCATATCTTAAGAAGTTTCAAAGCTCTTTATGATAAAATTACATTTAATTCAAAAAGTTTTCAAAATTAGTTATTATAATCAAGACCATAACAATTAGTTACACATGAAAGGAGTTCATTATTTATGAACGAAGATAATCAATTTGATGGGGAATTCAAAGAAGTACCTCCAACACAAGAAGAATTTACACAACCAGAAAAAAATGAAGAACCTAAAAGAACAAAACAATCCAAGTCTAATTTGCCTAAAATTTTTGTAGTAGCATTGATTGGTGGTTTGTTAGGTGGTGGAATTGTCACAGGTGGCTATGCCTTATATGAAAATCGCACGGTTGACGGTGTGACCTCAAATAATTCATTAGGTACGGCTAAGACAAGTAACATCAATGTTAATGTTAATAGTCAAACAACTAAAGCATTTGATAAGATTAAAGAAGCTGTGGTTTCGGTTGAAGCATACAGTACAAGTCAAAGCGATTCTTTAGAAGCTCTACTTGGTGGTATGGGTCAAGAAACGACTTCAACAAGTGAAGGGTCTGGTGTTATTTATAAGAAATCTGGCGACACCGCCTTTATCGTAACGAATAATCACGTTATCTCTGGCGCAGATAGTGTTGAAGTTTTGCTTAGCTCTGGTAAAAAATTAAAGGCGACAGTTGTCGGACATGATGCTATTACAGACTTGGCAGTTTTAAAGATTAACGCTGCAGATGTAAAACAAGTCGCAGATTTTGGAAATTCAGATAATATTAAAGTTGGTGAAACTGCCTTAGCTATCGGTTCTCCATTAGGCTCACAATATGCAACTTCGCTAACACAAGGGATTATTTCGGCTAAGAAGCGGACTGTTTCAGTAACTAACAGCAGTGGTGTAGAAACAGGTCAAGCAACAGTTATTCAAACTGATGCCGCAATTAACCCAGGTAACTCTGGTGGCCCATTGATCAACTTGGATGGACAAGTAATCGGAATTAACTCGATGAAATTGGCAAGCACAGGTTCTGATGGAACTTCTGTTGAAGGTATGGGCTTTGCTATTCCAAGTAATGAAGTTGTCAATATCATTAATCAATTGGTTGCTAACGGTAAAGTGGTTCGTCCTGCTTTAGGGATTAGCTTGATTGATTTGACAAATGTTCCTGAAAATGAACGTGAATCATTGTTGAAATTACCAAGTGATGTTACAAGTGGGATTGTAGTTGCTGATATCAATAGTGATTCACCACTCAAGAACTCAGGCATTTCAAAATATGACGTAATTGTGGGCTTAGGTGGCAAAGATGTTACAGGTATTGCAACCTTAAGAGAAGCCTTGTATGATCACAAATTGGGTGATAGTGTGGCAATTAAGTACTATCACGATGGTAAGCTAAAAACAACAACGGTTAAATTAACACTTGAGGCAAATGATTCAAATACGTCAGCTGCTTCAAACGAAGGTCAATAATCGTAGAAAAGATCACTCTTCTTGAGTGGTCTTTTTTGTAGGTTGCATCAGCTAGAAGAATCGTCCATAATATATAGATGATTTTAGCCAAGTTTTACCCAGAATTATCAACAACCCTTGTGGATAATTGTGGATAACTTTAAAGATTTAGTTGTGGTTTGGACATGAAAAGGTTATAATATCAAGGCTTATGAGTATACAAGAATATTGTGGATGTTATTGGTCGAGATGTTGATAACTTTTAGATTGTGGAAAAGAAACAAAACAATAAATCTTGTGGGGAAAATATGTTCTACACAAGATATGGGGTGCTTTTTGTGGAAACTGTGGATAACTTTGTGGAAAACCTGTTGATAGGATGTGAATTTTTGTGAATATAAAGATAATTGCTGTGGGTAAGTTAAAAGAAAAATATCTCAAGCAGGGGATAGCTGAATATGCTAAACGTCTAGGTAAGTTTTGTAAGTTTGAAGTTGTTGAGGTTGCAGATGAAAAGGCCCCAGAAAAATTAAGTGAAGCTCAAATGCAAGCCGTCAAGCAAAAAGAAGGCGAACGTATTTTAGCTAAGATTAAGGATAAAGAATATGTTTATGCCTTGGCGATTGAAGGAAAGCAACGAAGCTCAGAAGAATTTGCTCGTGAGTTAAACCAATTAGCAACGTATGGAAAAAGTGATTTGACATTTGTCATTGGAGGTTCGTTAGGCTTAAGTATGGAAGTTATGAACAGAAGTGATGCACAAATTTCGTTTGGTAAATTAACCTTGCCACATCAATTAATGCGGTTAGTATTGAGTGAACAGATCTATCGTTGCTACATGATAAATAACAATACCCCGTATCATAAATAAAAAACTCAGCCTTGTAAGCTGAGTTTTTTTATAATTATTAACTACAATAGCGCCATTTTTTGTCGGTCAAAACACGTGCAATAATCAAGCCTAACGGTAAGAATAAGACGATTAAAGCAGCCTTAGTTAACCACAAAGCACCATCGCTAATCGAGGTGACACCGATGTTATAGACAGCTCGATACATATAAAGACCAGGCACCATGATGACGATTGAAGGGACTGTCAAAGTGATGCGTGGGTAGTCTTGATGAGCTGCTGATGCGAGTAATCCAGCGACTAAAGCCCCTAAAAAAGCAGCAGCGGCTGGCGGACAATTAGCTAGATCAACTAATTCTAAACGCAAGGTATTAGCAACTGCACCGATTAAGCCGGCAACGGTTGCCATTTTATAAGGGCTATTAAACATGATTGAAAAGCCAAATACCCCACAAAAACTAGCAATTATACGCAATCCAGCTAAAACCCATGGATTAAGGTTTAAAGCAATAAAGTCGCTTGGCTTGAAGTTGACAATCAAAGCTAAGATCCAACCAACCAAGGTAGCAACGGTAATGATGACTAAAGCGTGAATCATCCGTTCAATTCCTGAGCGCATATCGAGTTTAGCTAAGTCTAGTCCGCTTGTGATAAATGGAAAACCAGGAATCACAAAAAGCATGGAGCCAATATAGCCAGCTTCGTGAGCCGAAGAAATATTAAAGAAATAATCTAAGGCTTCAAAGCTTATTAAGTAAGCCAAGCAAGCTACAGCAACACTAACTGAGATGCAAGCAATCAATGTTAGATGTTTGTCTAGCATTTTACGGCGAATCCAGTTGCCAAAACCAGCACCGATAAAACAACAAATCATCTCGATTAAGCCACCGCCTAATAAGAAAACAAAGGCGCTACATGCTAAGGCTGAAGCAAAACCAGCTGCCAAAGCGGAGTAATTTCCAGGTTTGGCTTGAATTTTGTCTAAAGTGTCATGAATTTGTTCGATGCTCATAAAAGCACCTTGTTCTTCAAAACGTCTAACGAAGTGTTCCATTTCCGAAAGTTTATCGGTGTTAACACCAGTCGTTGGTAAGGCTAGGGCTTGGGTGTAGCTGTGACCATCTTGAATACAGGTGTATTCGATTGAAATCAAGCCGACATCGGCTGAACAAGTTAATCCTAAAGTGCGTGCGATAGTGTTCATCGAATCTCTGACACGCCAAGCTCCTGTCCCACATGAAAGCATCATGATACCGATTCTACCAACTAAAGAGGCCTTTTCTCTTAAAGGTGCATCGCTTGCCATGATGTGGTCATTGCTTGTGACAAAATTATGCCAAGGCATGGCCATGTGATGTTTAGGCGATAAATTTTGATTCTGTGGTTTAGATTCATTATTTTCGCTCATAAAAATCTCCTCCGCAATAATTGCATAAAAAATAACTAACAGCTATGATTATAGCATACCAAGTCAAGTATATTTTTTTAGGGATTAAAAAGTAAGAAAGGGTGGGTGTAATGAAGATTATTATTTCGCCGGCTAAAAAGATGCAAGTTGATACGGATAGCTTTATTCCGCTTAGTCAACCACTTTTTTTGGAACAAACACAGCAGTTGCTAGAGTATCTACGTTCGTTATCTTTTGAAGAACTAAAAGATTTGTGGAAGTGTAGTGATAAATTGGCAACAGAAAACTACCAAAATCTTTTGGAAATGAACCTTGATGGTAATTTGACCCCGGCTTTATTAGCCTATGTGGGGATTCAATATCAAACCATGGCGCCAGAAGTTTTTAGTCAGGTTCAATTTGATTATGTGCAGAAATATTTGCGGATTTTATCTGGTTTTTATGGAGTGTTAGCGCCATTTGATGGGGTAGTGCCGTATCGCTTGGAGATGCAAGCTAAAGTAAAACTAAATGATAGTAAGGATTTATATGCTTTATGGGCAGATAGACTATATCAGGTGTTGTATGAAGATGATGATTGTGTCTTGAATCTGGCTTCAAAGGAATATTCTAAAGCGATTGAACGCTATGTTAAGCCTGACCAAAAATTTGTGACTTGTGTTTTTGGTGAATTAAAAGATGGCAAAGTTAAACAAAAAGCGACAGCCGCTAAGATGGCACGTGGGCAAATGGTGCAGTTTTTGGCACGCAAGCAAATTCAAGATTTAGCTCAAGCAAAGGAATTCAATGAATTGGGTTATCGCTTTTTACCTGAAAAATCTAGTCAAACGGAGTATGTTTTTGTAAAATAGGCTTTACAAACAACGGTTGTTTTTGTAAATAGGGGGATTATGATGTTAAATACACAAGTCAAAAGAATCTTTTTGATTGTTGCGTGTTTAGTGATGTTAGTGTTAGGGGTACTAAACTTGTTTGAACATGAATTTTTAAGAGGGGCAATCAAAATTGGTATCGTCATGTTAATCATCTATACCGATAAGAACATAAAAGTGTAAGTGCTTGAGCCGTCTAGAAGAGGACGGCTTTTTTAATGTCAAAAAAAGGACAGTCATAAAAACATGACTGTCCTCTTTATTAGTCTTCAAAAACATGACTGTCCTCTTTATTAGTCTTCAAAAACTTGACGGTAATTACCTAAATCAGCATTGGCACCTTGCACACTGATAAAGGCATTTGGATCGGTTAATTGAATCGTTTGTTTCAAGTATTTAAGCTGGCCTTTTTGGGCGACGATAATAATAATATCGGTTGGCTGATCGGTATAAATGCCTGTCCCGTTTAATAATGTGGCCCCGTGGACGAAATTTTTAAGGGCTGCTGCTAATTTAGCGGATTGCTTGGTGAAAATCATGATGTTGACATCTTTTTGTTGGATGAAGAAATAATCCATTGAATAACTGGTGACAAGCATACCAATCAAACTAAAGACACTGCGTCCTAAATCAAAGCAAAGGGCGGCAGCCACCAAGACGATGCCGTTGATGAGATTATTGACAAAACCAATCTTCTTTTTAAAGCGCATTTGGACATAAGCCACAATGACGTCAGTTCCACCGGTCGAAAATCCGTTATTAAAGCATAATCCCACACCAATACCGATTAACGCAGCGCCTAATAGCGTGTTAGTTAATTTATCAGAGACAATCATTGTTTGCGGGATAAATTCTAAAAATGTAATGTTAGAAGCAACGGCAATTAACGAATAAGTGATATATCTAAGGCCAAAACAGCGCCAAGCAAATAAAAACAAAGGGATGTTCATAAAAATCATCAGCAAACTGATACTTAAGTTGAAGTTGGTTTTTAATAAGATTGCATGTAATAACTGCGCAATTCCAGGAACTCCGACTGAATAAGAGTTAGCATGCGATAAAAACATATTGATACCAATTGCGGATAATAAACCGTATAAAACAGCAAAGAAGATTTTACGAATAGTTTTTATCTGTGTATTTTTGCAAGCAAGTTTCATGTAGTGATTTCCTTTAAAATAAATATTTTTAAACAGTTTGAATTATAGTCGATAATTGTAGGCAAATCAATGTAAATTAGCGGAGATTTTCATAAAAAACTTGTAATTTACAAGAGAAATTATTATCATAATGAGGTATCTCTAATGGAAAGAAAGGACTGTTTTTTTATGAAACCTATTATTGGGATTCCAAGTGATCAATTAGTTGAAGTAAATCCAAGAATGCCTGGCGATTATTTAGCTTATGCGCCCCATGACACCAAAGAAGCGATTTATGCGACTCATGGGATTCCAATAATCCTTCCTTTCCCTGATCGAAAAGCCGATGCGACCGCTGCGGCTAAAGAAATGGTGGATTTATATGATGGATTGTTGCTTCCGGGTGGCCCTGATGTTGATCCGCTTTATTTCGGTGAACAACCTCATCCACAAATCGGCATTACTTTAAGTGCTAAAGATGAATTTGAAATTGCCTTAATTAAAGAAACGATTAAACAACAAAAACCAATTTTTGGAATTTGTCGAGGATTACAGATTTTAAACGTTGCTCTAGGAGGCAGTTTATATCAAGATTTACCAAGTCAATACGAGAATTTACAAGTGCAACATAGTCAAGCAACGTTAGGACATTTCCCAACCCATGATGCTTTTGTTACACCAGAAACAAAATTAGCGCAAATGTTTGCGCAAAAAGTAACGGTTAACTCCAGACATCATCAAGCAATCAAGTCTTTGGGGGAAGGCTTAGTCGCAAGTGCTAAAGCTTATGATGGCGTCATTGAAGCAATCGAATCAAAACAAGCTAATGCCTTGGCCGTTCAATGGCATCCTGAAAACTTGTGGCAAGAAGATCCAGCTCAGTTACAATTTTTCAGTGATTTAGTTAAACGCGCACAAGAATGGAAATTAGCACATATAAAAGGGAAATAACGTGGTGAAAGTCGAAGAATTAGTGAGTTTGTTGTATAAACAAGGTGTTAAATTAGTTGAATTTATTTATGTTGATTATACAGGGATTGCACGTGGAAAGACGATTGTTTTAGAACAATTGGCTTCACGTCTCAGCGATGGAATGGGTATAACCCGGGCAATGCCTGCATCAACAATGCGTGATGAGATCGTTGCAGTCAAAGGGTTTGATGCGATTGGTGAATTTCGGTTAGTACCTGATTTAAGTTCACTACGCGTATTACCTCAGACACCTTGGGTAGCAACGGTGATGTGTGATTACCAAATGCAAGATGGAACACCTTTAGAATTTGATGGACGAGTTATTTTACAAAAGCAAATCAAACGTTTGGCTAAATTAGGTTTGACAGCTAAATTTAGTTATGAAAATGAATTTAGTCTGTATGAAAAAGATGAAAATAAGCAATTAAAACCATATCGGCCTAACATTTGTTTTTCGACTGAATCAATGGAAGATGTCTATGCGTTTTTACCCGAAATATTAGAAGCTTTGCAACGTGTAGGAATCGAACCTATTGCATATTATCCTGAAGCTGGGGCAGGGCAACATGAATTACCAGTCAAGCCTAAGGAGGCTTTAGAAGCAGCCGATGATTTATTACGCTTTAAGCGTGTGCTTAAAAGTGTTGTTAAAAAGCATGGTCTATACGCAACATTTGCGCCAAAGCCTAATTTAGATCAAGCTGGTAACGGTGCACACTTGCACGTGTCGTTATGGCAAGGTGAAAAAAATGCCTTGTATGCTGAAGATGATGCAATGAAGTTAAGCCAGCTAGGTTATTGGTTTGTTGGAGGGCTTTTAAAGCATATGCCGGCATTGCTTGCATTTAGCTGTGCGAGTTTAAATTCCTATGAACGTTTAAAGCCAAGTCACTGGAGCAGTGCTTATGTGGCATTTGGTCAAGATAATCGAGAAACTTGCATACGAATTCCATCAACGTTTGCAAGCGACCCAGCCCAAACATTAAATATCGAATTGAAGGCGAGCGATGCTTGTTGCAATCCGTATCTAGCCTGCAGTGCGCTATTGGCTGCAGGAATTGAAGGTATTGAACAACAAATCATGCCAACTCAACTATTAGACAGTGATCCGGCCTTATTGAGTCAAACACAACGAGAAGCCTTAGGAATCACACGGTTACCACAAAGTTTGACCGAAGCTTTAGAAGCTTTGCAACAAGATGAGTTGTTTGGTGAAATGTTAGGGAAAATAGGCTTAGAAACGTATTTGAAAGTTAAGCAACGAGATGTGGCATATTTTTCCGATAAAACGCCAGCCGAGATTGCGGCTGCGTACCGTGATTTATATTAGAGGAAGAAAAAATGAATTTAGCAGATTATCTAAAAGAAGTGCCTTTGCTTGATCATCATTGTCATTTCTTGATTGATGGGACCTTGGCTAATCGGGCCCAAAGAACAGCGATGGTATCAAGTGAGGCTGATAGTAGTTATTATCCACTAGAAGATACCAAGAATCGCTTGGCATGGTGGGAATTTCAAGCAGAAGCTAAGAAGTTTAGTCAGGATTTTGATCCGCTAAATGTGCTGACACAACAACAATATCAACAATATTGTACGAACTTATTTGGACATTATGATTATCGGAGTTTATTGATTGATATTGGCTTTGTGCCAGACAATGCGATTTTGGATTTAAAGGAAACAGCGACTTTGACCAATACGAGTGTATACCCGATTTATCGCCTCGAAACAGCAGCCCAAGATATCATGCAAAAAAGTGCGACTTTTGAGCAATGGTGGCAAGCGTTGTATGCTGAAGTTAAAATGGCTAAAGCAAATGGGTATGTAGGTTTTAAATCGATTGCAGCTTATCGTTTTGGTTTAAAAATCACGGAAGTTTCTGAAAAACAAGCTAAAATTGCGTTTGAAGCATGGAAAAAATCCAGTGTAGTTCGTTTAAGTGATCCGCAAATTATCAGTTATCTTGTCTGGAATTTAGCACCATTGATGATTAAACAAGATTTACCGCTACAATTTCACGTAGGGTATGGTGATGCGGATACCGATATGTATCAAGGAAATCCGTTGTTGTTGCGGGACTTTTTACAAAAATGGTGTTTAGCAGGATTAAAAGTAGTGTTACTACATTGCTATCCATATCATCGTGAAGCAGGTTATCTAGCGAGTGTCTTTCCTAACTTGTATTTTGATATTTCGTTAATCAATCCGTTGGGACCAAGTGCAATTGAACGTGTCTTGGATGAGGCGTTGGAATTGGCGCCATATACACGCTTTTTATTTGCTTCTGATGCAAGTACAAGTCCGGAAATGTATGGTGTGGCAGCCAGACGTTTCAAAGACGCACTGTTAGCACATTTTGAAAAATTAACGCTACTACCGTTAGACGCAAAGAAGCGTTATATTGATGCGATTTGTTGGCAAACAAGTGCACAAATTTATGGGATTAGAGAAGAATTTTAAGGAGAATTGTTGACTAGATGAGAGAAAAGAAATTATCATTACTTGAAGTCTTAGGTTTATCTGTGGCGATGTTAGCACCGACTGGGGCAATGGCCTTTAATACGGCTGGTGCGGTCAAGACTTCTGGTGTAGTTGCACCGATTGGTTTTATTTTGGCAGGTTTAGGTATTTTGTTTGTCGGGATGTCGTTTGTTCAACTTGGACGTGAAATTCCAGGTGAAGGATCGGCTTATGCTTACAATGCTAAGGCTTTAGGCGAAAAAGCAGGTTTTATTTCAGGTTGGTTGTTGGTATTAGTTTATGTGACCTTTGCATTTAGTAGTTCAGCGGTTGTGGGGAACTTTTTAGATGTCTTCTTACAACATTTCGGAATTCATTTGCCTGTGCCACTTTACGTGATTTTCGTGTTGCTTTTAGGTGGGGCATTGAGTCACAAAGGGATTGAATTTTCGACACGTTTTGCCTTAGTGCTTGAGTTTTTTGCGGTAGGGGCTTTAGTAGTCTTGACGGCTATCATTTTAATTAAGGGTGGCGATGCAGGACTTTCAGCTAAACCACTAAATCCAAGCAACGGGACTTGGAGTGGAATTGGCGCTGGGATGATTTTTGCCCTGATGTCATTTGCAGGTTTTGAAGGTTCAGCAACGATTGCACCACGAGCTAAAAAACCGGCTAAGGCCATTAAGATTGCGATCTTAGGTTCAGTTGTCTTTGGAATGTTCTTTTACATGATTGTTAGTTACACTGAAATCATGGGCTTTGGTTTGGCAAATCTTGACAAGATGCAAGACTCTGCTGCACCGTTAAATTACTTATCAACTCGTTATGTCGGCAGTTGGATGGCAGTCTTTATTGACTTTGCTTCTGTAACAAGTTATTTTGCTTGCTACTTTGGTGCTTTGAATGCGGGTGCGTTTATGTTAGAAGCCTTAGCCAAAAGTGGGTATTTGATGCCTTCTTTAGGTGAATTAAAAGGTGAAAAGCAAACACCAACCAAAGCGCTAGACTTGATTACTGTATTAGCGTTGATCTTTTATGCAATCATTGGTATTGGCTTAAAAGTTAGTGCTGGTGATTACTACAACTATTTTGGTACAATCGGCGTGATCGCCTTATTGTTGGTTTATGTGTTAGTTAATGTCGGCGCAATTGTTTATTTTAGAAAACAAAAGAGCAAAGCTTACTTTAAGCACTTGATTGCGCCAATCATCGGGATTGGTGTGATGATTTTCCCAATTTATAGCAACTTGTGGCCGATACCGGCTTGGCCAATGAACCTCTTCCCATATGTAGTGTTTGTATGGTTGATTTTAGGATTTTTTGTTCCAAGAAGAAAAGTTGATTAATATAAAAGGGACTGGGAAAAAAGCACCAGTCTGGACATAAAAATAGCTGATTGAATTTCTAAAAATGAAATTTGATCAG
>ERZ791897.176-NODE-176-length-62705-cov-7.049130_pt1 | contig 62705 bp, 63 predicted proteins | sample MGYA00510152_ERZ791897 | MGnify/ENA primary metagenome ERZ791897 (study PRJEB30046, sample SAMN00792050) | human gut metagenome | study: EMG produced TPA metagenomics assembly of the A metagenome-wide association study of gut microbiota in type 2...
CGCTGTTTTGATAGATATTTAAATCTTCTAAATTATGCAAATGCTCTAAAGCAGCAGAACGTTCAGATGCAAGATATCGCTGAAAAGAAGCATGGACGATATAATCATCAAGACTATTTTGGAGCCATCAATAGCAAACAAATGATATCCATTCCAAAGTTTACGAGGCGGGAGTTGCTTATAAAATAAATCGACTGATAAATAGTAGAGTTCTTTAAACAAGGCCGGGTTAATAAATTGGCGAGCCTTTGACAGAGCCTGCTTTGAAATATCAGGGAAATCAAGGCATCCAAGATCTTCCTGAATACGGGAAAGATTTTGAAACATGGAGGTTTTTGAAGTATAAAGCAGATACATAATTACTTGAAAAAGAGAAAGTTTTCGTTTGCGAACAAAATGATTTTTTGCACGATGTGGTTCCAGTTTTTCTGGGGTTGTGATATAATCCTTAATGGATTGGATGATATTTTTGCAGATGTTAATTCGATTCATATGATATACCTAAAGTGTAATTAAGGTTCGTGGCGAGACGAACAATTCCTTAATTAATAGGTCGCGAAGCGACCCCACTTTTAGGAGGTTTTGTCAAGTACTTTTTGGTGAAAAAAGAAAAGAATTCCTTCAAATGCCCATGAAATTAGGGCTGAAGGAATTCTAAAATTTTTCTAAAATTCTTAAGTTGACCACATTGGTGTCAGGTACCAATAAATTTTTACTAAGAGGTAGACTTGGCAGTGGAATAGATAACAGGAGGAAATAAACATGAGCGAGATTAACTTTCAAGAGTATGAGTATTATATGAAAAATCGACCGCATGTTGTAATACTAGGTGCTGGTGCTAGTTGCGCAGCGATACCGACAGGAGATAAATACGGAAGAAAAATATCTGCGATGAGCGGTTTTATTGATAAACTGGGGTTAAATGAAATAATCTCAAAAGTATCAATTCATACTTCATCAGATAACCTTGAAGATATATATATGGAATTGGACGAAAGAAGTAAGAATGAGTCGACCTGCAATGCAGTGAAAAATGAATTAGAAAATGTCATTCGATATTATATGAGTGACTTTGAATTGCCGGACGAGCCAACTATTTATGATTTCCTAGTTATGAGTTTGACCAACAAGGACTTAATCGCAACATTTAATTGGGATCCATTCTTGGTGCAGGCAATAGGAAGAATACAAAAGTATACGGACAATATTCCACAAGTGGCGTTTCTTCATGGTAATGTTGCAGTTGGGTATTGTTCAGATGATAATGTTATTGGGAATGTTGGTAGGATATGTAGATGCGGAAAAGCATTAAAGCCTATGAAACTACTTTTTCCAATTAAGAACAAAGATTATTCAAGCGATGAAGCAATAGCAAAATCGTGGAAACAACTGAAAAATGCGCTTGAACGGGCATATATGGTAACTATATTTGGGTACAGTGCACCTAAAAGTGATGCTGAGGCTGTTGCCATGCTTAAACAGGCCTGGGGAGCTGTTGATGATAGAAAGTTAGAAGAAATCGAACTTGTAGATATTAGGGATGAGCAGACGGTGATAGATTCATGGAATCAGTTTATTCACACGCATCACTATTCCTATCATACCAGCTTTTTTGATACAACTTTAGCAAGATGTCCACGGAGAAGTTGTGAAGCGACGTTTGATAGATTGATGAATTGCATCTGGTTAGATGGGAATAAAGGTTTTAAGGAAGGAATGAGTTTCTCAGATATAGATGAAATGACATATAAACTGATAATTGAAGAAGAGCAAAATAAAGGTAAGAAAGAAGCACTTTCAAATCCATATCACTGATTCGCGAAAATTACAAAGCCTATTATAGAAAAAAATAGGAGGTACTTCATATGGCAGTAGTACAAGATGCATTTTTTATTCCTGATGATATAGCAACAGGATTAGTGACCGGTTTAGATCGAAGAATCGGTAGCATTGGAATGTTGGTGGTCTAACCCTATTAAATTATCATAAACAAATAAATTCGTATTTACAAATCACATATAAAGTGATAGATTTATGAAAATAAGAAAAGCAATTAAGTGTCCAGTACCTGCTATATATGTAGGTACTGGTAAGAAAAAAGAGGCGGAAAAGAAGGAATGAAAACAATCAGTGATAAGATTTTTGAATTATTAAAAGAAAAGAGAATGAGTCAGAAGGAATTTGCCCAAAGAACAGGAATTGCAGAGAGTTCCATAAGTGACTGGAAGAAAAAAAGAACAAATCCGGTAAGTGATAAGATTTTGATTATTTGTGAAGTATTGGATGTGACACCATATGAGCTGTTATCAGGAGCAGAGCATGCAGGAAACAGAAGCAGGGATAATAATACTTATGTGATTAGTAAAGAGACAGAAATTGGAATGCTGGTAGAAACATATCAAAAATTAGATACAAATGCACAGAAAAGATTGATTGGATATTTGGAAGCACTCAAAGAACTTTCATAAAAAATTTACCTATATAATACGCATAAACGAAGAAATGATGAAATAAGTAAACGAAAAGTATGAGGTAAGATAGCTGTTATAGCGGAGAGGGAATATTCAGATGCAGAGACAAGGCGGATTTGTTGGAATAGGCGTTAAATACCTTACCATGCAGTGCTTTGTGGTTTATCTTAACTCTAATATTGCATCTTAACTTAAAAAGAGTTAAAAACGGAGGTGCACATATGGAGTATCTCAATAAAGTCCTTGGAATCGAAGTGACTTATGAGGATGTGGAGTTCAAGCATTTGCCTAATTTTATTGTCACACGGTATCGCTTGCAGATGGCTTCTATGAATGGAAAAAAGGTGATTTTCCTTTATCCGAAAACTGAACTGGAGCAGATTGAAGTGCTGAAAAAGCATATTGCACGGATACAGAAAAATGAAAATAAGCCTATTGTGCTGGTACTAAATGAACTTGGTTTTCGCAAGAAAGAATATTTGATTCGTGAAAAAATTCCATTTATTGTAGAAGGAAGGCAGATTTATTTGCCTTTTATGGCGTTGTATTTGCAGGAACGGTGCAATGTCGAAAGGGAGCAACGAGAAGAAATGTGTCCATCGGCGCAGATGCTTCTGTTGCATTTCATTTATGGAGGCGCACAAGAATTGTCCACAAGTCAGGCTGCGAAAGACTTGGAATTAACACCTACTTCTATATCGAGAGCATCGAAACAGCTTGAAGAAATGGGATTGCTGCATATAAAGAAAAGAGGTGTACAGCGGATTTTAAAATCCGAGGAGTCTCCGAAAATATTGTTCCAAAAAGCAGGAGATAAGTTGCTGAATCCAATAAAACGAACGGTTTATATTCCGAAAGAATTTGTGGGGACAGCTTTGCTAGAAAGTGGATATTCGGCATTGGCAGAGTGTTCCATGCTGAATGCACCGAACGTCAAATACTATGCAACAGAAAGAATCTCTCAATGGAAAGATGTTATGACAAACCGTTTGCAAGATTCACAGGTGCAAGTGGCTGTAGAAATGTGGAGATATAATCCCCGAAAATTGTCCACACGAAATACTGTGGATGAACTTTCGCTGGCATTGGCATTGAGAGAAGATGCGGATGAACGGGTTGAAGAAGCAGTAGAAGAAATGCTGAATGAACTGTGGAGGAAGATAGATGGTTACAGGGATTGAGAGTTTTAAGGAATGGTTCAAGAGCAGTGAAGAACAATATAGAAGCAGTTGATGCGAATTTTGGAAAGAAATTTTGGGAATATGTAAAACGGGCTGGATATGAACATTGCAATAAAAGTTCGGGGGTGCCGCAGTTTTATTGTTTTAGCCACCCAATCTCGAATCAGTATCCTGCGATGATTGAACTTTTCACGCGAAAGCTGGATGCCATTCAACTTCCGGAAGATGCAGTTTTGACACCGCTACCAATAGACGAAGATATTTCAAGTCTGTCTGCTATTCTTTTGGACGATGATTACTACGAATTTTTGAAACAGGGGAAAGTCACTGTTGATGGAGTTACTGTCTTGGATGCGGCATATTTGATTCCATTTAAGGCAAAAGCGTGGATGGATTTAATAGATCGCAAGGCTGCAGGTGAACATGTTGACAGCAAAAACATCAAGGAGCATAAGAACGATGTTTTCCGCCTGACAGAATTGATTGATCCCATGGTCAAGATTACGGCTCCTCAAGGAGTTTATGCAGATATTCAAGACTTTATTCAGAAGATGCAAAACGAAAGCATTGATATTAAGCAGTTGGAGCTGGTAGGGAGAATGAAGGATCAGGTTTTGGACGAACTAAAAGATTTGTATATAGCACAGTGAGAAAACCAATAAAATCAAGGACTTGTGGTGTTTATAAAACGCCTAAAAAACAAGTTTTTAAAAGGAGATAAATGAAATGAATAGTGCATTAGATAAAGTTGGAGTATATGATTTTTTTGGAGTACTGTTATCTGGAATGATAGTAATTGTTGTGAGTTGTTGTCTTGATTTACCATTGATAAATTTAATAGCAAATGTAGAAAATGACATTGTTAATGCTATCTTATTTTTGGTTGGGAGCTTTTTCTTGGGATTGGTTTTACAAGAGATTAGTTCAGTTCTTGATAAAAAGGTTTTCAAATTTCGTGAAAATGCAAGGTGTAAATTTTTGAATGATGAAAATAAAATTATTGGTAATGAGTTGGAATTAAAATCTTTTAAAGAGCTTGCAAACAAAATATTAAATAAATCAAACGATGATCAGGTTTATAACGAAACTGAAAATGAGTATGTATTTTATTTATGTAAGACTTTTTTAGAAACACATGAGAAATGTGATAAGGCTAATAAAATAAATTCATTATATGCTATGAGTCGTAGTTTAATAATATCAATGCCGTTATGTTTAAGTGCTTATTATAGATACAACATAAAATTATTCAGTTTTAGCAGGCAAGATTTAGTGGTTACATTTATCATGGCTATGTTGACTGTTATCTTTTATAAAAGAACGAAAAGATTTGCAGCATATAGGGTACGGGTAATTCTGCGTCAGTATAAAATATTAAATGAGAAAAATTAGTAAAGAGACAGAAATCGGAATGCTGGTAGAAATATATCAAAAATTAGATACAAATGCACAGAAAAGGTTGATCGGATATTTGGAAGCACTAAAAGAGCTTTCATAAAAATTTACCAATTAAATCCGTATAAACGAATGAATAGTGAAATAAGATGTAAAAGTGGCGGACTACCTATATCTGGAAACCAGGTAACAATTGATAGTTAATCTTATTGTTTAAAGTGGATGGGAAGCGTAAGATTTTAGTCGTGTGAGATTCACATAAAAATCTAGATAATAATTAGGAAGGAAATGACTTGATTATATTATATATAAGTAATATAATTAACAAATCAGAATATTTATATGAATAAGAAACAGGTATTAGCGGAATTGATTAAAAATTTGGAAGAATGTTCGGAAAGGGGATATGTTTTTCATCCTAAGTTTATGTATGAGTTTCAAGTACTGCTTAAAAATGCTACGGGTAATGAAAAAGAAATTTTCACATTATTAGTAAAACAATTAAATTTTTTAAAGGAACTGGGAACAAATGTATGTAAAGCAGATAGTAATGAAATAATAAAGAATCAAGATAGAGATTATTATTCATTGCATTTATCGGGAAAAAATTTTAACTTTAGATTATTGATGGCATTTGACGAAAAAGATACACCTAAATTTTTAGTAGCATTCTATGAACGTGCAGGAAAGAAAAAAACAGATTATACTCAATATAAGAAGGTTTTGGACAGTAGATTTGAGGAAGTCTAGAAAAGGGAGAATTTATAGTATGGAGAAAAAAAATAAGGAAAATAGCATTTCATTAGAGGATTTATTAGCTATGTTTGAGGATAATATTTCAATTGCTGATATTAATGCATCGAGATATTTGGGTAAGATTTCAGCATCTATTGTTAAGCGTAGAATGGAATTGAAAATGTCGCAGAAAGAATTTGCAGGATATCTTGGAGTTAGTCAGGGGATGGTATCAAGATGGGAAGGTGGAGATTATAATTTCTCAATTAAGGCACTTTCAGAAATTGCAGAGAAATTAGAGTTAGAATTATATATTAATTTGAAACCTCCAGTTAAGAAATCAAAGGAATGCTATATAGAGCAGAAGAAGGAATATATATTTGCTAGGGATGATGATAAAAAATTTAGTAAAAGTAATATTCTTCAATTTAATTCTAAAAGAAATCATCTAGATAATAATACAATAAAGATAATAAATAATTTTGAGTTGCAAGAAATGTAAAGAGAGGTAAATAAGATGTTACAATATGTAAACGGATTTTCATGTGCTATGGATTCTGAAAAAGATGAGTTGATAATTAAATTGTTACAACGTAGTCCTGATTTTACTGATGATAATGATGGTGTAATAATGGATGAAGTGGCAACAATTGTTATGGGAAAGGTGACAGCACAACGTTTATTGGAAGGATTAAAAGAAATGCTAGAAGATGAGGTCGTTTAATAGTTACTATTTATTAAGAAACATGACTCCAAGGCTGACCACATTGTGGTCTGACCTCATTATATTTTCATCCCTAGATATCCGTATAAACGAAGAAAATAAGTAACAAAAGAGTCCGAAGTAAAAGTGAATGCATATTGCTGCGGGATGAGTGAAAATTAGATATGATCTTAGAAAGAAATTTGAACAGATTGATTACCTACTTACATTGCATTCCATGATACGAAGACAGGAATACATAACATTGGTGTCAGGCACTTAAATTATTACGAAATATTGTGGACGAACTTTCGCTGGCATTGGCATTGAGAGAAGATGCGGATGAACAGCCTGTGACAAGGAGCGTGAGAAAAATGAATTTATCAAAAATACATCATATTGCAATCATTGTATCTGACTACGAAGCCGCTAAGGATTTTTATGTGAACAAGCTGGGGTTCTCTGTCATCAGGGAAAACTACCGTCCGGAGCGTAAAGACTGGAAGCTGGATCTGCGTGTCAATGAGCAAACAGAGCTGGAGATTTTCGCAGAAGAAAACCCGCCGAAGCGTGTAAACCGACCGGAGGCCTGTGGTCTGCGTCATCTTGCGTTCTGCGTTGATAGCGTGGAGCAGACGGTGAATGAGTTGGCGGAAGTCGGTATTGAATGTGAGCCGATTCGGGTTGACGATTATACAGGAAAGAAGATGACTTTCTTCCATGACCCGGACGGGCTGCCGTTGGAACTGCATGAGTAAAAAGGAGAACTATAAGTTACCATGATTACGGAGAAGACTTCTACCATGCATTGCATTCTATAAAAAGCGTTGCCTGGTAAAGAAAAAATAATAAGATAAATAAAAAACAGGAGTCGCGGCGTACAACACAGGTAACGCAAACCGACTCCTGTTTCCTTTCATCCATTTCCTTCATATACTGATCGAAGAAATGAACTTCATCCGGATAGGTCTCGCCAGGTTCTTTTCGTCCTTCCGGTGAATGGTACTGCATTTATTGAGTTCGGAATTGATAATTTAAGTATACCGTATCGTTAAGGGGATGTCCACTTTATTATTTTTCTAAAAATGATTGGAAGAGTCAGATTTATAGTGTATGATAAGAATGCAGGGTTAAGCTGTCAGAATTTACAACAGGAGGTTTACATCATGGAAAAAGCAAGAGTGTATTATACTGATTTCCGGGCGAAGCTTGGCGAAGGTCTTCCAACGAAGCTGAAACGTCTGATGAAGAAAGCAGGAATCAGTGAGATTGACATGGAGAATAAATTTGTGGCGATCAAGATGCATTTTGGAGAGATGGGGAATATCAGTTATCTCCGTCCGAATTATGCCAAGGCGGTTGTTGATGTCGTGAAGGAGCTTGGAGGAAAGCCATTTCTTACAGATTGTAATACACTATATCCGGGCAGTAGAAAGAACGCACTGGAGCATCTTTACTGTGCATGGGAGAATGGATTTACACCGTTGAGTGTCGGATGTCCGGTGATTATCGGAGACGGCCTGAAGGGAACGGATGATATTGAAGTTCCGGTACAGGGAGGAGAGTACATAGAGAAAGCGAAGATCGGACGTGCCGTGATGGATGCGGATGTATTTATCAGTCTGACGCATTTTAAAGGGCATGAGACGACAGGTTTCGGTGGTACGATCAAGAATATCGGAATGGGATGTGGTTCCAGAGCCGGTAAGAAGGATCAGCATTCTGTTGGTAAGCCGACGATCGATCAGGAAGCCTGCAGAGGATGTAAGAGCTGTCTGAGAGAGTGTGCGAATGATGGCCTGATTTATGATGCTGATGCAAGAAAGATGTCTATTGATCTTGAACATTGTGTTGGTTGTGGAAGATGTATCGGAGCATGTAACTTTGATGCCATTTCATTTATGGACAGTGCGGCAACAAAGGTATTGAACTGCAAGATGGCAGAGTATACAAAGGCGGTTGTGGATGGAAGACCGAACTTCCATATTTCACTGATCGTTGACGTATCACCGAACTGTGACTGTCATCCGGAGAATGATGCACCGATCCTTCCGGATATTGGTATGTTTGCCTCTTTTGATCCGCTGGCACTGGATCAGGCGTGTGCAGACGTCTGTCTTAGCGCAACACCGTTGCCGCACAGCCAGCTTGCAGATCGTATGGAAGAAGAGAATTTCTGCGATCATCATGATCATTTTGAGAATACAACACCGAATTCAGAGTACAAGACTTGTCTGGCACATGCAGAGAAGATCGGTCTTGGAACAAGAGAGTATGAATTGATCTATATGAAATAAATGTCAGATAAAAGAAGTATTGTAGTAAATGGTTACTGTTCACTCCCGTGTCAATCACTTCGCTGATTGACACGGAGGATGTGTGTTTTGACTTGAATGCATCTCGCCCCATCGCCAAAGGCGATTTAAAATGGCGAGATGCGTTGCTGGTCGCACATCGTGTGAACAGTAACAGCAAATAAGCTTTACAATAAAAATGTTTTAGGAGGAATTGAAGATGAGTGAATTAAGAGTTGAGAGAAAAGAAAACATGGCTGGTGGAAAGGGACACGTTATCATCAAGCACATTCTGGAAGATAAGGAACTGAACGGAAAGTGCAAGATGTATGCAGAAGTTACACTGGAGCCGGGATGTTCTCTTGGATATCATGAGCATCACAACGAGAGTGAGACATATTATATCCTTCGTGGGGAGGGAAATTATGATGACAATGGACGTATCCGCCCGGTAAAGGCAGGAGATATGACATTTACACCGGATGGAATGGGACACGGACTGACGAATACAGGGGATACAGATCTTGTATTTATGGCACTGATCATTTTGGATTAATGCATGGCATTTTTTAAGACTGGCCCGTAAATTTTAAAAGTGCATCCGGCAATGATTTCGTAATTGATTTCATTGCCGGGTGCACTTTTTGTAAAGGGAATGTTGTGTTCTAATTGGAGCTTTTGTATTTTCTGATCAGGCAGGAGATGACTCCGGCTGCACACAGTCCGAACAATACATTGTGGAGGGAACCGTATACATCAAGAGCTCCTTTCACTCCATAGATCACTTCCGGTGAATCAGGAAGCAACGGACTGAAGAGGAACGCAGCATAGGAAACCGCGAATACAAGGATAAAAGACCACAGGCCTCTTCCGGTATCTTCTCTCCAGCTGGAGACTCCGTCACGTACGCGGACGCGTGTCATTGACCAGAGAAGGGAGATGAATTCGAAGAACAGGAAGAGGGCAGCTACACATAAGTAAGCGGCCAGAGTCTGGGAAATCTTCTGTGTCTGGATTGCCTCCTGGATATCTCCGTACGGTGTGCTTGCACGGTAAAAGTTGTAGAGTACAAATGCTGTTGTGGCCAGAATTAACACAATAGAAAGCTGCTGAAGCAATGTGCTTGTGAGCCTGGATAATGCCTTTCCGCCTTTTTTGATCGGTGCGGCAAGTTTTACTCCGCCACCGGAACGTTTCCTGCCGGAGGAGCGTCTGTCGTAGTCGCGATCATTATATGGATCATCATAAGGAGCGTTGCGATTTGATCGTTTGTTAGGAGTGTTATAATCGTCTTCATAATAATCATCCTCATAATCTGCATCATCATCTTCATAATCATCGTCATATTCAGGAAGTACTTCTTCGAACTGGCTGTCATCGGAATCGTTAAAGTTATCTCGGTAATCGTCTGCGTTCATAACGATTGTCTCCGTGTTAGAATCAGGTCTGTTTCTTTGTTCTGTATCTTCAGAAGTATGAAAATTGATTTCCGGATCTTCTTCATATGTAACTTCAAAATCGTCATCGAAAATGTCTGAGAAATCATTCTTCGGGCTCATATCATTTACCTCACTTTCCATTTGAAACCATGTCATTGCATGTATCTCACTATGTTATAACGTTTTCCGTGTTTTCTCAACCCTTTCAACTATGAATTTAAAAATTTTTAAGATTTTCAGTGTCTGAAATATCTGTTATACTGGAAGGGCGATGTGATTGATAAAAATGCAGAAAAACAGAAAGCAGGGAAAAGAATGAACTTAATTAATATAGAACATATTTCTAAAATATATGGGGAGAAAGTGATTTTTGATGATGCATCGTTTGGTGTTCAGCAGGGGGATAAGATCGGGATTGTTGGAATTAACGGAACCGGAAAGTCAACTCTTTTGAAGGTGGTTGCGGGAGAGGAAGTGCCAGATGAGGGGCAGGTTGTTCGTCAGAATGGTCTGAAGATTGCTTTTGTTCCGCAGAATCCGACATTTCCGGAGGGAATGGATATCCGTTCCTATGCACTTCAGGATGCAGATGCGGAGAGCTGGCAGGTGGAGAGTAATCTGACGGAGCTTGGAATCACGCAGTGGGATCAGAAGATTGACACTTTATCCGGGGGACAGAAGAGACGTGTGGTTCTTGCGAAGATACTTGCAGGAGACTTTGACGTACTTCTTCTGGACGAGCCGACGAATCATCTGGATCAGGAGATGATTTCCTGGTTGGAAGATTATCTGAGATCTTACCGTGGAACTGTTCTTATGGTAACACATGACCGCTATTTCCTTGATCGTGTGACGAACCGTATCCTGGAGCTGAGCCATGGAAAGATGTATGGATATGATGCGGATTATTCCGGATTCCTTGAATTGAAGGCGCAGAGGGAAGAGATGGAGCTTGCAAGTCAGAGAAAGCGTCAGAGTATTCTTCGGATGGAACTGGAATGGGCGAAGCGTGGATGTCGTGCGAGAACGACAAAGCAGAAGGCAAGACTGGAACGTCTGGAAGCGTTGAAAGCAGGAAAAGCACCTGTGACGGATCAGACGGTGGAGCTTGATTCTGTAGAGACGCGAATGGGCAAGAAGACGATTGAACTTCATCATGTCAGCAAGCGTTTTGGGGAGAAGAAGATTCTGGATGATTTCAGCTATATTGTGCTTCGTAATCAGCGGCTTGGAATTATCGGACCGAATGGCTGTGGAAAATCTACGATTCTTAAGATGATCGCAGGTGTACTCAAGCCGGATGCAGGGGAGATTGAGATCGGCGAGACGATCAAGATCGGATATTTCGCACAGGAAGAACAGCATATGGATGATTCCCAGCGTGTGATCGATTATGTGAAGGATATTGCGGAGTATGTGACGACAAAGGACGGACAGATCAGTGCAAGCCAGCTTCTGGAGCGGTTCTTATTTACACCGGATATGCAGTATGCACCGATCGGTAAGCTTTCCGGAGGGGAGAAGAGAAGGCTTTATCTTCTTGGTGTTCTTGCGGAGAATGCGAATGTCCTGTTGTTTGACGAGGCCGGAAATAATCTGGATATCCCGACACTTACGATCCTTGAGGACTATCTGAATTCATTTACAGGAATCGTGATCACCGTATCACATGACAGATATTTTCTGGACAATGTAGTTGACCGTATCTTTGAACTGGATGGAAACGGCGGTATCCGACAGTTTGAGGGAGGATACACGGATTATGTAGAGGCGAAGAAACGCAGATTCGGAGAGGAAAGCAAAGCTATCACAGGAAAGTCTGAAATTAAGGTGGCAGAAAAGTCCACAGAAGAAGAGACGCAGGAGAAGAAGACAGGAAAGAACTGGAAGGACGGACAGCGTCAGAAGGTGAAGTTTTCGTTCAAGGAGCAGCGAGAGTATGAGACGATCGATGAGGAGATCGCAAAGCTGGAAGAAAAGATAGCCTCTCTCGACCGTCAGATTGCCGCAAATGCAACGAATTCAGTGAAACTGCGTGAGCTGATGGAAGAGCAGGAGAAAGTAAGAGAGCAGCTCGAAGAGAAGGAAGAGCGCTGGATGTATTTGAATGAACTGGCAGAGGAATTTGGTCTGTAATGAAAAATCTCAAAAAAGAGGGTTGACAAAGCCGGTTCTAGTTGTTAATATTAAGTAAGTAAAAAACAGAACGCACTCTGTTTTATACAAATCATGGAAGGAGCGAACCAGTCATCTTAGTCAGTCATAATATTTTCGCTTCCTGAAGTGAGAAAGAGAGGATACATATGAGAAGTCAGGTATTTTCACTGCTCGTAGATAACAATTCAGGTGTTTTGAGCAGAATTTCAGGACTCTTCAGCCGTCGTGGATACAGCATTGACAGTATTACGGCAGGTATGACAGCAGATCCCAGATTTACAAGGATTACAATTGTTTCATCCGGTGATGAGCAGATCTTATCACAGATTGAGAAACAGCTCCGTAAGCTGGAGGATGTTGTGGATATCAAGGCTTTGAAAGCGGAAGAGTCAGTCTGCAGAGAGCTGATCATGGTGAAGCTTCGTGCGAATGCCGCACAGCGTGGTGAGATTATCTCGGTTGCGGATATTTTCAGAGCAAAGATCGTAGATGTGGAAGAAGATTGTCTGATCATTGAATTGACAGGTACACAGAATAAGCTGGAAGCTTTCTTGAATCTTCTGAAGGATTACGAGATACTTGAACTTGCAAGAACCGGAATTACAGGACTTGCAAGAGGCAGCAAGGATGTTGCATTTTTCTGATCCGGTCAGGATCGGAGAACCGCAGGGAGAACTTGTGGAACAGATAAAGCTAGTAAAGGGCAAGACCTTTCACTATATAGGATACCCCCGAAGAGATCGGGAGCATTCTACTCTATATTTTAAATTTATTTAGGAGGAATGCAAAATGGCAGCAAAAATTTATTATCAGGAAGATTGTAACCTTTCTCTTCTCGAAGGACAGAAGATCGCTATCATTGGATACGGAAGCCAGGGACATGCACATGCGCTGAACTTAAAAGAGTCAGGATGTGATGTTATCATCGGTCTGTACGAGGGAAGCCGTTCTTGGAAGAAAGCAGAAGAGCAGGGATTCAAAGTATATACAGCAGCTGAAGCTGCAAAGCAGGCTGACATCATCATGATTCTGATCAACGATGAGAAACAGGCTAAACTTTACAAAGAAGACATCGAGCCAAACCTTGAAGAAGGTAACATGCTTATGTTCGCTCACGGATTCAACATCCACTTCGGAACAATCGTACCACCAAAGAATGTTGATGTTACAATGATCGCACCTAAGGCACCGGGACATACAGTAAGAAGCGAGTATCAGGCTGGAAAAGGAACACCTTGTCTGGTAGCTGTAGAGCAGGATTACACAGGAAAAGCTCTTGACAGAGCACTTGCTTATGGTCTTGGAATCGGTGGAGCAAGAGCCGGAGTTCTTGAGACAACATTCAGAACAGAGACAGAGACAGACCTCTTCGGAGAGCAGGCTGTACTTTGTGGTGGTGTATGTGCACTTATGCAGGCTGGATTCGAGACTCTTGTTGAGGCTGGATATGATCCGAGAAATGCTTACTTTGAGTGTATCCACGAGATGAAGCTGATCGTTGACCTGATCTACCAGTCAGGTTTCGAAGGAATGAGATACTCTATCTCTAACACAGCAGAGTATGGTGATTACATCACAGGACCTAAGATCGTTACAGAAGATACAAAGAAAGCTATGAAGAAAATTCTTTCCGATATCCAGGATGGTACATTTGCAAAAGACTTCCTGCTTGATATGTCTGATGCAGGTGGACAGGTTCACTTCAAGGCTATGAGAAAACTTGCTGCTGAGCACCAGTCAGAGAAGGTTGGAGCTGAGATCAGAAAGCTTTACAGCTGGAGTGATGAGGACAAACTGATCAACAACTAATCAGTTGTCTGAGATTATAGAATAAGATAATAGAAGACCGGTACTTTCAGGTTAAGACTTGGAAGTGCTGGTCTTTTTCTCGCTCATGTGAGCATCCTGAGCGGAGCGTTTGTTATATATCAGGAAAGTATTTTCCTGATATATAACAAAAGGCGCATCTGCCATGACGGTAGCAGATGCGCCTGAAAATTCTATTCTCTATTTATAATTAAGCGATAGAGTCAACAGCTTTGGAAAGACGAGCGATCTTTCTGGAAACTGTTTTCTTGTGATAAACACCCTTGCTTCCAGCTTTGGAAATCTCAACGATTGCTGTGTGAAGAGCAGCCTTAGCAGCCTCTACATTCTTCTCAGCTACAGCTGTCTCTACTTTTTTTACAGCTGTTTTAACCTTAGATTTGATTGCTTTGTTTCTAGCAGCTTTTGTCTCTGTTACTAAAATTCTTTTCTTTGCAGATTTAATATTAGCCAATGTGTGCACCTCCAAAATATTCTATCATATGATTTTCAAATGTGATTCATGTGTTCAATAGACTCGGACACGGACGTTCTATCGAAACATACTCATTTATTCTAGTCCAACAAACGTGTTCTGTCAATACATATTTTACAAAAAAATGCTAAAAATAGGCTGTAATAAGACAAATTATGGTTACTGTTCACTCCCGTGTCAATCACTCCGCTGATTGACACGGAGAAAAGGGAGGCTATGATGAAAAACTACAGTGTGCGTACAGATCTTGCACTTGAGGAGAAGGAACGTTTTGCATCTGACAATGTAGAAGTGCAGGGAGTTGTTCTGGAGGAAGAGTATGACGAGGAGAATGAGATCCGGCTGACCCGTGTGGTGATCGAGACGGAGAATGGAGCGAAGATCATGGGAAAACCGACAGGCATTTATCTGACACTGGAATCTCCGGATCTAGCATTGGAGGTGGAAGAAAATAGCAGGGTATTGCAGGAACGGATCTGTGATTGCATCCGGGAATTGATTTTTCATAAAATTTCCTGTGAAGATGGAAAAGAATTAAAGATTCTTTTTGTCGGGCTCGGTAACAGAGCGGTGACACCGGATGCGCTTGGCCCTTATGTTGCAGATCATCTGGAGGTAAACCGGCATATACTAAAAGAATACGGAAAATATGCGATGCGTACGGAGCAATTGATTGTTCTTAGTGCAATTGTTCCCGGCGTGATGGGACAGACGGGGATGGAAACGGCGGAGATCGTCCGTGGGATTGTCCATGAGACGAAGCCGGATCTGATCCTTGCAGTAGATGCACTTGCTGCGCGAAACAGCAGACGATTGAACCGGACGATCCAGATTGCCGATACAGGAATTCATCCGGGTTCCGGTGTTGGAAATTACAGGAATGCAATGACGGAAGAATCCCTGGGGGTTCCTGTGATTGGAATCGGAGTGCCTACGGTTGTTGATGCGGCAACGATCGTCAATGATACGATGGAAAATTTCATCACTGCACTGGAGCAGTCGCAGGCATTAAGGAGTACAGGAGAGATTTTGCGCTCTTATAGTGCGGCGGAAAAATATGAGTTTGTAAAAGAATTGATCTCCCCACATTTAAATGGAATGTTTGTGACACCAAAGGATGTGGATGAAATGGTTCATCAGATCAGTCATACGATAGCAGCGTCCTTGAATCTTCTTTTTTCTGATATAAATGCAGGAGAAAGTGAATAGAATGATAGAAATGAGCGGAAGGACTCTGCAATGCGTGTGTATAAGAAAAAAACAATCCGACGTATGAAATGGTACGGGGTGATTCTGGTTCTGTCAGGTATTCCGTTAGGAATTGGGATGGGTCGGTCATTGGAAGAGGGGAGAACATTTTTATTAGAAGAAAGTCAGATTTATGCGCAGAAATTGTACTTTCCGCTTTTTTCTTATCAGAAAGAACAGGAATCAGAAAGGGAAGAGATCTTCAGGCTTCCACTTCATGTGTGGATGCCGTTGGCAGGATATCTGGAAGATCAGACAGAAAAAAGGGGAAAGGAAGAACCGGCGGAAGTATTGGAAGATGAGGAGACGATCGCATGGATTCTTCAGTGTCAGGCAAATGATGAACATGCGGTAGATGAAGAGGGAAAACTGGTCGGAGCAGAGCCGGCAACTCAGGAAAGTGCTGTAGAACAGCCGGTTCCGGGAATGGATCTTTCTATTGAGCGGCTGCGTGATTTTGAATATCTGACAAGCAATCTTTATACAATAGACAGTTCTACAATGATCGGACCGGAGCAGCTTAATGTGGATGATCTTTTAAACCGGAGTATGAAGATAGATCAAAGTACAGGAGGGCCGAAAATTTTGATCTTTCATACGCATTCACAGGAAGAATTTGCCGACTCCATACCGGGAGATCCATCTACAAGCATCGTTGGGATTGGGGAATATCTGACCCAGTTATTAAATGCGGATGGGATTGAGACGCTTCATGACAGCGGAGTGTATGATATTATTAATGGGAAGCTTGACCGCAGCAGGGCATATGAGAATGCAGAAAGTGCAGTGAGGCCGATTCTGGAAGCGAATCCGACGATTGAAGTTGCAATCGATCTTCACAGAGACGGTGTAAATGAGAATACACATCTGGTAACGGAAGTGAATGGAAAACCGACTGCGAAGATCATGTATTTTAATGGATTGAGCAGGACACGGACAAATGGCGATATTGCCTATCTGTATAATCCATATATCCAGGATAATCTGGCGTTCTCCTTGCAGATGCAGATTGCATCGGAACAGTATTACCCGGGATTTGCAAGGCATATTTATCTGAAAGCTTACCGTTATAATCTTCATCTGCTGCCAAAGTCTCTGTTGATCGAAGCAGGGGCGCAGACAAATACGGTGGAAGAGATGAAGAATGCAATGGAGGTGCTGGAACGGACATTAAAGAGGGTGCTCACAGAATAAACGGTTGTCGGACGGTTTCTGTCAGAAGAAGGCCAATAGAACATAGAACATAGAACATATGAGCGAAAAAGAAGTTGAAAATCAGATGGTTAAATGATATCATATTTGTTGATTGACTGTATAGAACAGTTTGAGTTCGAGAAAGAAGGAGAAAGAGTAATGGCGGGAAATAATACATACGATGCAGGGAGTATCGCGGTATTGGAAGGTCTTGAGGCAGTACGGAAACGCCCGGGAATGTATATTGGAAGTGTTTCTACAAAGGGACTGAATCATCTGATCTATGAGATCGTGGACAATGCAGTAGATGAGCACCTGGCAGGATTCTGCAGTGAGATCCAGGTGACATTGGAAAAAGACGGATCTGCAACCGTTTCAGATAACGGTCGTGGAGTTCCGGTTGATATGCATCAGAAGGGTGTATCTGCGGCTCGTCTAGTTTATACGACACTCCATGCAGGTGGTAAGTTTGATGATTCTGCATATAAGACAAGTGGTGGACTTCACGGAGTAGGTTCCTCTGTTGTAAATGCTCTTTCTACTTATATGGATGTGAAGATCAGCAGGGATGGATTTGTTCATCATGACCGGTACGAGAGAGGAATCCCGGTGATCGAACTGGAAGATGGACTTCTTCCTAAGATCGGAAAGACGAGAAAGACGGGAACAACGGTAAATTTTCTGCCGGATGATACGATCTTTGAGAAGACGAAGTTCAAAGCGGAAGAGGTTAAGAGCCGTCTGCATGAGACTGCGTATCTGAATCCGAATCTGAAGATCGTGTTTGATGATAAGAGAGATGGAAGTGTTGAGCACATCGTTTATCACGAACCGGAAGGAATCATTGGATTTATCCAGGATCTGAACCGTAAGAAAGAAGTACTTCATGACCCGGTTTATTTTAAAGGGGAAGCAGACGGGATTGAAGTAGAGGTAACACTGCAGTATGTGAATGAGTTTCATGAGAATGTACTTGGATTTTGTAATAATATTTATAATGCAGAGGGCGGAACACATCTGACAGGATTTAAGACAACCTTTACAACTGTCATGAACCAGTATGCGAGAGAGATAGGAATCCTGAAAGAAAAGGATGCGAATTTTACCGGTGCAGATATCCGTAACGGAATGACTGCAATTGTATCCATTAAGCACCCGGATCCGAGATTTGAGGGGCAGACGAAGACAAAGTTGGATAACCCGGATGCGGCGAAAGCAGTCAGCAAGGTAACAGGAGAAGAGATTGTTCGTTTCTTTGATCGAAATCTGGATACACTTAAGACAGTTCTTTCCAGTGCGGAGAAAGCTGCGAAGATCCGCAAGACAGAAGAGAAGGCAAAGACAAATCTCCTGACAAAGCAGAAGTATTCTTTTGACAGTAACGGAAAGCTGGCAAACTGTGAGAGCAGAGATCCGAAGAAGTGCGAGATCTTTATCGTCGAGGGAGATTCTGCCGGCGGTTCTGCGAAGACAGCGAGAAACAGAAATTATCAGGCAATTCTTCCGATTCGTGGTAAGATCTTAAATGTTGAGAAAGCAAGTATTGATAAGGTGCTTGCCAATGCAGAGATCAAGACGATGATCAATGCATTTGGCTGCGGATTTTCTGAAGGATACGGAAATGACTTTGATATTACAAAGTTGAGATATGATAAGATCATCATCATGGCCGATGCCGATGTCGATGGTGCACATATTTCTACCTTATTGCTCACCTTATTCTATCGCTTTATGCCGGAGCTTATTTTTGAAGGACATGTGTATATTGCGATGCCGCCACTTTATAAGGCAATGCCAAAGAGTGGAGAAGAAGAGTATCTGTATGATGATAAGGCACTGGAACGTTATAGAAAGACACATACAGGTCCGTTCACACTTCAGCGTTACAAAGGTCTTGGAGAGATGGATGCGGAGCAGCTCTGGGAGACAACACTGGATCCGGAGAGACGTATGTTGAAACGAGTAGAGATTGAGGATGCCCGAATGGCTTCGAGTGTAACGGAGATGCTGATGGGAACTGAAGTACCGCCGCGTCGTAATTTTATCTATGAAAATGCGACAGAGGCAGAACTGGATATCTAAGGAGAAGAAGAATGAGTAATGAATCACAGATCATAAGGACAGAATATTCTGATCTTATGAAGAAATCTTATATTGATTATGCGATGAGTGTTATTATCGCCAGAGCACTTCCGGATGTCCGTGATGGTCTCAAGCCGGTTCAGCGTCGTACACTTTATGATATGTACGAGCTTGGTATCCGTTATGATAAGCCTTATCGTAAGAGTGCACGTATCGTCGGAGATACGATGGGTAAATATCATCCGCATGGAGACAGTTCCATCTACAATTCTCTTGTAGTAATGGCGCAGGACTTCAAGAAGGGACAGGTTCTTGTTGACGGGCACGGTAACTTTGGATCCATTGAGGGAGACGGAGCTGCTGCGATGCGTTATACAGAGGCGCGCCTTACGAAGTTCACGCAGGAAGTATGTCTGGCCGATCTGGATAAGAATGTTATTGATTTTGGTCCGAACTTTGATGAGACGGAGAAGGAACCGCTTGTGCTTCCGATGCGTGTGCCGAACCTTCTGATCAATGGTGCGGAAGGAATTGCAGTCGGTATGGCGACAAGTATCCCGACACATAATCTCTGCGAAGTGGTCGATGCGGTCAAGGCATATATGAAGAATGACAAGATCACTACAAAGCAGCTGATGAAATATATCAAAGGACCGGATTTCCCGACCGGAGGAATTGTGGTCAATAAGGATGATCTTCCGGCAATCTATGAGAGCGGACAGGGGAAGATCAAGCTGCGTGGAAAAGTGGAAGTGGAAGAATTAAAAGGCGGCAAGAAGCAGCTTGTGATCACAGAGATCCCATATACGATGATCGGAGCCGGAATCGGAAAGTTCTTAAACGATGTCTGCAATCTTGTGGAATCCAAGAAGACGACAGATATCGTTGATATTTCAAACCAGTCTTCAAAAGAAGGAATCCGTATCGTGATCGAATTGAAGCGTGGTGCGGATGTTGAGAACCTGAAGAACATGCTTTATAAGAAGACACGTCTGGAAGATACATTTGGCGTAAATATGCTGGCGGTTGCGAATGGCAGACCGGAGACTTTAAGTCTGAAACAGATCATTGAGCATCATGTGGATTTCCAGTTTGAGCTTGCGACGAGGAAATATACAACTTTGCTTGGCAAAGAGCGGGAGAAGAGTGAAGTTCAGGAAGGTCTGATCAAAGCATGTGATGTGATCGATCTGATCATTGAGATTTTACGAGGAAGTAAATCTGTAAAAGATGCGCGAGCCTGTCTGGTAAACGGTGAGACGGAAAACATTAAGTTCAAGTCTGCGATTTCCAAAAAGATGGCGGCAATGCTCCGTTTTACAGAACGTCAGGCAACGGCAATTCTGGAGATGCGTCTTTATCGTCTGATCGGTCTGGAGATTGAAGCACTTCAGAAAGAACATGAGAAGACATTAGAAAATATTGCCCGTTATGAAGATATTTTAAATAACTATGATTCCATGGCAGGCGTGATCATGGAAGAGCTTGACAGTTATAAAAAAGAATTCGGAAGAAAGCGTCGTACCGTTGTGGAGAATGCAGAAGAAGCTGTTTTTGAAGAGAAGAAGATTGAAGAGCAGCAGGTTGTCTTTCTGATGGATCGTTTTGGTTATGCGAAGACAGTGGATACCGGAGTCTATGAACGGAATAAAGAAGCAGCAGACAAAGAAAACAAATACATTGTGCATTGTATGAACATTGGAAAACTCTGTCTGTTTACAGATGAAGGCAAGATGCATCAGGTGAAGGTGCTTGACCTTCCGCATGGCAAGTTCAGAGACAAAGGGATTCCGATTGATAATGTAAGTAATTATTCAAGCAGTGAAGAACAGATTGTTATGATCTGTGAAGAAGAGCAGATGCGCTATTCAAAATTATTGTTTGCAACGGCACAGGGAATGATCAAGCGTGTGGATGGAAGTGAGTTCCAGGTATCCAAGCGCACGATCGCGGCAACAAAGCTGCAGGAAGAAGACAGGCTTGTCGCAGTGAAGGTTGTGACGGAACAGCAGAATGTTGTCCTTCAGACGAAGAACGGATATTTCCTGAGGTTTTTATCTGCGGATGTTCCTGAGAAGAAAAAAGCAGCTGTCGGTGTCAGAGGAATTAAGCTTCAGAAGAAGGATGAATTAGAAGAAGTTTATCTTTTTGAAGAAGGAACAGAGACGAAGATTACTTATGGAGAAAAGACAGTTTCACTGAACCGCCTGAAACTGGCGAAACGGGATGGAACAGGAACCAAAAGCCGCTAGAAGTCTTGCCGGAAGCGGAGACGGTGAAGAAAGAGAAAGTTAAGGGGATTTCTAAGGTATTGTAATAAAATGTGCAAAAACCCCTTGATTTCCTCAAAGAAAAGTGCTAGAGTAAATATAGTTACATAAGGAATTGGCAGAAGAGTGGACGAAAGTTCACTCTTCTTTGGTGATATGGAAAATTCTTTATGAATCAGATCACAAACTATATTATAGAAGAAAAGGAGTTTGACGCAGCGTGTCCAGAAGAGAAGATTATGAACAGCAGACAGAAGCACTTCTCGAGCCCATCGTAGAGGAACTCGGGTTTGAGCTGGTAGATGTAGAATATGTGAAAGAAGGAGGTACCTGGTACCTTCGCGCGTATATTGACAAACCAGGCGGAATTGCCGTGGATGACTGTGAGGCAGTCAGCAGGAGATTCTCCGATATCCTTGATGAGAAGGATTATATTGAAGACTCCTATATCTTTGAAATAAGTTCTCCGGGACTTGGAAGACCACTTAAGAAAGAGAAGGATTTCAAGAGAAATCTTGGAGAAGAAGTAGAGATCCGCACATACCGTACGATCGACCGACAGAAAGAGTTCGTCGGAATTTTAAAGAGTTATGATGAGAATACAGTGACCATCACATACGAAGATGAGACAGAGCAGACATTTGACAGAAAAGAAATCGCTTTGATCCGTCAGGCTTTGGATTTTTAATTTAGGAGGAAAGAAAAATGAACACAGAATTACTCGAAGCATTGGATATTCTTGAAAAAGAGAAAAACATCAGCAAGGATGTCATGTTGGAGGCCATTGAAAATTCACTTTTAAGTGCATGTAAGAACCATTTCGGAACATCCGATAATATTAAGATCGTTATGGACCGCAACACATGTGACTACTCTGTATACGCAGAGAGAGAAGTTGTTGAAGAAGTATTTGATCCTGCAATCGAGATCAGTCTTGAGGATGCAGAGAAGATCAATCCGGCACTTCATATCGGAGATATCGCACAGGTTGAGCTTCATTCCAAGGAATTCGGACGTATTGCAACACAGAATGCAAAGAACCTGATTCTTCAGAAGATCAGAGAAGAAGAGCGCAAGGCAGTATTTGATCAGTATTTCGAGAAAGAGAAGGATATCGTAACAGGTATCGTACAGCGTTATATTGGCAAGAATATCAGTGTGAATCTTGGAAAAGCAGATGCAATCCTTACAGAGAACGAACAGGTGAAAGGAGAGCATTTCGAGCCGACAGAGCGTATTAAGCTTTATATCGTAGAAGTTAAGAACACACCAAAGGGACCAAAGATCCTTGTATCCCGTACACATCCGGAACTTGTAAAACGTCTGTTTGAATCAGAGGTTGCAGAGGTAAAGGACGGAACAGTTGAGATCAAGAGCATTGCCCGTGAGGCTGGTTCCCGTACAAAGATGGCTGTATGGTCTAACGATCCGAATGTTGATCCGGTCGGAGCTTGTGTTGGTATGAACGGTGCAAGAGTAAATGCAGTCGTAAAAGAGCTTCGTGGTGAGAAGATTGATATCATTAACTGGGATGAGAATCCGGCACTTCTGATTGAGAACGCACTCAGCCCGGCGAAGGTTATTTCTGTTATGGCTGATCCGGATGAGAAGATTGCAGGAGTTATTGTTCCTGATTATCAGCTTTCACTTGCAATCGGTAAAGAAGGCCAGAATGCAAGACTTGCAGCCCGCCTGACAGGATACAAGATCGATATCAAGAGTGAGACACAGGCAATTGAGTGTGGAGATCTTCCGGAGAACTACATGGAGCAGATGGGTATGGTCGGAGAAGAAGGCTACACAGTCGGAGAAGAGGAAGAAGAGTACGATGATATTCCGGTAGATGCAGCTGACGAAGACGGAGCAGATGAGATTGAATTCGTTGAGACAGACGAAGAGTAAGATCTGAGGGAGTGAATTGTTTGGCAGTAAAGAAGAAAGTACCTATGCGTAAATGTGTAGGCTGCGGCGAGATGAAACCAAAGAAGGAACTGATTCGGATCCTCAGAACAGAGGAAGAAGAATTTGTCATTGACACAACCGGAAAGAAAAACGGACGTGGAGCGTATCTCTGTCCGCAGAAGGCATGTTTTGAGCAGGCTGTGAAGAACAGAGGACTGGAGCGTTCCTTTAAGCAGGCAATACCGCAGGAAGTATATGAACGGCTGGAAAAGGAGATGGATGAGATTGGCTAGAGATAAAGTACTGTCTCTGATCAGTCTGGCAACGAAAGCGGGGCGCTGCGCAAGCGGTGAATTTATGACAGAAGGACAGACAAAGTCCGGAAGAGCAAGCCTTGTAGTTGTTGCAGAAGACGCTTCAGATAATACAAAGAAAAAATTCCGTGATATGTGTAAATTTTATAAAGTTCCAATGATAGTTTACGGAGATAAAGATACCTTGGGGCATGCGATGGGAAAACAATTCCGTGCATCTCTGGCGATATTAGACGAAGGATTTGCAAAAGGAATATTAAAAGAACTGAAATCCCGTACCTGATGAATGGGAGTAGAAGACAAAGGTTCCCCGTTGATTGCTTGAAGGAGGTAGATTTATATGGCAGATGAGAAGATGCAGAATGAAAATAAAAAGAGTTTAAACACCAGGGAGGATAACGTGGCAGAAGATATTAGAAGAGAAGCAGCTGGCAAAGATGCTGAGATGGCTGCAGATAAAACAACAGAAAAAGAGGGTGCTCCAAAGAAGAAAAATCTTGCATTTGTAGTTCGCCCACAGAATTCAAAGAACAGCAGCAGACTGCAGGGAAAACGTCCGGGACAGGGACGTCAGGGACAGAACCAGGGTCGTCCAAACGGTGATGGAAAACGCCCGGCAGCAGGACAGAGCCGTTCAAATGGTGAAGGAAAACCGGCTCGTACAGAGAAACCGGCAGCAAAAAGCGAAAGACCGGTTCGTGCAGCAGAGGACAGACCGGCACGTCCGGCACAGAACGGAGCACGTTCTGAGAGACCGCAGGGATCAAGAACAGAAAGAACAGGACGTCCGAGTGGTGAGGGAAGACAGGTACGCTCTGACAGACCGGGACAGAAACCATTTGGAGACAGACGTTCTAATGGCGAGAACAGAGGCGAAAACAGAGGACCACGTCAGGACAGAGACGGACGCGGACAGCGTTCTGACAGAGGAGGACGTGACGGATTCCAGGGACGCGACAACCGTGATGGAAGAGAGAACCGTGACGGAAGAGACGGACGCGGACAGGGACAGCGCTCTGACAGAAGAAATGACAATCGCAGAAACGACAGAAGTGACGCTACACCGATCGTAGAACAGCAGAAGACACAGAGAAACAAAGCGAAAGACAAAGAAAGAGATAATAAGAAGAAAGAATACAGAGATGAAGCTTTCGAAGGAAAAGGAAGAAAAGGCAAGAAGCAGAAACCGGCAGTGGAAGTGAAGAAGCCACAGGTGAAGGAAGAGAAGCAGGAAGAGCAGATCAAACAGATCGTGATTCCAGAAGTCCTTACAATTAAAGAGCTTGCTGATAAGATGAAGATCGTTCCTTCTGTTATTGTTAAGAAGCTTTTCATGCAGGGCAAGATCGTAACTGTAAATCAGGAAGTTGATTATGAGACAGCAGAAGAGATCGCGATGGAATTCGATGTTCTCTGTGAGAAAGAAGAAGTTGTAGATGTAATCGAAGAACTTCTGAAAGAGGATGAAGAAGACGAAAGCCTTATGGTAAAACGCCCACCGGTTGTATGTGTTATGGGTCATGTTGACCATGGTAAGACATCTCTTCTGGATGCAATCCGTAACAGTAATGTAACAGGTCGTGAGGCCGGTGGTATCACACAGCACATCGGTGCATCTGTTGTTGAGATTAACGGAGAAAAGATCACATTCCTCGACACACCGGGACATGAGGCATTTACTGCAATGCGTATGCGTGGAGCAAACTCTACAGATATCGCAATCCTTGTAGTTGCTGCGGATGACGGTGTTATGCCACAGACAATTGAGGCAATCAACCATGCGAAAGCAGCAGGAATTGAGATCATTGTTGCGATCAACAAGATCGATAAGCCAAGTGCGAATGTTGAACGTGTAAAACAGGAACTGACAGAATACGAACTGATTCCGGAAGACTGGGGCGGAAGCACAATCTTTGTTCCGGTATCAGCACATACACATGAAGGAATCCAGGATCTTCTTGAGATGATCCTTCTGACAGCAGAGGTTATGGAACTGAAAGCGAACCCGAACCGTGCCGCACGTGGTCTTGTGATCGAGGCTGAGCTTGATAAAGGTAAGGGATCTGTTGCAACTGTTCTTGTACAGAAAGGTACACTCCACGTAGGAGATGCGATCGCAGCAGGAAGCGCTCATGGTCGTGTAAGAGCGATGATGGATGACAAAGGAAGACGTGTGAAAGAAGCAGGTCCGTCCCAGCCGGTTGAGATCCTTGGTCTGAATGATGTTCCGAATGCGGGAGAAGTATTCGTAGGATGTGAGTCTGATAAAGAAGCAAGAGCGTTTGCAGAGACATTTATTTCCCAGAACAAGGTAAAACTTCTGGAAGAGACGAAGTCCAAGATGTCTCTGGATGATCTGTTCAACCAGATCCAGGAAGGTAACCTCAAAGAACTTGATATTGTTGTTAAGGCTGATGTTCAGGGATCTGTAGAGGCAATCAAGCAGAGTCTTCTGAAGCTGAGTAACGATGAAGTTGTTGTTAAAATCATCCATGGCGGTGTTGGTGCGATCAATGAATCTGACGTTATCCTTGCATCTGCATCAAATGCGATCATCATTGGATTTAACGTTCGTCCGGATGCAACAGCGAAAGATATCGCTGAGCGCGAGGGTGTTGACTTAAGACTTTACAGAGTTATCTACAATGCCATCGAAGATGTAGAGGCAGCCATGAAGGGTATGTTGGATCCTGTCTTTGAGGAGAAAGTTCTCGGTCATGCGGAAGTACGTCAGACATTCAAGGCATCAGGAGTTGGAACAATTGCCGGTGCATATGTGCTTGACGGTATCTTCGAGAGAAACTGTTCTGTTCGTCTGATCCGTGACGGAATCGTTGTATTCGACGGACCGCTGGCATCTCTGAAGCGTTTCAAAGATGACGTGAAGGAAGTCAGAACAGGATATGAGTGTGGTTTCGTATTCGAGAACTACAATGACATTAAAGAAGGCGATCAGGTTGAAGCCTACAAGATGGTAGAGACAGAACGCAAGTAAGAATAAAAGATGCTGACATTTGCAGAGTGTTGTAATTGTCAGCAGGTGACAGAATTGTTACTCGTGCAGGGGTCATACATTGCAGGAGTAACTTTTCTATATAAAAAAGGAGTTATAACATGAGAAAGAACAGTATTAAGAATACAAGAGTCAATGCAGAAGTGCAGCGTGAGCTGAGTAATATCCTGCGTGGCGGGATCAAAGATCCACGTGTTGCACCGCTGACATCTGTTGTTGCTGTTGAAGTAGCACCGGATCTTAAGACATGCAAGGCATATATCAGTGTTCTCGGAGACAAGAAAGCGCAGGAAGATACAATCAAAGGTCTTCAGAGTGCAGAGGGATATATCCGCAGAGAACTTGCACGTACAGTGAATATGCGCAACACACCACAGATTACATTTATCGTAGACCAGTCCATTGAATATGGAGTAAATATCAGCAAGAAAATTGACGAAGTGACAAGAGATTTGAAGGATGGAGCTGAGGAATAGATGATCGTATTAAACGATGTATTAAAAGGGAAACACAGTGTAGCCATTGGCGGACACATTCGTCCGGATGGGGACTGCATTGGTTCTACACTTGGATTATATCTTTATCTGACCACTTATTATCCGGAGATTGAGACAGATCTGTATCTGGAGGAGATTCCGGAAGCATTTCAGATGATGGGACACCGGGATGTGCCGAAGCATGAGATTGTAGAAGGCAAAGTTTATGACCTTTTCATCAGTCTGGATTGCGGGGACGAAAGACGTCTTGGTTTTTCCGAGCCGGTGTTCCAAAATGCAAAGGAAACTTTATGTGTGGATCACCACGTCAGTAATGAGTCTTTTGCAGACACAAACTATATCGTGCCGGATGCAAGTTCTACTTCTGAACTTGTTTTCCGTCTGCTGGATGAGGAGAAGATTACGAAAGAGATCGCATCTTTCCTTTATATGGGAATTGTGCATGATACCGGAGTGTTCCAGTATTCCTGTACTTCACCGGAGACAATGGAAGTCGGTGCTGCACTTTTAAGAAAAGGGATCAACGGAAGTGCGATCATTGACAGAACGTATTTTGAAAAATCCTATGTTCAGAATCAGATGCTTGGAAAGGCACTTCTTGAGAGCATGATGATCCTGAATAAGAAAGCGGTTGTCTCAGTGATACGTTTGAAAGAAATGGAGTTCTTCCAGGCAAAACCGTCTGATCTGGATGGAATTGTCAGCGTATTGCGTCAGACAAGAGGTGTGGAGGTTGCAATCCTTCTTTACGAGCTCGAACCGCAGACATTTAAAGTAAGCCTTCGATCAAAAGAAATCGTTGATGTAAGTGCAGTTGCGAAATATTATGGCGGTGGCGGTCATGTGAGAGCAGCCGGTGTTACAATGAAAGGTTCCCCGCATGATGTGATCAACAATCTGACACTTTTAATTGAAAGACAGCTTAGAGCGGCAGAAGAGAAAAACGAGGAAAAATGATAAACGGAATAGTTAATATTTACAAAGAAAAAGGATATACTTCCCATGATGTGGTTGCAGTTCTTCGAAAAGTTGTTGGACAGAAGAAGATTGGTCATACAGGTACGCTTGATCCGGATGCAACGGGAGTCCTTCCGGTGTGTCTTGGAAGAGCAACAAAGGTTTGTGAGCTTCTGACAGATCATGATAAGACATATGAGGCTCTGCTGCTTTTAGGAAAGACGACAGATACGCAGGACATTTCCGGAGAGGTTCTGGAGGAGAGGGATCCGGGCGATCTGACGGAAGAGGAAGTACGTTCCTGTATCGAATCATTTATCGGAGAATATGATCAGATTCCGCCGATGTACTCTGCGTTGAAAGTGAATGGGAAGAAGCTTTATGAGCTTGCCCGTGAAGGAAAGACCGTGGAGCGTAAGAGCAGAAAAGTCCAGATCCATGGAATTCGCATTCTGGAGATGAATCTTCCGCATGTGCGTATGGAGGTGGACTGTTCTAAGGGAACATATATCCGTACTTTGTGCCATGACATTGGAGAGAAGCTTCAGGTAGGCGGCTGTATGGAAGAACTTGAGCGTACGAAAGTCGGCCATTTCCTGAAAGAAGATGCGGTAACACTGGATGAAGTGCGACAGAAGATGGAACAGGGAGAAGGTGCAGAACTTTTCACTCCTCTGGATCAGATCTTCGCGGAACTGCCGGCCGTTACTGTGACGGATGCGAAGGCATGGATGTCTTATAACGGAAATGATCTTCCGGAGCGTTTTCTGTTAGAAAAAGAAGAGTGGACAGATGGACAGGAAGTCAGAGTATATGATTCCAGAAAGAATTTTATCGGTCTTTATCAGTATCGTGCACCGAAGAAGCTGTTCCATATTAAGAAAATGTTTCTGGATCCTGAAGCAGAGAAAATTGAGAAATAAAGGACGAATAAGACAGACATGCAATATATAAAAGGATTAGATGCCTTTGACGGAAGAAATCAGACAGCGGTAACGCTTGGAAAGTTTGACGGATTGCACAGAGGACATCAGAAACTGCTCAACAGAATAATGAAATATGCGCAGAAGGAAGACTGTGACAGTGTCGTTTGTGCCTTTGATATGGACAGAGACTGTCTGATGACAAATGAAGAGCGAAGAGCATTTCTTGAGGACAAGGTAGATTATCTGATCGAGATTCCATTTACGAGAGAAATGATGGAGATGGAAGCAGAGAAATTTATCGATGAAATCCTGCATAAGAAGCTGCACGCATCACACATTGTTGTCGGAACGGACTTTAACTTTGGTCATGAAAAAAGAGGAAATCACCAGATGCTGGAGAAATATGCAGCGAAATATGGCTATACAGTTGATGTGGTCGAGAAAGCATATTACAAAGACCGGGAGATCAGCAGCACTTATATCAGGGAACTTCTTCTCGATGGAAATGTTCCTCTTGCAAATGAGCTTCTGGGGTATCCGTATGAGATCACCAGCGTTGTGGAACATGGACAGCAGCTTGGAAGAACACTTGGATTTCCGACAATGAATCTTGCACCGCAGGAAAAGAAAATCCTGCCAAAGTACGGTGTCTATGCCTGCCGCGTCCTTGTGGACGGTGTGTGGTATGGCGGTGTGGGAAATGCCGGAGTGAAACCGACCGTTGCGCAAGAGAAAAGACGGTTGTTCGAAGTTTATGTTTACGGATATGAAGGCGATGCTTACGGGAAGACTGCCACAGTGCAGATCCTGGAGTTCGAACGTCCGGAAACGAAATTTCATTCGGTTGAAGAACTCAAAGACCGCGTGATGAAAGATATGCGGTACGGAGAGGAATATCTGAAAAATCATCCATTCGATGAAAGATAAAAGATTTTAAATTTGTGCTTTACAAGCAGATATCTCTGTGCTATACTATCCGAGGTATCAAATCAGCCGGTGTTCGGTAATCGGATCACTCCGACCATTGCTTAATGCCAGGCGGTTTAACTAAGAATTTTAAGGAGGATATTACAATGATCGCAAAAGAGAAGAAACAGGCTATCATCAAAGAATTTGGAAGAACAGAGGGAGATACAGGATCACCGGAAGTACAGGTTGCTATCCTTACAGCAAGAATCAACGAGCTGACAGATCACTTCAAAGCTAACCCGAAGGATCACCACTCAAGAAGAGGACTTCTTAAGATGGTTGGACAGAGAAGAGGACTTCTTGCATACCTCAAGAAAGTAGATATCGAGAGATACCGTGCTCTGATCGAGAAACTTGGTCTGAGAAAATAATAAGATTTTCCAAAAAAGAAGATCAATTGACAGATCAGAAGCTGCATCTGATGATGTGGTTTCTGGTCTGTTTCTTTTTGTCTGAATTTTTGGTACTTTTTGGTCTTTTTTTGGAAAACTATTTACTTCTTATTATAGAATATGATATAATTTAAAAGCTTATGGGTAGAGAAGAACCGAGACCACTGAAAAGTGTATTATCCAACGACTACAGTGGGTTTCAATTGCTATAGAATAGTACATTTTTCAGTAGTTTCGGAGCAAATTGTTCTGCTCATATAAAACGAAGATAAGATAAAAAGGAGAAAACCATGTATAAAAAGTTTGAAATGGAACTGGCCGGCAGAACACTGCGCGTGGATGTTGACCGTGTGGCAAAACAGGCGAATGGTGCAGTGCTGATGCATTATGGTGACACAACTGTACTGTGTACAGCAACAGCATCTGACAAGCCGAGAGAAGGAATTGATTTCTTCCCACTCAGCGTAGAGTATAATGAGAGAATGTACGCTGTAGGAAAGATCCCGGGAGGATTTAATAAGAGAGAGGGTAAAGCATCTGAGAATGCGATCCTGACAGACCGTGTCATCGACCGTCCGATGCGTCCTCTGTTCCCGAAAGATTATAGAAATGACGTAACACTTGAGAACCTTGTTCTTTCTGTAGATCAGGACTGCAGCCCGGAACTTACAGCTATGCTTGGTGCTGCACTTGCAACAAGTATTTCTGATATTCCGTTTGACGGACCAATCTCTACAACACAGGTTGGACTTGTTGACGGAGAGTTCGTATTCAACCCGACAGCAGCACAGAAGGAAGTTTCCGAGCTTGCACTGACAGTTGCTTCTACAAAGGAAAAGGTTATCATGATCGAGGCCGGTGCGAAAGAAGTTCCGGAAGCGAAGATGATCGAAGCTATCTTTGCGGCACATGATCTGAACCAGAAAGTGATCGCTTTCTTTGACACGATCGTTGCAGAGTGTGGAAAGCCGAAACATGAGTATCAGAGCTTTGCTGTTCCGCAGGAACTCTTTGATGCGATCCAGGAGATCGTTCCGGCTGCTGAGATGGAAGAGGCTGTATTTACAGATGACAAGCAGACAAGAGAAGAGAATATCCGTGTGATCACAGAGAGACTCGAGGAAGCATTTGCAGACAACGAAGAGTATCTTGCGAAGCTTGGTGAGGCTGTTTACCAGTATCAGAAGAAGACAGTAAGAAAGATGATCCTCAAAGATCATAAGCGTCCGGATGGTCGTGCAATCGATCAGATCAGACCGCTTGCAGCAGAAGTAGACCTGATCCCGAGAGTTCATGGTTCTGCTATGTTCACAAGAGGACAGACACAGATCTGCACAATGACAACACTTGCTCCACTTTCTGAAGCACAGAAACTCGACGGTCTTGATGAAGCAGAGAAGACAAAGAGATATATGCATCACTACAACTTCCCGTCCTACTCTGTAGGAGAGACAAGACCTTCCAGAGGACCGGGACGTCGTGAGATCGGACATGGAGCACTGGCTGAGAGAGCACTTCTTCCGGTACTTCCAAGCGAGTCTGAGTTCCCATATGCAATCCGTACAGTATCTGAGACATTTGAGTCTAATGGATCTACATCACAGGCAAGTGTCTGCGCATCCAGTATGTCACTGATGGCAGCAGGTGTGCCGATCAAGTCTGCTGTAGCAGGTATTTCTGCAGGACTTGTAACAGGTGAGACAGATGATGATTACCTTGTACTGACAGATATCCAGGGACTCGAGGACTTCTTCGGAGACATGGACTTCAAGGTAGCAGGTACTCACGAAGGTATCACAGCAATCCAGATGGATATCAAGATCCACGGATTGACAAGACCAATCATCGAAGAAGCAATCGCTGCTACAAAGAAAGCAAGAACTTACATCATGGATGAAGTTATGAGTAAAGCAATCGCTGAGCCTAGAAAAGAAGTTGGAGAGTTTGCACCGAAGATTATTCAGATGCAGATCGATCCACAGAAGATCGGTGATGTTGTCGGACAGCGTGGTAAGACAATCAATGCAATCATCGACGAGACAGGTGTTAAGATCGACATCGATGATGAAGGAAATGTATCTATCTGCGGTACAGAGAAAGAGAACATGGAGAAAGCTGCGAAGTACATCCAGACAATCGTTACAGATTACGAAGCAGGACAGCTTTTTGAAGGAAAGGTTATCAGCATCAAAGAATTCGGAGCATTCGTTGAGTTTGCACCGGGTAAAGAAGGAATGGTACACATTTCCAAGCTTTCTAAGCAGAGAGTTGACAAGGTAGAAGACGTTGTAAGCATCGGTGATGTTGTGAAGGTTGTATGCCTTGGTAAAGATAAGATGGGAAGATTCAGCTTCAGCATGAAAGATGTTGCAGAATAAGAATCAGAAAGAATAAAAAAAGAGGAACAGAATTCAGGGAACTGGGTTTTGTTCCTCTTTTCTTGTATGTGCAAGGAATACTTTAAGAATCTTATCCATATATTGTGTAGAGAGGAGGGGTACGGACAACAACTGGAGAGGTGGACAAGATGGAAATGGAAAGACAGAACAAGAAGATGCAGGTCTGGAATCTGCTGGCAGAAAAAATCCGTAAACTTGTAGAAGAATCCGTCAGTAATCCGGAGGAACTGCAGGAGATCAGGATACGTACAGGTCAGCCGCTGCTGATTCAGATGAAAGGGCAGGAACGGGTTCTTCCGGACCCGGCACACCCGTATCTGGTTACGAAAGAAGATATTGGTGAGACAATGGGATATATTTGTCATTATTCGCTCTATGCATATGAAAATGAGTTGAAACAGGGATTTATTACAGTGGAAGGAGGTCACAGGGTCGGGGTGGCAGGAAAAGTAATTATAGAAAATGAAAAAGTAAAAAATATACAGTATATTTCTTCGCTAAATGTAAGAATTTCTCACGAAGTACTTGGTTGTGCTGACGCATTGATTCCATATATTACGGAAAATAAACAGATTTGCCATACATTGATCATTTCTCCGCCGTGTTGCGGAAAGACTACTTTGATCCGTGATCTGATCCGTCAGATATCGGATGGAAATGAATACATAAAAGGGTGTTCTGTCGGTGTGGTAGATGAAAGATCGGAGCTTGGTGGGTGTTATCTTGGAATCGCGCAGAATCATCTGGGTACAAGGACTGATATTTTAGACTGTTGTCCGAAAGCGGAGGGGATGATCATGTTGATCCGTTCTATGGCGCCGCGTGTGATCGCAGTGGATGAGATCGGTACAAGTGAAGACATCCATGCGATTGAATATGCTATGCAGTGCGGCTGCCGGTTGATTGCGAGTGTACACAGCCTTGATATGGATGAGGCTTCTAAAAAGCCGATCCTGGGTGATCTGATCCGCAGAAGAATGTTTCAGCGTTATGTTGTGCTTGGACAGGATCACGGTCCTGGCAAGATCCGGGAAATCTATGATGAGCGGGGGCGTGTGCTGTGCAGAAATTAGTCGGATGTTTTCTGATCCTGCTGGCGACGACCGGAGCAGGATGGATGTATGGAAAAGAACTTCGGAATTATCTGGAAGAATTGAGTCATTTTCGCAGAATTATAGAACAAATAAAAGGCGAATTACTGTATGCAGGACTTCCGCTTTCGGAAATTTTTTATAATATTGCATCAAGAGAGAAGGAACCTTATGAAAACTGGCTGATGGATCTGGCATTTCAATGTCAGGGCACACAGGAAAAGCGGTTTGCTGACTTGTGGACAGATACGATAGGAAAAGATCTCCCGGAACTGAAATGGAGAGGGAAAATGAATCCTCTGATCTGCGAACCTGGGGAACTGCTTGAAATAGGAGACAGAGAAGGTGTAGTTCGTCTGCTGGAGTATCATTTGAAAAGGCTGGATATGGAAATTGAAAAGAGAACTGCGGAAACGTCTGAGAAGAAAAAGCTCGGTAGCTGGCTGGGGGCAGCAGGAGGGATTTTTCTTGTGATCCTTCTGCTTTAAAAGGGTGGAAACAGAGGGAGAGGAGGGAGAGTATGAGTATCAATCTGATATTTAAAATTGCGGCGGTGGGAATTCTTGTATCTATTCTAAGTCAGGTTTTGAAGCATAGCGGTAGAGAGGAACAGGCATTCCTGACAAGTCTTGCAGGGCTGATTCTTGTATTATCCTGGGTTCTCCCGGCAATTTATGACTTATTTTCTTCGATCCGGCAATTGTTTTCTCTTTAAGGAGGGCGGAAAAGAATTGAACAGTATACAAATCGCACTTTTGGGTGTCGTGGGAACATTACTTGCTTTGCAGTTTAAAAGTGGGAAAAGTGAATATGGCATTTATGTAAGTCTTGCAGTCAGCCTGTTTTTATTTCTTTGTATGCTTTCACGACTTGAAATCTTTGTGCGGACAGTAAAGAAAATTGCAGATTATATAAAACTGGATGCCGGACAGATGAGTATTCTGTTGAAAATGGCCGGTGTAACTTATGTGGCTGAATTTGCATCCGGAATCTGTAAAGATGCAGGGTATCAGAATATTGCTGTACAGATTGAGATTTTTACAAAGTTGACGATCCTTGCGATAGGAATGCCGGTACTTCTTTCGCTGCTGGAACTAATCGGAGATTTTCTGATATGAAAAGGGAAAAACATTTTTGGAAAAAGCTCTTCTGTTTTGTGTTTTTATTTACGGTTGTGACAGGATGTGGCAGTGTGTATGCAGCAGAGCATGGTACAGTGGAGGAAAAGGAAACAGAAGATCGTTCCGGGATGTTGGAGGATGAGCTGGAACAAATGGAAGAAAGTCTGCTGGATGAATTTGATTTCAGACAGATCGATCAGTTATCAGGAGAGACAGAACTGGGAGAAAAAGTTCGGTTTCGTGATCTTACAGAGATGCTGATCAGCGGAAATACGAAGGAGTTGGGAGAAAGATTTCTTGAGTTTTTTTCAGGACAGGTGTTCTCTGTTTTTCAGAAAGGAAGGAAGAATCTGGCGCGCCTGCTGCTGATTACAGTGGCGGCTGCATTTTTCTCGAATTTTACAAGTATCTTTCAAAACAGACAGACAGCGGAAGCGGGTTTTTATATTTTGTATCTTGTTGTGATCGCAATCTGTCTGGAAGCATATCAATCGATGAATTTATATGCCGAAGAAAAAACAGGAGAGCTTGTCCAATTGATGCAGGTGTTTTGTCCAAGTTTCTTTCTGGCGGTTGCATTTACCGGAAAGAGCAGTTCGGCGTTGATGTTTTATAATACAATACTGTTCCTGATCTATCTGGTGGAACTGCTTGTACTTCATTTTCTTTTACCGGCTGTGAAGATCTACGGGATGGTGAGGGTCTTATCCTGCCTGACCGGAGAAGATCTTTTCTCAGAATTTGCAGAACTTCTGGAAAAATGTATCCAATGGAGTCTGAAAAGTATGATTGCCGCTGTGAGTGGAATCAGTCTGATCCGGGGATTTTTGAATCCGGCAATTGATTCTTTGAAAATGACTGCTGCGGGACGAACACTGGAGGCGGTTCCGTGGATCGGAGATGTTGCCGGAGGTACAATGGATGTTGCATTAGGAGTTGCAGTACTGCTTAAGAATGGAATCGGTGTAGCAGGAATGATTTTTATAGCTGTCCTGGCACTTATGCCACTGGTGGAATTTCTGATATTGGCATTTTTGTACCAACTTGTGGCGGCATTAGTCCAACCGGTTTCTGACCGGAGAATTACAACATGCATATCTGGAGTTAGTTCCGGTTATCAGCTTATGGTGAAGGTGATAGCATCCACAACACTGTTGTTTGTCTTAAGCATTGCACTTGTGGTGGCTGTAACATCTTAAGGTTTCAGAGGAGAGAGGAGGAATCTGCCGGATGCTTACACAATGGATACAAAAAATCATTTCAATGCTTCTCGTTATGAGTGCAGTTCTGCAGGTGATTCCGGGAAAAGATTATGAAAAATATATTCGTTTTTTCTGTGGACTTGTCCTGATCTTGCTTGCACTATCTCCTGTTGCGGCGTTGAAAGGACTGAAAGCAGAGCAATTTTATCAGAAGGAAGTGTATCAGCAATATGAGAAAGAAATAGAGCGGATGTCGGATTCTATAAAACGGGAGGAAATCGGAATTGGACAATAATTGGCAGGAGTGGAAAGAAAGGATCGTGGGATACACAAGGAAGATAAAACAGGCGGATCGTGGTCAGAAAAGAACAAGATTAGCCATTTTATTCCTGTGTGGACTGCTGCTTCTTGTAGTTGCGGTTCCGGTTCCGAAGACAGGGGAGGTGGATAAGGATACAAAGATTGACGGGGAATCCGGGAAAGGAGAGACGTATGAGACAGATTCCATGGCAGACTATGAAAAATATCTGGAACAGAAGACAGCGCAGACACTTGGTGTCGTAGATGGGGCGGGAAAGGTGACGGTGATGATCACATTAAAGTCTACAGGACAGAAAGTGGTTGAAAAAGATCGGCAAAGCACACATCAGACGACGAAGGAAGCAGACAGCCAGGGAGAGACAAGAGAAAGTGAAGAGAAATCTCTGGATAAAACGACTGTGTACAGTCAGGGGACAGACGGAACGCAGATCCCATATGTAAGTAAAGAAAATGCACCGGAAGTGGAGGGCATTCTTGTAATAGCAGATGGAGGTGGGAATGCAGTTGTCGCGAAGAATCTGACAGAAGCGGTGCAGGCATTATTTGGTGTAGAAGCGCATAAGATAAAAATAATGAAACGTGCGCCTACATAAAAGGAGGTTTATCTTAATGAAAGGAAAAGTGAAGAAAAACCAGTTGATCATTGTGGCACTTGCGGTTATGATCGCGGCAGCAGGATATCTGAACTACACGGGACGTCTGTTTGGCGAGAATGCGAAAGGAACAAAAGAAGCTAATGCAGATCTTACAAATCAGGAACTTTTGGATATTTCACAGGAAGATACAGAAGCAGGAAGCGAAGAAATTGAAAGTAATGATTCTGAAACAGAAGGAACACCTGGAGAGGCGGTTCTCACAAATGGTTCAGCCCAGACTACGGTAGCCCAGGCAAAAGTTACAAGAGAACAGGTGCGTGCTCAGAATAAAGAAACATTGCAGTCGATCATAGACAATACAGAGCTCAGTGAAGAGGAAAAGTCAGATGCAGTTGCACAGATGGTGGAGCTTACAAAACAATCAGAGACGGAGATGGAAATTGAGACATTGATGGCAACAAAAGGATTTTCAGAGGCAGTGGTAAGTCTGGGGGAAGATAGTGCAGATGTTGTTGTAAATGCAGAGGAGCTTACGGATGCAAACCGTGCCCAGATTGAGGATATTGTGACAAGAAAGTCGGATGTAAAGCCGGAGAAGATTGTAATTACACCAATTCATGAATAGAAAGTATATTTTTGGAAAAACTTTTTATAAAAGATTTGCTGTCAGAGAGGACTTGTGATACACTATTTACTGGTTTATTATGTAACTGTCTACGGGATGCCTGCGGACAGTTATCTATTGCGTGAAAATGATAGGAGATTAGAAATGTCAGAAATTACGAATGAGATAAAGAAAAGAAGAACATTTGCCATTATATCCCATCCGGATGCCGGTAAGACAACATTGACAGAGAAATTCCTTCTGTACGGAGGAGCCATCAACCAGGCAGGATCTGTTAAGGGAAAAGCAACTGCGAAGCATGCGGTTTCCGACTGGATGGAGATTGAGAAGGAGAGAGGTATTTCTGTAACTTCTTCTGTACTTCAGTTCAATTATGGTGGATACTGTATTAATATTCTGGATACACCGGGACATCAGGACTTCTCAGAGGATACATACCGTACTTTGATGGCAGCGGATTCCGCAGTTATGGTTATCGATGCATCCAAGGGTGTTGAGGCGCAGACAAGAAAGCTGTTTAAAGTCTGTGTGATGCGTCACATCCCGATCTTTACATTTATCAATAAGCTCGACCGTGAGGCGAAGGATACATTTGAATTGCTAGATGATATAGAGAAAGAGCTTGGAATCGCAACTTGTCCGATCAACTGGCCAATCGGTTCCGGTAAGGAATTCAAGGGAGTTTACGACAGAGCAAAACGTGAAGTTGAGCTGTTCTCAGATACGAAAAAGGGTACTGCGATGGGTGAAGTGAAGATGATACCGATCGACGCACCGGAGACAGAAGAACTGATCGGAGCAGATGCAAAAGACATTCTTGCAGATGAGATTGAACTTCTGGACGGAGCAGCAGCTGAGTTTGATCAGGAACTGGTTGATAAGGGACAGCTTTCACCGGTATTTTTCGGATCCGCTCTTACCAACTTTGGTGTAGAGACTTTCCTGAAGCATTTCCTGAAGATGACAACCTCTCCGCTTCCGAGAAAATCAGATCATGGCGAGATCGATCCAATGACAGAAAAAGACTTCTCAGCATTTGTATTTAAGATCCAGGCGAATATGAACAAAGCCCACAGAGACAGAATTGCATTCATGAGAATCTGTTCCGGAGAATTTGAGGCCGGTATGAGTGTTTATCATGTGCAGGGAGGAAAGGATGTGCGTCTTTCCCAGCCGCAGCAGATGATGGCAAGTGAAAGAAAGATGATCGATAAGGCTTACGGCGGAGATATCATCGGAGTATTTGACCCGGGGATCTTTTCAATCGGAGATACATTGACAACATCAAAAGAGAAATTTGCTTACGAAGGAATCCCGACCTTTGCACCGGAGCACTTTGCACGTGTCCGTCAGGTTGATACGATGAAGAGAAAGCAGTTTGTAAAGGGAATCAATCAGATTGCACAGGAAGGTGCGATCCAGATCTTCCAGGAATTCAACACGGGTATGGAAGAGATTATCGTAGGCGTTGTAGGTGTACTTCAGTTTGATGTGTTGAAGTATCGTCTTCAGAATGAATATAATGTAGAGATCCGTCTGGAGAATCTGCCATATGAGTACATCCGTTGGATTGAGAATGAAGAGATCGATATGGATCGCTTGAGCGGAACATCTGATATGAAGAAGATCATGGATCTGAAGGGACGTCCGCTTCTTCTCTTTGCGCATGAGTGGAGTATCCGTATGACAGAAGAGAGAAATGAAGGACTTATTTTGTCAGAATTCGGACGTTCATAAAAATCTTTTCAAATAGAAAGATTTTTGATATAATGTAGAAAGAATCAGACAAAACAGGAGGTTTTGATTATGGCAAAGGACGAAAGAAATATTTATACAATACAGAACGACGCAAGCAAAGGTGAGATTAAGATTGCAGATGAAGTTGTAGCGATCATTGCAGCGCTTGCTGCCACAGAAGTGGAAGGTGTTGCTTCTATGGCCGGAAACATCACGAATGAACTGATCGGAAAGCTCGGAATGAAGAATCTTTCCAAAGGTGTGAAGGTTGATGTACTGGAAGGTATTGTGACTGTATCCTTGGCATTGAACCTGAAGTACAATTACAGCATCGTTGAGGTGTCTGCAAGAGTGCAGGAGAAAGTTAAGAATGCAATTGAGAATATGACAGGACTTGAAGTGGCTGATGTGAACATTAAGGTTGCAGGAGTCGAGATGGAGAGTCAGGAATAAAAGCGAACAGGAAAGGAATCAGCCAACATGGTTAGAAAAGAACTTCGCGAGCACATTTTCAAGATGTTGTTTCAGATAGAATTTAATGATCCGCAGGAGATGCCGGAGCAGATTGAATACTATTTTTCTACACTGGAAGATGCAGCGGATAAGGATAAAGAATATATTAAGAGAAAATATGCGGCAGTACTTGAGAAGACAGAAGAGATTGATGAACTGATCAATGCGAATGCAAAGGGATGGAAGACGACAAGAATGAACAAAGTAGATCTGTCCATTCTGAGACTTGCGGTATATGAGATGAAGTGGGATGACGAGGTACCGGTAGGAGTTGCGATTAACGAGGCAGTAGAACTGGCAAAGATGTTCAGTTCAGATGAGGCTCCGTCATTTATTAACGGAGTACTTGGCAAGATTGCGCGTTCACTGGAAGAGACGAAAGAATGAAAAATGTCTATACGGTGAAGCAGGTTAATTCTTATATTAAGAATATGTTCACCCAGGACTTCATGCTGAACCGAATCTATGTAAAGGGTGAGGTGTCTAATTTAAAGTACCACACATCAGGGCATATATATTTTTCATTGAAAGACGAGTCCGGCACGATAGCCTGCGTGATGTTCGCAGGCTCAAGGTCTGGGCTTTCTTTTCATATGGAGGAAGGACAGCAGGTAGTAGTGCTGGGGGCGGTCAGTGTCTATGAGCGGGATGGAAAGTATCAGCTGTACGCAAGAGAGATCATTCTGGACGGTGCGGGACTTTTGTATGAAAGATTCGAGGCACTGAAGAAAGAACTCGAAGAGATGGGAATGTTTGCAGCAGAGTACAAACAGCCGGTTCCACGCTATGCACGTACGATCGGGGTTGTGACCGCACCGACAGGAGCAGCGATCAGAGATATTATCAATGTGGCAAAGAGAAGGAATCCATTTGTCCAGATCCTGCTTTATCCTGCACTGGTACAGGGTGATGGTGCCGTGAACAGCATCGTGAAAGGAATCCGGATGCTGGAAGAGAAGCAGGTGGATGTCATGATCGTTGGAAGAGGCGGAGGAAGCATTGAAGATCTGTGGGCATTCAATGAGGAGGCTGTTGCGCGTGCGATTTTTGACTGTCGCGTTCCGGTGATCTCTGCAGTCGGACATGAGACAGATACAACGATTGCCGATTATGTGGCAGACTTAAGAGCACCGACACCATCTGCAGCGGCAGAGCTTGCAGTGTATGAATATTCTGAAGTGAAAGAACAGATTCTTAATTGTGAGAGTTTACTTCGAAGAGCAATAAATCAGAAGCTGCTAAACGAGCGTGTGCATTTAGAACACAGCAGATTGAAACTTCAGACACTTCATCCAAGACAGAAACTCAATGAGAAGAGACAAAGAACGGTTGACGCTGAGAATACACTGCGCTCGCTTATGGAGCGGCATCTGACAAAAGAAAAGCACAGACTCGCACTTTGTGCAGAACGGATGAAGGGATTGTCTCCACTTGAGAAATTAAGTCAGGGATATTCTTATGTCTGCAATGCACAAGGACAGAATATAAAGAAAACAGATCAGGTAAGAGAAGGAGATTTGTTGCAGATTTATGTAACGGATGGACAGATTGAGACTTACGTTACAGATACTGTAAAACTAGAAGGAGAAAGAGGACAAAGTTCCCATAAACAGTAACCGGGAGGAAATGATGAAAGACACGAAGAAGATAGAACAGGCTGCAAGTCTTGAGGAGTTATTTGAGAGACTGGATCGCGTCATTGGCGGACTGGAAGGAGAGGAACTTTCTCTTGAAGATTCTTTTAATTTATATCAGGAAGGCATGGAACTTGTGAAGTGTTGTAATCGTACAATTAACGATGTGGAAAAGAAAGTTCTTGCCTTGGATGAGAATGGAGAGAGTCATGAATTTTAAAGAAGAACAGAAAGAAAAAGTAGAAAAAATTGAAGCGATACTCAGAGAATATCTTCCGGAAGCAAACGGATATCAGAGTGTGATCATGGAAGCAATGGAATACAGTCTGATGGCAGGAGGTAAGCGCCTTCGCCCAATGCTGATGATGGAAACATACCGTCTGTTTGGTGGAGAGACAGAAGTGATTTATCCGTTTATGGCAGCAATGGAGATGATCCATACCTATTCACTGGTTCATGATGATCTCCCGGCAATGGATAATGATGAGTACCGTAGAGGAAGAAAGACGACACATATCGTTTATGGAGAGGATATGGGAATCCTTGCGGGTGATGCACTTTTAAACTATGCATTTGAGACAGCATGCAAGGCATTTGAGCAATTTCCGGAGGAAAGCCTTAGAATCGGACAAGCGATGAGAGTTCTGGCAAGAAAGGCCGGAATCTATGGCATGATCGGTGGACAGGTTGTAGATGTGAAAGAATCCGGACATCAGATTGATGATGAAGTTCTTGATTTTATTTTCAGACTGAAGACAGGTGCACTGATCGAGTCTGCTATGATGATTGGAGCAATCCTTGCGGGAGCATCAAAAGAAGATGTAAAGAGTATGCAGAAAATCGCAGGAAAGATCGGAATGGCATTCCAGATCCAGGACGATATTCTGGATGTGACAAGCACGACAGAGCAGCTGGGCAAGCCGGTACATAGTGATGAGAAGAATGAAAAGACAACATATGTAACACTTAAAGGAATCGAACAGGCTCATAAAGATGTGGAACGTATGACAGAAGAAGCAATCGATGAACTGAAAAAGTTCCCTGCCGGGGATAATTTCCTTGAGCAGCTTTTGAACTCTCTTGTATATAGAGAAAAATAAGATTGTCGGTGAGGAGGAACTTATGGCACTTGAAAAGATTCAAAAGGCCAACGATATAAAAGAACTGACAGAGGAAGAGCTGAAAGAATTATCGGATGAGATCCGGCGGTTTCTGATCGAAAAGATCAGTGTAACCGGAGGACATCTGGCATCCAATCTCGGAGTTGTTGAGCTTACGATGGCATTGCATAAAGTACTTCATTTCCCAGAGGATAAACTGATCTGGGATGTAGGACATCAGTCTTATACACACAAGCTTCTGACAGGAAGAAAAGAAGGATTTGATGATCTTAGAAAATACGGAGGAATGAGTGGATTCCCTAAGAGAAAAGAAAGCAAATGTGATGCGTTTGATACAGGACACAGTTCAACTTCAATCTCAGCAGGGCTTGGTTATGTGGCCGCAAGAGAGCTTCAACAGGAGCATTATAACGTTGTATCTGTGATCGGAGATGGTTCTATGACCGGCGGTATGGCATATGAAGCATTGAATAACGCTTCCAGATTGAAAAGTAATTTTATCATTGTACTCAATGATAATACGATGTCCATTTCCAAGAATGTTGGTGGTATGTCAAATTACCTGAATGGGCTTCGGACGACACAGGCATACTCAGACCTGAAGAGAGGTGTCGAAGATACGATCAAGAGGATTCCTGGCAGGGGAGAACGAATCGTCCATCAGGTGAAGAAGACGAAGAGCGGGATCAAACAATTATTTGTTCCGGGAATGTTTTTTGAGGATATGGGAATCACATATCTGGGACCTGTAGACGGACATGATCTGAAGACGTTAACAAAGACATTGAATGAGGCGAAGAGGGTAAATCATGCAGTTCTTGTACATGTTGTGACGAAGAAGGGAAAAGGTTATCTTCCGGCAGAGACGAATCCGTCAAAATTCCATGGAACAGGACCTTTTGATGTGACAACAGGAGAAACGATCGGAGGATCGGGGAAGGATTCTTATACAGATATTTTTTCCAAAGTGCTTGCAGATATCGGAAAGAAGGACGAGAAGGTTGTAGCTATTACTGCAGCAATGGCAGACGGAACAGGACTTTCCAGATTCGCAAAGCTATTTCCGGAAAGATTCTTTGATGTGGGAATTGCAGAAGAGCATGCGATGACATTTGCGGCAGGACTTGCTGCCGGGGGGATGAAGCCTGTTTTTGCAGTGTACTCGTCTTTCTTACAGAGAGCGTTTGACCAGACGATTCATGATGTCTGTCTTCAGAATCTGCCGGTTGTGATCGCAGTAGACCGCGCGGGTCTTGTTGGAAGTGACGGAGAGACACATCAGGGAGTCTTTGACTTATCATTTTTATCATCGATCCCGAATCTTTCAATCCTGTCACCAAAGAACCGCTGGGAGATGGCAGATATGGTGCGCTTTGCAGTGGATTTTCAGTACCCGGTTGCGCTTCGTTATCCAAGAGGAGAAGCATACGAAGGACTGAAGGAATTCCGCGCTCCAATCGAATATGGAAAGAGTGAGCTTCTATATGAAGAGAGTGAGATCGCGGTAATGTTTGTCGGACATATGTCTTTCCTTGCAGAACAGGTGCGTGAGGATCTTAAGGTAGCAGGGTATCAGTGTAGTCTGATCAATGCAAGATTTGTGAAACCTCTGGATACAGAAATGATCCGGAAAATTTCAGAAAATCACAGGATCCTTGTGACAATCGAGGAAAATGTGCTTACAGGTGGATTTGGTGAGCAGGTAGAAGATTTTGTAATGCGTGAGGATATCCCGTTGAAAGTTCGCACAATCGGTATTTCAGATGATTATGTTGAGCATGGAAATGTAGATGTCTTAAGAAAAGAAGTTGGTCTCGACAGAGAGAGTATTGTAAAAAAGGTCATTGCAGATGATCGGAGAATAGAGGAAGAAAAGTAACATGAAAGAACGTTTGGATGTATTGCTTGTAAAGAGGAATCTGGCGGATTCCAGAGAAAAAGCAAAAGCAATTATTATGTCGGGAAATGTATTCGTAGAAGGTCAAAGAGAAGATAAGGCCGGAACAACATTTCCGGAGGAGGTAAATATTGAGGTACGCGGACATGTTCTCCCTTATGTAAGCCGTGGAGGTCTTAAGCTTGAGAAAGCAATGAAAGAATTCCATGTGACAGTAGATGGAAAGGTCTGTACAGATGTTGGATCTTCCACTGGCGGATTTACAGACTGTATGCTTCAGAATGGAGCAAAGAAAGTATTTGCCATCGATGTGGGAAGAGGACAGCTGGATTGGAAGCTGCGTCAGGATCCGAGAGTGGTATGTATGGAGAAGACGAATATCCGTTATGTGACTCCGGAAGATCTTGGAGAACCTGTTGATTTTTCGTCGATTGATGTCTCGTTTATCTCTCTCACAAAAGTGCTTGGTGCAATCAGAGCGTATCTGACAGATGATGGAGAGATCGTAGCATTGATCAAACCACAGTTTGAAGCAGGACGTGAGAAGGTTGGAAAGAAAGGTGTTGTGCGAGAAAAGAGTACGCATCATGAAGTAATCGAGAAAGTGACAGAATTTGCGGTATCCATCGGATTTTCCGTACTTGAGATCACATTCTCTCCAATCAAGGGACCAGAAGGAAATATCGAATACCTTGTACATTTGAAGAAATGTCCGGAAGAGGAAGCAAAGATTGAGACAAAGGAACTGGATCAGGTAGTGGATGAAGCATTCGCTGCTCTGGCAAAGTAAAAAGGTGATGGTATGGAATCTTTTTATATCATAACAAATCAATTAAAAGACAGAGATTATTCTGTTACGATTGAGGTAAAAGATTATATTGAGAGAAAAGGCAAACGTGTTATTCTTGCTCAAAAGGATGAGGAAGGATTTATTGTTCCGGGAACGATTCCGGAGGACGTTGATTGCGGACTGGTTTTAGGTGGGGATGGAACTCTGATCCGTGCAATACGTGACCTGGAAGGAAATAAACTTCCGCTTCTTGGAATCAATATCGGAACATTGGGGTATTTAGCAGATGTAGAATTGAAAGATTATAAATCTGCGATTGACAGACTTTGCGAGGAAGAGCCTAAAGTTGAGAAACGTATGATGTTGGAGGGGACAATGTCATCCGGTGAAAAAGATCTGGCGGTAAATGATATCGTCCTGACAAGAGAAGGGAATCTTCGTATTGTTCAGTTTAATGTGTATGTGAATGGGACATTGTTGAACACATATCAGGCAGACGGTGTGATCATCTGTACACCGACGGGAAGTACAGGATATAATCTTTCCGCAGGTGGACCGGTGGTAGAGCCAACAGCAAGTCTAATCGTTATCACTCCAATCTGTTCCCATGCACTTAACACGAGCAGTGTGGTGCTTTCAGCAGAGGATGATGTTGAAGTTGAGATTTGCGAGGGCCGTTATGGAAGGCAGGAGAAAGTAGCTTTATGTTATGACGGTGCTGTACAGAGGCAATTGGTTAGCGGAGACAGAGTGAAGATCAGAAAATCAGATGCCAAAGCGCATCTAGTAAAATTAAGTGAAGAAAGTTTTATGATAACAATGCGCGAGAAGATGAAAGGAAATTGATACTATGAAAGTGAGCCGACATGCAAAGATAATTGAATTGATCAGTCAGTATGACATAGAGACGCAGGAGGAACTGGCAGAATATCTGAATAATGCCGGCTTCAAGGTCACACAGGCAACGGTATCCAGAGATATCAGAGATCTGAAGCTGACAAAGCTGTCTGTAAACGGTGGGCGTCAGAAGTATATTGTTCATAGACAGGAAGAGGATGGAATGAGCGAAAAATATATCCGTGTACTTTGTGACGGGTTTGTTTCTATGGATATGGCACAGAATATCCTTGTGATTAAAACAGTTGCCGGAATGGCAATGGCGGTTGCTGCTGCAGTAGATGCAATGAAATGGAATGAAGTGGTCGGATGTATTGCAGGAGATGACACGATCATGTGCGCAATTCGTACAGTTGAAGATACAGCTGTAGTAATGGAGAATATAAGAAAATTGGTTTCAAGGAAAGCATAGGTGACATATGTTACAGAATCTGTATGTGAAAAATCTTGCTTTGATTGATGAAACAGAAGTTGAGTTTGGGGAAGGATTGAATATTCTGACCGGTGAAACCGGAGCAGGAAAGTCAATCCTTCTTGGCTCTGTTACGCTTGCACTGGGTGGAAAATACAATGCACAGATGCTTCGAAACGGGGCAAAAAGCGGATTGGTAGAACTTACTTTTCACATCAAAGAAGAAAAGATTTTAAAGAAGCTGGAGGCCTTGGACATTTATCCGGAAGACGGATATCTGACATTGAGCCGCCGCCTTTTAGAAGGCCGAAGTGTCAGTAAGATTAACGGTGAGACAGTGAATATGAGCGTCCTTAAAGATGTAGCCAGTCTTTTGATCGATATTCATGGACAGCATGATAATCAGACATTGCTTCATCGAAAGAATCATTTGACACTGCTTGATCTTTATGGGAAAGAACAGACGGATCCGTTAAAAGAAAAAATGGCTTCCTGCTATCAGGAATGGAAGACAGTATGTAAGAAGGTGGAACAATCCTCGCTGGATGAAGAGAGCCGAAGAAGAGAACTTTCTCTTGCTGAATTTGAAGTGAATGAGATTGAAGAAGCAGCTCTTAAAGAAGGTGAAGATGAACTTTTAGAAGAACAGTATCGCAAGATGACAGATAGCAGAAAACTCACAGAAGGAGTTGCAGAAGCGTATCAGTATACTGCAGAGGACGAACGTGGAAATGCAAGTGATTACTTAAGCCGTGCAATCCGAAGCCTTCAGGAAGCAGCATCTTTTGATGAAAAGGGAAGCCAGCTTTATGATCAGATCGTGGAGATCGATAGTCTGCTGAATGATTTCAACCGGGATCTGGCAGAATATGCAAAGAGTTTTGAATATTCGGAAGAAGAGTTTTCAGAAGTTGAGTCCCGCCTGAATGAAGTGAATCATTTAAAGGCAAAATATGGAAACACTGTCAGTGATATCCTTGCATATTGTGAGGAAAAAAGACAGAGACTATCAGAACTGGAAGATTACGATTCTTTTATGCAGGAACTTTTGGAGAAACAGAAAAAAGCAGAAAAGCAGATGGAAAAGGCTGCGATGGAACTGCATGAAGTGCGTGAACAAAACGCAGTTAAATTTGCCGAGGAAATTGTTCATCAGATGTCGGAACTGAATTTCCTGGATGCACGTTTTGAAATTCGTTTGACAGAAGCAAAAAGTTATTCTGCACAAGGAAAAGATGATGCAGAGTTTTATCTGTCGGTTAATCCGGGAGAACCTGTGCGTCCACTGGGGGATGTCGCATCCGGAGGAGAGCTGTCTCGTATTATGCTTGCAATAAAAACTGTACTTGCAGATGAAGAAGATACACCGACTTTGATATTTGATGAGATTGATAGTGGAATATCAGGAATCACAGCAGGTCGTGTCGGTGAGAGACTGCAGTTGATCGGAAGGAGTCGTCAGGTAATTTGTATTACACATCTTTCACAGATCGCAGCGGCAGCTGATGTTCATTTTTGTATTCATAAAGAAGCAGAAGATAATTCTGTGAGAACACAGATTGAGAGACTTGATCAGGAAGATTCTGTTGCAGAGCTTGCAAGGCTTCTTGGTGGAGCAAATGTAACAGATGGAATTATAGACAGTGCCAGAGAAATGAAAGAACTGGCAAAAAGAGAAAAATAATACCAGTGTGAAAAGAAGAAGATCCACACATACTAAGAGCAGATGTAAACAGCATCTGCTCTTAATATTTGCAAGAGAGGAGTGTGGATCATGAAAGAACGCAGGAAAAGGAATATGAGCAGGACAGGTCTGTTGTTTCTGTTCTGTCTGTTGATGCTATGTGGCTGTACGCATATTACAGAATTTATGGAAAATACAGAAGTCAGTGGCCGGGAGGTGGAAAGTCTGGCTGCGGAAAAGGAAGAAGATACGGTTCTGCTTGGAGGAATGCCGGTTGGAATTTATATGGAAACGGATGGTGTACTGGTTTTAGACACAGAGAAAATGACGGGTATGGATGGAAAGGAATATACACCTGCGCAGGGCGTGGTAAGTTCCGGTGATTATATTACGGAAGTGAATCACCAGAAGATTGAAGGGAAAAAACAGTTGATGGATCTAGTGGAACATCTGGATGGAGAGAAGGTCCTTCTGACAGTCAGACGTGAGAATACGGTATTAGAAAAGAAATTGACTCCTGTGCAGATTTCAAAAGGAAATTATCGCCTGGGAATCTGGATAAGAGATAATGTACAGGGACTTGGGACGATCACATTTTTGAAAAAAAATAACAGGTTCGCAGCACTGGGACATGGCATTCATGATGTTGATACAAGTACACTTCTTACGATCAAAAGAGGAACGCTTTATAGAACCAGTATTCAGAAAGTGCAAAAGGGAAGCAAAGGGAATCCCGGAACAATGGAAGGGATTATTGTTTATAATCGGTTTCATCGGCTTGGAGTGATCGAGAAAAATACGGATGCAGGTATTTATGGAGAATTAAATTCAGACAGAAGCTGGATAGGAGAGGAAGTTCCGATACAGGTAGCAAAAAAAGAGGAAATAAAGACGGGGGAGGCAAGGATTCGCTGCTACATTGATGGTGAGGTGAAAGAATACACAATCTGTATAACACAAATTGACAAAGAATCCGACCAGGTGAACAAAGGAATGGTAATTCAGGTGACAGATACGGAATTGCTGGAAAAGACAGGGGGCATTATTCAGGGGATGAGCGGGAGTCCCATCATTCAGAATGGAAAACTGATCGGAGCTGTAACGCATGTGTTTGTACAGGATTCGACAAAAGGATACGGTATTTTTATTGAAAATATGTTGAAAGAGGAAGAATCGTGAAAAGGGTCGAAAAGGATGTCGAAATACTACTGCAAGATTTTCTTGAATCCGACAAAAAAGCTGGAATATAATACACAAGTGGTGTAACAAGACAAACGTTCTCAGAAAAAGGAGAGAAGAAGATGGAACATTTGAAAATAGCCATTGCTGATGATAACCAGAAAATTTTGGACCTTTTGGATCGTGTGATCGGGATGGAAAAAGACATGAATCTGGTCGGAAAGGCGAAAAATGGTGAAGAGATGTGTCAGATCATCAAAGATAAACAGCCGGATGTTGTTCTTCTCGACTTGATTATGCCGAAAATGGATGGATTGACGGTTATGGACCGGATCAATCATGACAAAACTGTCAGCAAGCATCCGTATTTTATCGTAATCACAGCAGTTGGGCAAGAAAAGATTACAGAAGATGCTTTTAATAAAGGCGCAAATTACTATATGATGAAACCGTTTCAAAATGAGATGCTGTTAGAACGAATCCGAAGTGCGGGACGGATGCCACACGGTATGGAAACAAGAAACTCTGAGGCGGCATCTGAAAACAGAGGAGAAAGTCTGGAGACACGAGTGACAAATATGCTGCATGAAATCGGAATACCGGCTCATATTAAGGGGTATCATTATCTGAGGGATGCGATTATGATGGCGGTAGATGATATGGATGTGCTCAATGCAATCACAAAGATCCTGTATCCAACCGTTGCAAAGAAGTATCAGACAACATCAAGCAGAGTAGAACGTGCGATCCGACATGCGATTGAAGTGGCATGGAGCAGAGGAAAGCTGGACACTCTGGATGAACTTTTTGGGTACACAGTAAGCAATGGAAAAGGGAAACCGACCAATTCTGAATTTATTGCTCTGATCGCAGATACAATACAATTGGAATACAGGCATGGGAAATAAGAAGTAAATTACAATGAGAAATCCTTTGCATTATGATAAAAATGCGGTATAATATTTTATAAGTAATTGCCGAAAGAGGGCAAGTGAAAGTGGAGGATCTAAGTATGAAAAACATTTTGTTCGCTTCATCAGAATGTGTACCATTTATAAAGACCGGAGGTCTTGCTGACGTTGTAGGTTCACTTCCAAAAGATTTTGATAAAGAGAAATATGACTGCCGTGTAGTTTTACCTAAGTACATGTGTATGAAACAGGAGTGGGTAGACCGCCTGGAGTATATCACAAACTTCTACATGGATTTTGCAGGAGAGGATCGCTATGTCGGAATCTTTAAGACAGAATTAAACGGAGTTACATTTTATTTTATTGATAACGAATTTTATTTTTCAGGATTTGCTCCATATGATGGAGATCCGAAGTGGAATATTGAAAAATTCTCTTTCTTCTGTAAGGCAGTTTTAAGTATTCTTCCGGTTATTGGGTTCCGTCCGGATCTGATTCACTGTCATGACTGGCAGACAGGTCTGATTCCGGTATATCTGGATAATTTCCGTTTCTTCGGAGAATATTACAGAGGAATCAAGACAGTTATGACAATACATAACCTGAAGTTCCAGGGGGTATGGGATACAAAGACTGTACAGGGAATCACAGGACTTCCGGATTATTATTTCGTTCCGGATAAGCTTGAGGCATACAAAGATGCTAATATGCTCAAAGGCGGTATTGTTTATGCAGATAAGGTGACAACAGTAAGCCACAGCTATGCAGAAGAGATCAAGACACCGTTCTATGGAGAAGGTCTTGACGGACTGATGGCAGCAAGATCAAATGATCTTTGCGGTATTGTGAATGGTCTGGATTACAATGACTGGAATCCGGATACAGATTATAGAATCGCAAAGACATTTAATGTTGAGAATTTCCGGAAAAACAAACCGGTGAATAAGGCCGCTCTTCAGGAAGAACTTGGACTGGATAAAGACAATCATGTAATGTTGATCGGAATCGTTTCCCGTCTGACAGACCAGAAAGGATTTGATCTGATCGATTATATGATGGATGAGATGTGTCAGGATGCAGTGCAGATTGCAGTACTTGGAACAGGAGATCCGAAATATGAGAATATGTTCCGTCACTTTGCATGGAAGTATGCAGGAAAGGTTTCAGCGAATATTTTCTATTCCGATGATCTTTCTCACAGACTTTATGCCGGATGTGATGCATTCCTTATGCCATCCTTATTCGAGCCATGCGGACTCAGCCAGCTGATGAGTCTGAGATACGGAACACTTCCGATCGTTCGTGAGACAGGAGGATTGAAAGATACTGTAGAACCGTACAATGAGTTTGAGAAGACAGGTACAGGATTCAGTTTCTCTAATTATAATGCACATGAGATGTTGAACACTGTACGTTATGCAGAAAGAATCTATTATGATAAGAAACGTGACTGGAACAAGATGATCGAGCGCGCGATGGCTCAGGATTTCTCATGGATGAATTCCGCAAGACAGTATGAAGATCTGTACAGAAGTCTGATAGGAGAATAAGAAGTAACAAAGAAGTAATACAAGAGTAACACAAGAGCAAGGAGTAACAGACCCGATGAAAATTATTGACAAACTGAACCAGAAAGGCATCCACATTTCTTTTGAGGTGTTTCCGCCAAAGACAGATGCAGGATTTGACAAAGTATTATCAGCAACAGATGAGATTGCCAAACTGAACCCATCTTATATCAGCGTAACCTATGGAGCCGGTGGCGGAACAAGCAAGAACACAGCGAAGATCGCATCCCATATTAAGGATGATCTCGGAGTGATGAGTCTTGCACATCTGACATGTGCTTCATCCACAAAAGAAGAAGTTGGAGAGGTAATTGAAAACCTGAAGGCTCATGGAATCGAGAATATTCTCGCTTTACGAGGAGATATTCCGGAAGGCATGACATTCCCTGATGGAGATCGATTCCATTATGCTTATGAACTGGTACAGGAAATCAAGAAACATGGGGATTTCTGTATTGGTGCAGCATGTTATCCGGAAGGACATGTGGAGCAGGAACATAAAGAGGATGATATCCGTTATCTGAAACAGAAGGTAGACAGTGGAGTTGATTTCCTTACAACACAGATGTTCTTTGATAATGATATCCATTATAATTTCCTGTACAGAATCAGAGAAGCAGGGATCACAGTTCCGGTTCTGCCGGGAATCATGCCGATTACCAGTGCTGCTCAGATGAAGCGAAGCCAGGAACTTTCCGGAACAGTATTTCCGAGAAGATTTCTTGCAATATTAGATCGCTTCGGAAGTTCTCCGGAGGCGATGAAGCAGGCAGGAATTGCTTATGCGACAGATCAGATTATTGACCTTCTTGCGAACGGTGTGAATAATATTCATATTTATTCTATGAATAAGCCAGAGATTGCAATTGCGATTATGAATAATCTTTCCGAGATTATCAAGTGTTAAGAAAGTGAATGACCAGATGATAGAGACAGAGAAGAGAGTACGTGAAGCAGTTCGTTATCTGGGATTTGGAAAAAATGAGGCAGATGAACGAACCTTGGAACTGATCCAACAGTCTTTCAAAGACCTGGAACAGGAAGCAGGGCCTAAGTCCATCTGCCAAATTTTTGATCTGAATCATACAGATGACGGAAGACTGGTTATTGGACAGATGGAGATTCGAAGTAAGAGCCTGAGTAGAAATCTGAAAGGATGCCGTCAGGTTGTTCTTTTTGGAGCAACACTTGGCGCCGGAGTTGACCGGCTGATGCGCAGGATTTCTTTGACAGATATGGCAAGAGCAGTTATTTTGCAGTCTTGTGCAGCAGCAATGTTAGAAGAATATTGTGATGAGCGTCAGAAGAAGATTGCAGCAGAGCTTGAAGAAGAACATTTGTATTTAAGACCGAGATTCAGTCCCGGATATGGAGATTTTGATATCTGTTATCAGGAACCGGTCGTACGAATGTTGAATTGTGCAAAGACAATCGGGTTGACTTTGACAGACAGCTTTATGATGACACCAACAAAGTCGGTAACAGCAGTAATTGGAATCAGTACACAGAAGGACAGATGTCCAATCTCAGGATGTGAGGTCTGTACAAAAAAAGATTGTGAATACCGACGGTAAGCAAGAGATAAGAGAGGAAGGATTGATACAAGAAGATGATACGAGAACGCCTGGGAAAAGAGTTATTATATTTTGACGGCGGAATGGGAACCCTGCTTCAGGCAAAGGGACTTCAGCCGGGAGAACTTCCGGAGACATGGAATGTTACACATGCAGATGAAATCAAAAACATTCATAAACAATATATTTCGGCAGGAAGTGATATTGTACTTGCGAATACATTTGGAGCGAATGCATTGAAATTCCATTGCGATGATTTTCCATTGGAAGAAATTATCCGTCTTGCGATCAGGCATGTGAAGGATGCGGCTGAAGAGGCAAGTGGTGGAAGAAGAATCTACACAGCACTGGATGTCGGACCAACAGGAAAGCTTTTAAAACCGATGGGTGATCTGGACTTCGAGACAGCATATGAGACATTCAAAGAAGTTATGATCCTCGGAGAGAAAGCCGGTGCGGATCTGATCCATATTGAGACCATGAGTGACACTTATGAACTGAAGGCAGCGGTGCTTGCAGCGAAAGAGAATACATCTCTTCCGGTTTTCGCTACGACGATTTTTGATGAACGTGGAAAGCTTCTGACGGGGGCAGATGTTCCGTCTGTTGTGGCAATGCTTGAAGGATTAAGGATCGATGCCCTTGGAATCAACTGTGGAATGGGACCGGAGCAGATGCTGCCGATCCTGGAGCAGATCATGAAGTACTCCTCTGTGCCTGTGATCGTCAAACCGAATGCAGGTCTTCCGAAGCAGAAAGACGGAGAAACTTATTACGATGTTTCTCCGGAAGAATTTGCTTCTGTTATGCGTCATGTTGTTGATCTTGGGGCAGTTGTGATCGGAGGATGCTGCGGAACAACTCCTGCACATATTGCAGAGATGGTGAAGCAGTGTAAAGACATTCCGGTGAAGCCGATTGAGAAGAAAAGTTATACTGTAGTATCTTCTTATGGACAGAGTGTGTTCCTTGGAACCGGATCAAAGATTATTGGTGAGCGTATTAATCCAACCGGAAAGAAACGCTTTAAACAGGCGCTTAAGGAACATGATCTTGATTATATTTTAAAAGAAGGAATTGCACAGCAGGATAACGGTGCACATATTCTGGATGTTAACGTAGGACTTCCGGATATTGACGAGCCGACATTGATGAAGGAAGTTGTTCAGGAACTTCAGAGTGTGACGAATCTTCCGCTTCAGATTGATACGGTTGATACGGTTGCGATGGAGAATGCACTTCGCATTTACAATGGTAAGGCGATGGTCAATTCAGTCAGTGGAAAGCAGGAGTCAATGGATGCAGTATTCCCACTGATCCGGAAGTATGGCGGTGTTGTGATCGGCTTGGCACTTGATGAAGACGGAATCCCGGCAACAGCCGAGGGACGTGTACAGATTGCGAAGAAGATTATCGCAGAGGCAGCAAAATACGGTATCGAGAAGAAAGATATTGTAATTGATGCCCTGGCAATGACGATCAGTTCAGAACCGGAAGGCGCGAAAGTGACACTTGAGACACTTCGCAGACTCCGTGATGAAGTTGGTGTGTGTACTGTGCTTGGTGTATCAAATATTTCTTTCGGTCTCCCAAGCAGACCGATTGTAAACTCCATCTTTTATACGATGGCAATGCAGAATGGTCTGAGCGTTGGAATTATCAATCCGAACTCGGAGGATATGATGAAGGCATGGTATGCATACCATGCACTGATGAATCTGGACAGCAACTGTGAGAATTATATTAATAAATATGCACAGCAGCCGGGAACAGCTCCGGTTTCCGCAACAGGTTCAGCTCACAAGATGACACTGAAAAGTGCAATTGAAAGAGGACTTCGTGAAGAGGCGAACAGCATTACATCTGAGATGATTCAGGAGAAGGATGGTCTGGAGATCATTAACGAAGAGCTGATCCCGGCACTGAATACGGTAGGTGAAGGATTTGAGAAGGGAACAGTCTTTTTGCCTCAGCTACTTATGAGTGCTGAAGCGGCCAAGACAGCATTTGCGGTGCTTAAAGAGAAAATGGATAGCAGCGGAGAAGTTCAGGAGAAGAAAGGAAAGATCATTCTTGCTACAGTAAAAGGGGATATCCATGATATCGGTAAAAATATCGTGAAGGTTCTGCTTGAAAACTATAGCTTTGATGTGATCGATCTTGGAAAGGATGTTCCGCCGGAGACAATTGTTGACACAGTACTTGAACAAGATATTCATCTGGTAGGATTAAGTGCTTTGATGACAACAACTGTCGTAAGTATGGAAGAGACGATCAGACAGCTTAGAGAGAAAGCTCCGCATTGCCTTGTGATGGTAGGAGGCGCTGTACTGAATCAGGACTACGCAGATATGATAGGAGCTGATTTCTATGGCAAAGATGCCATGCAGTCGGTTCATTATGCACAGAGAGTTTTTGGAACTGAAGAATAGGAGGAGATTAAAAATGAGAGGATTACAGACACCGGTTCGTGCAATTCGAAGACAGGTATTTACAGAAGTTGCCAAGCTTGGATTTAAAGCAAATGCAGAAACATTGGTAGCAGATATGGAAGCAATTCCATATGAAATTGTAGGAGAAGATTCAGAAGTAAAATACCGTGAGAGCATTTATCGTGCAAGAGCAGTCGTAAGAGAAAGACTTCGTCTTGCGATGGGACTTTCCCTTCGTCCGGAGAATAAACCGGTCCACTTGACAGCGGGAGTTGAGGCCAGTAATATTTCTGAGAAATATTATGAGCCGCCGCTGATGCAGGTGATTCCGTCTGGATGCGAGAGCTGTGAGGAGAATAAATACGAGGTAAGTAATATGTGCAAGGGATGTCTTGCACATCCGTGTCAGGAAGTTTGTCCGAGAGGTGCTATTTCCATGGTGAATGGAAAGTCATTTATCGATCAGGATAAATGTATCAAGTGTGGAAAATGTAAATCTGTCTGTCCATACGATGCGATTGCCAAGAAAGAACGTCCTTGCAAGAAAGCATGTGGAGTGAATGCAATCACATCGGATAAATTAGGACGTGCTTATATTGATGCTGACAAATGTGTTTCCTGCGGAATGTGTATGGTAAGCTGCCCGTTTGGTGCGATCTCTGACAAGTCGCAGATCTTCCAGCTGGCTCGTGCACTTTCAGAAGGAGAAGAGATTGTGGCTGAGGTAGCACCGGCATTTGTCGGTCAGTTTGGATCGAATATTAATGTGAGAAATTTCAAAGCAGCTCTTGAAGAACTCGGATTTTCAGAGACATATGAGGTTGCTCTTGGAGCGGATATCGGAGCAATTGCGGAAGCACATCATTATGTGAATAAAGTGACAACCGGAGAACTTCCATTTCTTCTGACATCCTGCTGTCCATCCTGGGCAATGCTTGCGAAGAAGTTCTTCCCGGATCTGATCGATCAGATCTCACAGGAACTGACTCCGATGGTTGCAACAGCACGAACAATCAAACAGGAACATCCGAATGCAAAGGTTGTATTTATCGGACCTTGTGCAGCGAAGAAGCTGGAAGCTTCCAGACGTACTGTGAGAAGTGATGTGGATTTCGTTGTTACATTTGAAGAATTGCAGGCAATGTTTGATGCGAAGGGAATTGATCTGACAGCTTATGAGGCAGAGTCTTCTTTCCATGATGCGACAGGAGCCGGACGTGGATACGCCTGTGCAGGAGGAGTTGCAAAGGCAATCGAAGAATGTATTAACGAGTATTACCCTGGAACGCAGGTTAATATTGAGCATGCGGAAGGTCTGGCAGAATGTAAGAAGATCCTGACACTTGCCAAAGCCGGAAGAATGAACGGATGTCTGATCGAGGGTATGGGATGTCCTGGCGGATGTATTGCAGGAGCTGGAACGAATATTCCAATCCCGACTGCGAAGAAGGATGTCGCAGCTTATGTCAAAAACTCAAGCAGAGCACTTCCACCGAAAGAACTGGAAGAAATTGAACTGAAATAAGTAAATAAGTAAATATAAGGATAATAACCGGCCTCCGCTTTACAAACGGAGGCTATTGTGGTATATTACAAAATAGGCTTTTTATGAGCGAAAGAGGAGGATGGATGTATGCAGCCATACGGAGTAAACCAATTAAGAAAAATGTTTTTGGAGTTCTTTGAGAGCAAGGGACATCTTGCAATGAAGAGCTTTTCTTTAGTACCACATAATGATAAGAGTCTTCTCCTGATTAATTCAGGAATGGCTCCGCTGAAACCATATTTCACAGGACAGGAGATCCCGCCGAGAAGAAGAGTGACAACATGTCAGAAATGTATTCGTACAGGAGATATCGAGAATGTCGGTAAGACAGCACGTCACGGTACATTCTTTGAGATGCTTGGAAACTTCTCTTTTGGAGATTATTTCAAGAATGAAGCAATCGAGTGGTCCTGGGAGTTCCTTACAGAAGTTGTGGGACTTGATCCGAACAGATTATATCCTTCAGTATATGAAGATGATGATGAAGCGTTCGAAATCTGGAATAAGAAGATGGGAATTCCGGCAGAACGTATCTTCCGTTTTGGTAAGGAAGATAACTTCTGGGAGCACGGTTCAGGTCCATGTGGTCCGTGTTCTGAGATTTACTATGACCGTGGAGAAAAATACGGATGTGGAAAACCGGGATGTACAGTAGGGTGTGAGTGTGACCGTTACATGGAGATCTGGAATAACGTATTCAGCCAGTTCAACAATGACGGACACGGCAACTATACAGACCTGATCCAGAAGAACATTGATACAGGTATGGGACTTGAGCGTCTTGCCTGTATCGTACAGGATGTAGATTCCATGTTTGATATTGATACAATGAAAGCACTGAGAGATCATGTATGTAACCTCTCCGGCAAGCAGTACGGAATAGATCATGAGACAGATGTTTCTCTGCGTGTTGTTACAGACCATATTCGTTCCGTAACATTTATGGTTTCTGATGGTATCTTACCTTCTAACAGCGGTCGTGGATATGTTCTCCGCCGTCTGTTAAGACGTGCATGCCGTCACGGAAAGCTGCTCGGAATTGACGGAGCATTCCTTGTAAAGCTTGCAACAACTGTAATTGAAGGTTCCAAAGATGGATATCCGGAGCTGGAAGAGAAGAAAGAGTTTATCTTTAATGTAATTGCGAAAGAAGAAGCGAACTTCAATAAGACAATCGATCAGGGACTTGCAATCCTTGCAGATATGGAAGCTGAGATGGAGAAGAATGGAGAGAAAGTTCTTTCCGGAGAGAATGCATTTAAGCTTTATGATACTTATGGATTCCCAATCGACCTGACAAGTGAGATCCTGGAAGAAAAGGGGCTGACTTATGACGAGGAAGGATTCAAGAAAGCACAGGAAGAACAGCGTGCGAAATCAGAAGGAACATTCGGAACTCATTCTTATACAGGAAAAGAAGTTTCTGTATACGATCAGCTGGATGCAGCACTTGCGACAGAATTTGTCGGATATGATAATCTGACATTTGATTCTAAGGTTACAGCTCTTACAACAGAGACAGAGGTTGTTGATGCACTTTCTGACGGAGAGAAGGGAACAATCATCGTTGAGCAGACTCCATTCTATGCAACAATGGGTGGACAGGAAGCTGACAAGGGTGTGATTCGCACAGCTGACGGAGAGTTTGTTGTAGAAGATTGTATTCACCTTGCAGGAACAAAGGTTGGACATGTTGGACATGTTGTAAAAGGAATGATCAAGATCGGTGACGTAGCAACTCTTGAAGTTGATGCAAAGAACCGTGCACTTACAGAAAGAAACCACAGTGCAACACATCTGCTTCAGAAAGCACTTCGTACAGTACTTGGAAGCCATGTAGAGCAGGCAGGATCTTTTGTAAATGCAGACAGACTTCGTTTCGACTTTACACATTTCTCAGCAGTAACACCTGAGGAACTGAAGAAGGTTGAAGAAATTGTGAATGAGCAGATCACAAATGCCCTCGCAGTTGTGACAAAGAACCTTCCAATCGAGGAAGCAAGAAAGACAGGAGCACAGGCTCTGTTTGGTGAGAAATACGGTGACGTTGTACGTGTCGTAGATATGAGCGGATTCTCCGTTGAATTCTGTGGTGGTACGCATGTTAAGAATACATCAGAGATCACAGCGTTGAAGATTATTTCTGAGAGTGGTGTAGCAGCAGGTGTTCGTCGTATTGAAGCCCTGACATCTGAAGGACTTATGAACTACTATGCTGAGATGGAGCGTCTTCTCAAAGAAGCAGCACAGCTTGTAAAAGCAACTCCGGAGAATCTTGCAGAGAAGATCACACATCTTCAGGCAGAGAACAAGTCTCTGAAGGGAGAAGTTGAGAGTCTCAAGAGCAAGATGGCTCAGAGCGCAGCAGGAGACATCCTTGACCAGGTGAAAGAAGTAAAAGGTGTGAAGCTTCTTGCAGCACAGCTTGATGGTGTTGATATGAATGGACTTCGTGACCTTGGAGACCAGCTCAAAGAGAAGCTTGGCGAAGGTGTGGTTGTACTTGCATCAGGAAATGACGGAAAAGTAAGCCTGATGGCTACAGCAACAGACGGAGCAATGAAGCAGGGAGCACATGCCGGAAATCTTGTGAAAGCAATCGCAGGTCTTGTTGGCGGAGGCGGCGGTGGTCGTCCGAACATGGCTCAGGCAGGTGGAAAGAACCCAGCAGGAATCCCGGATGCACTTGCAAAAGCAGAAGAAGCACTGGCTGATCAGATTAAATAAAGTCATTGTAAAGAGAATCTGTCTGTGGCAGATTCTCTTTTGGGTAGAAGCGAGAAAAAAGTATAAAAAAATCGGTAAAAATCATAAAAAGCAGTTGACGTTTTGAAAAAATATGTTATAATAATATCCAGTGCAATAAATATACCCGAACAGTCGTATGATGCACAATACAAGGCTGGAGGGGAGGTTAGGTGTGAGACTATGTCAAATGTAATCGTTAAAGAAAACGAAACGTTAGATAGTGCCTTACGCAGATTCAAGAGAAACTGTGCAAAGGCTGGCATTCAGCAGGAAATTCGTAAGAGAGAGCATTACGAAAAGCCAAGCGTAAGACGTAAAAAGAAATCTGAAGCTGCTAGAAAACGTAAATATAACTAATATGTGCAAATGGACAGAGTACTGGAAACAGTACTCTGTTTTTTGTATGTTAGGAAAGTTCTTTCCTAACATATAAAAACCACCATTTTCCTATCTGTTTACTCGACATATAACCTTAAATATGCTGAAAATTGCAATTTGATACATTAGTTCATGCAGTTTTATCAACTTAAAGTGATAAAACTTTAAAATAATGCAATTAATGATTGACAATCTTTCATTTAACTTATAAAATAAACGAGTAGACAACGGTGTCTGGGGTAACAGATTGCTTGTCAGTCTGTTTTTTCTTGTTTTAGAAAAGACATTAGTTGACGAAAGATACAATAGTATCAGGGAGATAGGAATCCCAATCTATTTATTCTAGGAGGTAATTAAGATGTCATACGTTGATGAAGTGATTGATTTAGTTGTAAAGAAGAATCCTGCTGAGCCGGAATTCCATCAGGCAGTAAAAGAGGTGTTGGAGTCTCTTCGTGTTGTGATTGAAGCAAATGAAGAAAAATTCCGTAAAGATGCTCTTCTTGAGAGACTGGTAGAGCCTGAGAGACAGTTTAAGTTCCGTGTACCGTGGGTAGATGACAAGGGTCAGGTACAGGTTAACACAGGATACCGTGTACAGTTCAACAGTGCAATTGGACCGTACAAGGGAGGTCTTCGTCTTCATCCATCTGTAAACCTTGGTATTATCAAATTCCTCGGTTTCGAGCAGATTTTCAAAAACTCCCTTACAGGACTTCCAATCGGTGGAGGTAAAGGTGGATCTGATTTCGATCCTAAGGGAAAATCTGACAGAGAAGTTATGGCATTCTGCCAGAGCTTTATGACAGAGCTTTGCAAATATATTGGTGCTGATACTGATGTTCCAGCAGGAGATATCGGTACAGGCGCAAGAGAGATCGGATATATGTTCGGACAGTACAAGAGAATCCGTGGAGTATATGAAGGAGTTCTTACAGGAAAAGGACTTTCCTATGGTGGATCTCTTGCTCGTACAGAGGCTACAGGATATGGTCTTCTGTATCTGACAGACGAACTTCTGAAACTTAATGGTATTGAGCTTGCAGGTAAGACAGTTGCAGTTTCCGGTTCAGGTAACGTTGCAATTTACGCAACTGAGAAAGCACAGGAACTCGGAGCTAAAGTTGTTACAGTAAGTGATTCTACAGGATGGGTATATGATCCGGAAGGAATCGATGTTGCAGCTCTTAAAGAAATCAAAGAAGTTAACCGTGCAAGACTTACAGAGTACAAGAAGTACCGTCCGAATTCAGAGTACCATGAAGGAAGAGGAGTATGGAATGTTAAAGTTGACATTGCTCTTCCATGTGCTACACAGAATGAGCTTCATCTTGAAGATGCAAAGGCACTTGTTGCTAACGGATGTATCGCAGTATGTGAGGGTGCTAACATGCCTACAACTCTCGAAGCTACAGAGTATCTGCAGGAGAATGGTGTTATCTTTGCACCTGGTAAAGCAGCTAACGCCGGTGGTGTTGCTACATCAGCACTTGAGATGTCTCAGAACAGCGAGCGTCTGAGCTGGACATTCGAAGAAGTAGATACTAAACTTAAAAACATCATGGTTAACATTTGCCACAACATGGCTGATGCAGCTGAGAAATACGGATTCAAGGGCAACTACGTTGTAGGTGCTAACATTGCCGGATTTGAGAAGGTTGTAGAGGCTATGACAGCTCAGGGTATTTGCTAATTAAGAAATTCTAAGATAATATAAGATAAGATATGATATGGTTAAGTCCTGTAAACTCAATGTTTATGGGACTTTTCTTTATGCATTGAAATGAAAAAAATGAGGAATCTTTTAATCATTTTAAGTGCATAACCCGTTAATATATATATACAGATATTCAATGGAAAGGAGTCTGATGCGTGTTGAGTGATGACG
>ERZ791897.181-NODE-181-length-61928-cov-4.383220_pt1 | contig 61928 bp, 59 predicted proteins | sample MGYA00510152_ERZ791897 | MGnify/ENA primary metagenome ERZ791897 (study PRJEB30046, sample SAMN00792050) | human gut metagenome | study: EMG produced TPA metagenomics assembly of the A metagenome-wide association study of gut microbiota in type 2...
CATTTTATTTTATATTCTTGCGAGTAGCGCATAAAAATAACCCTCCTTACTGGATATCCAGTAAAGAGGGTATATATCAAAGTTGACTGTTTTTTTAGTCGTTACATAATTCTAGAGTCAAACATTTAAAAATAACTGTTTGTAAGGCAAGTGTAGTTAAATCACTATTTAAAGGTGTTACTTGTTGACAAGTTAAAATTGTGTTGAACTTGGTGGCAATTTCATCATAAGTAATTTGATCTAAAACTGGTGGTAATAGTTTTTCAACAATATCTAACGAATAAACACTTTTAAAAAGACTAACTAACAATAGTTGCCCCAGTTGGACGCAAGTATAACGTTTTTTGATAGGTCGGCTAATAAGTCCTTTTTTAACGTAACTGTTAACCATAGCAGGTGTTATGGTAGTTTGGGTTAAGCCGCTTAAATAGCGATTACCTAAGCTTACAATTTGATCCATGTAAAGCTCAAGTTCGGGAAACTCTTGCCATAAAGGTAAACTAGGTAATGAAATTGTTGATTGAGACATTAAAAAAAGCTCCTTTTAAAATAAAGAAATTTACTTAATTTTAGTATAACACATTTTCTTTATTTCTTTATCTAGATTATAAATCTAGTTGATGTTGATATTGAATATATTTGGTGTTATACTTAATACTAAGAGGTGGTTTGATGATTAACCAAAAGACACGAATTTTAAATGAAGTATGGAGTGCAATAACACATGGAATTGGAGTGTTTTTAAGCATTGCAGCACTGGTTTTGCTGATTTTAAAGGCAATAGGGCAAGCTAATATGCTTGCCTTAGGCGCGTATTTAGTCTATGGAATTACGTTAATTTTGCTTTATTTATGTTCAACCTTATTTCACTCACTTTATTTTACAAGGGCACAACGAATTTTTCAGATTTTTGATCATTGTAGTATTAATTTTTTAATTGCTGGAACATATACGCCATATTGTTTGTTAACAATCAAAGGCTCAATGGGAGTAATGTTGTTAGTTAGTGTATGGGGATTGGCATGTTTTGGCATGTTATATCATATTTTAGCTAAAAAGCGTCGCCAATGGATTGAGACAAGTCTTTATATTGTAATGGGATGGCTATGCTTGCTAGGGGTTAAGAGCTTGGAAGCTAATTTAGGAGTTGATGGAGTACTATTATTGTTTTTAGGTGGGGTTTCTTTTACCATCGGTGCGCTAATTTATAGTATTCATGGTGTTAAGTATCTTCATGTTATTTGGCATTTATTTGTATTATTAGGTACGATTTTGATGTATTTTTCAATTTATTTTTATATTGATTAAAAAGTAAATATACATTAAATTGAGTCGCGATTATCATTTTTTTATATAAAAAAGCTAAAAATAGTTAAAAAAATTATTGCAAACGCTTGCCTGACTTCATCATTAATGTTATTCTATACTCAGAAGTAGAGTAACCTTGAAAGGAGGGTGACGAAAATGACTACTGTTCAGTTAAATTCTAAGCAGATTTCTGCTATTAATAACTTCATGGGGGATTTCGAAGTTGTTAATGCGTTGGCTGATAGAAACCGTCAAAAAATCATTTATTTATTGTGTAGCTGTGCAGATGAAGGTATGACTGTAACTGATATTACAAATGAAATGTCAATTACTCAACCGGCTGTCTCACATCATTTAAAGATTTTGCGTGAAGCAGGTTTAGTATCATTTAGAAAAAATGGACTCCAAAGCTTATATTACCTAACATTGAACGACCCGTTAACTCATCTTGAAAAGGTAATCCATGATTTGAGAATGGAGATAGAGGAGTAATTTTGGGGATTAATAAGGCGATGGTTTTTAATCATCGCTTTTTTTATGTTTGCTGTTTGACTTTGACAATGGTATGCTAAAAATATTAGCAACTAAGGAGTGGAAAAAATTAAAACACAAAAATATTATGCGGTTGCGCAAGGAAAAAAAACGGGAATATATTTAACATGGGCTGAATGTGAAGCACATGTTAAAGGTTTTAAAGGCGCTAGATATAAAAGTTTTAAAACCAAAAAAGAAGCACAAGACTGGTTGAAAGGTTCTGTGAAAAAGGAAAGTACACAGGATAATTCTATTCAATTAGCACAAATTTATTTATATAGTGACGGTGGCTCACGCAATCATGGAAATAAAAAAGGCCAACACGTACAAGCAACAGATAAGGCCGCTTGGGCGTATTTAATCCAAAGAGCCGGACAAAATTACACGGGTGTAGATGGTGAATATGGTAGTACTAATAATCGCATGGAGTTATTAGGTTTATTAAATGGATTGCAGTTTATTTTGAAAAATGGTTGGCAAAATGAAAAAATTTATGCAATTTTAGATTCGAAATATATTTTGGATGCTTTAGGAAAAGGTTGGTTGCGTGGTTGGCAGGTTAATGGTTGGAAAAAAGCAAATGGTCAACCGGTAGCTAATAAGGAATTATGGCAACAACTCATTGAGGTTTTAATTTTGTTTCCTAATTTGAATTTTAGTTGGACTAAAGGTCATGCTAATAACAAGGGAAATAATTATGTAGATAAATTGTTAAATCAAAAGATGGATCAAATGTAAAAAGGAGTCAAATCGTTATTTGGGTTTGACTCCTTTTAGCTTAATCTGCAAAATATTGTAAAATTTCAGGGATTGTTAAGGCTTCTTTTTGTTTACCGCAGACATCCAAGACGATTTTGCCATCTTTTAAAATAATTGTACGGTTACCATATTTTAAAGCATCACTCAATTGATGAGTAATCATTAAGCAGGTTAAGTTTTGGTTAGTAATTGTCTGATTAGTTAACTGCATTAGTTGAGCACTTGTTTTAGGATCAAGTGCGGCCGTGTGCTCATCTAATAATAGTAGTGCAGGCTTTTTTACTGTGGCCATCAAAAAACTTAAAGTTTGGCGCTGACCTCCGGAAAGGTTAGCAACAAAATTGTCAATATTATCAGCTAATTTGTTAGGAAGCTGGGCACATAAACTTGTTAGATATTCTTTTTTTGCTGTTAATTTGCGTAGGCGCAAAGTCCGACTTTGACCACGTTTTAGCGCTAATAAAAGATTTTCAGCCACTGTCATTCGTGGAGCAGTTCCAGCTTTAGGATCTTGAAAAACTTGTGCAATTAAGCCCATCTTTTTTTTAGTAGAAATTTTTTTAAAGGGCTGATTAGCCAAAAAAATTTCGCCTTGCGTAGGTTGTAATGTTCCATTAATAAGGTTTAGTAAGGTTGATTTACCAGCACCATTAGTTCCTAATAGAGTGATAAAGTCGCCTTGCTTGATGGTTAGGTTTAATTTATCGATAAGCTTTTTTTCTTCATTTGGGCCACTTTTTAGGGTAAGAGTGACATCTTTAAATTCTAAGAGTGTTTTTTTGGTCATTGTTTCGAGCTTCCTTTACTAAAAGTCTGGCGAATTTTAAATTTTTGTTCTAAGGTTGGTAAACTTAAACAAAGAGTTAATATAATTGTTGAAATTAACTTAAAATCATTGGTATTAAATCCTAGTTGTAAAACGGCTAATAATACTAAACGATATAAAATACTGCCACACACTACGGCGACTAAACGTGCACTTAAGCTAAGTGGTCCATAAAGTACTTCACCGATAATAATAGCTGCTAAACCAATAACGATCGTTCCAATTCCCATACTAACATCAGCATAGCCATTGTTTTGTGCAAGCAAGCCGCCAGACAAACCAACGAGTCCGTTGCCTAGCATCAAGCCTAAAATTTTCATTGCATCGGTGTTAATGCCTAAAGAATGAGCCATTTTTTGATTGTCACCTGTTGCAATGAAAGCTTGGCCAAGCTCGGTATTTAAAAAGAGTACGATTGCAAAAACTACAAGGGTAGTAATGGCTATTCCCAAAAAGACTAACTGAAAATTAGGAGTGAGATAATCAAAATATGAAAAAATGGTTGAAATATCCAACAATCCCACGGTAGCTTTGCCTAAAATTCGCAAATTGATAGAGTATAAAGCTGTCATGGTTAAAATTCCAGCTAGGAGAATGGGGATTTTTAGTTTGGTATATAAAACACCTGTAACTAAACCACTCAAACAACCGGCAAATAAGGCCAATAAGGTGGAAAATAAAGGACTGACACCATGAGTTAAGGCACTGACGGTGACAACTGCACCTAAAGGAAATGTTCCTTCAACAGTCATATCTGGGAAATTTAAGATTCTAAAGGTTAAAAAGACGCCTAGAGCTAGAATTGACCATAAAAGACCTTGGCCAATAGAAGAAGTAATTAGACTCATGAGATTATTTCTCCTTTCTGTTGTGCTTGAGTGAGTAATTCATTTGGAATTTGAATGTTAAGTTTTTGTGCTTGTTTAAGATTTAGGCTTAAATAAGTTTTTTTGACATGTCTAATTGCCATATTTGCTGGTTTTTTACCTTTTAAAATTTCAGCAGCCATTTGACCTGTGAGTTTACCCAAATCAAATTGACTAACGCTAACAGTAGCTAAAGCTCCATCTTTTAATAAAGAAGAGGACGCTGAAAAAACGGGAACTTGATATTGAGTTGCCGTGTTGATAATGGTTGGAGCTGCTGAAGCAACATTGTTATCTGTAGGAAGATATAATGCTTGTATTTCTTGAGCAAGTACACTAGCAACTTGAGCAGCATCATTTGTCGAGCTTATAGTATATGGTTTGACGATTAAGCCTTGCTTTTTGGCTTGCCGAGCAAATTCTTGATAAGATGCGGTTGCTGAATCATCACTTGCCGTATATAAGACACCAATGGTTTTTAAATTAGGCAAGATTTTTTTAATCAAGGTAACTTGTTGTAAAACAGGTTCAACGTGCATAACACCAGTCACGTTTTGATCAGGATGTTTGAGATTGTTTACAAGTTTAGCACCAATAGGGTCACTGATTGCCCCCATTACAACAGGAGTCGTTTTGGTAGTATTCGCTAAAGCTTGTGCCGCTGGTGTGGCAATACCAATCGTGACAGCACTGTTTTCATTAATAAAACGTTCACTCATGGTTTTTAATGAACTTTGATCATTTTGGGCATTTTGAAAGTCAATTTCGATATTTTTGTGATTGACAAAACCTTGTTGTTTTAAGCCAGCAATGATTCCTTGATGGATTTCATTCAAAGCAGGATGTGATGTTAATTGTAAGATTCCAACAATAGGTTTAGTATTATTATTATTTTTTTTTTGTGGGCTAAAAAAGTCCCAAGTTAGAAAAATCCCTAAAATAACTAATGTAGTTAATAAGCGTTTCATATAATAATCCTCCTTTTATAATCCCTAACAGTTGTGTTGTAAAGAAAAAAGCCTTTTCTCGTCTTTACGGGAAAAGGCTTTTTAGCATTACCCGCACAATTTGCTGTGCGAGTCCATTAAAAAGTTGACCGGCACAGATACAACTGTCAAGGATTGTATCTGTCCTAAGCAAAAACAATCCTCATTACCGGCTTTGCCAACGAATGTTGCGGTTTAGAAATGTTAAGTATTGCATGTCAACTCTTCCTTTCGAATTTATTTCAAATAATTATAATCTTTTAAGTTTTTTAAGTCAAGCTTAAAAAGTTGTGTTAGATAAGTTTAAGATGTAGTATAATGTGTCCAAAAGGAAAACAATGTTTATCTTTCAAGATTGGAGTGTTTACCATAAAAACGAAACATAAATTAAGCATTGGGATTAGTATTGTTATAGTCGTAATTGGCGTAGCATTGGGAGGCTTAGCATGGTATCAAGCAAAGCATTTCAATGCCAATGTAACTATTAATGGCGTTAAAGTTGGTGGTTTAGATGCTAAAGAAGCATTAGCTAAGTTAAAGACCATAACAATCGATAACAATGTCTATGTAGGGGAAGATTTAATCTATCACGGTCAAACAACCAAAGCAGGTTTTACAACAAAAGATTTAGCTAAGGTTCAAACTGCTTTAAAGAAGCAATTTTCATTTTTCCCTAATAAAGCTAAGAAAAATTTGACAGTGGTACCAACTAAGGCAAGTGATTATCGGCAAACTACCTTGAAACAAGAAGTTCAATTGGCACTTGAAAAGGCTAATCAAACTAGACAAAAAGCAGTTGATGCTTATGCTTGGATTCAAGATGGGAAAGTACAAGTTGTTGATGCCAAAAAAGGTAATCAATATGATGTAGCAAAAATCTTACAACAGTATTCAAAGATTTCAAGCACTAAAAGTTTACGTTTAAAGAGAGTCTTTTTGCAACCAATAGGTGCTAAAGATAAAAGTATAAGTGAACAAAAAGAAGCACTAGAAAAATTATTACAGCGTCAAGTAACTTATGAAGTACAAACAACACCTTATGTGTTTAAAGCAGAAGAATTATTAAATGGTACTAAATATCAAAATAGCAAATATCAAATTCAAACAGATGGAATTGAAGATAAAATTGCACAGATTAATGCAAGCCAAGCAACATTAGGAAAGTCTTTTGCCTTTAAAACAACCGATGGAAATGTAATTAATGTTCAAGGTGAGACGTATGGTTGGGCAATCGATAAACAAGCAGCCACCCAAAGTATTGTTAAAGCTTTAGAAAATGATGTAAGTCAAATCAATGCTAAAGAAGATATTTATGGAAAAGGGTATTTGACTTATGGAACTGGATATGATGTATTAAGCAATGACGGCATCGGCGATACTTATGTGGAAGTTTCGTTAGCACAACAACGTCTATGGATTTATAAAAATGGACAACAAATACTAACTTGTACAGGTGTTACTGGAAATGTAGCAACAAATGAACAAACACCAACCGGAGTGTATTACATTATGTATAAGCAATCACCTTCTGTTTTGAAAGGTGTTCACTCTGATGGTGAGCACTATGAAATCGAAGTTAAGTATTGGGCACAATTTACCAATTCGGGTTGTGGCTTTCATGATGCTACATGGCGTACAAACTGGGATAAAGATGCTTACTTAACTGATGGATCTGGTGGATGCTTTAACTTGAGTCTTGAAGATGCACAAAAAGTTTATGATGCTGTTTTCCAAAAAGAACCAGTTATTGTTTATTAAAAAAATTAACCGATTGTTAGTAGCAATCGGTTTTTTTGTGGCGTTAAGCTGGCAAATGTGCTATAATTTGCTAAGCAATGGGGATGTTTTGGATTCGACAGGTATAGGTCGAGCCTAGATTGCGTTTGGTAGGTTGCGTCTACCATAAAACGCTCAGTTAAATATAACTGCAAAAAATAACAATAACTCTTACGCTTTAGCTGCCTAATCGGCCTAGCGTAGATCTGGCTTAGCATCGTCCATGTGCTAAACCCAGGTCCTATAATTAAGTGGACTACGCTTTAGACTTTCACCTAGAGTTTAAAGAAGAGTAACTTAGGTTAGCCGTTAATATTAGCCCTGTCATATGGCGCAGTTGGCGGTGAAATTTAAATAATATGACTATGAACGTAGATATTTAGGTGGCGATATGCTTGGACGCGGGTTCGATCCCCGCCATCTCCATCTAAAAACGCTCGCTAACTATAAAGTTGGCGGGCGTTTTTAATTTGTAATTAATTTAGAAAAGTTATACTAGCAAAAGCAGTAAGGAGATAAGAATTGAACAATAGGGAAATGCTTTGCTATAATGAGGATTGAAAAAGATAATGATTGGTGTACTTTTTATTCAAAGAAAAATCAAATTTGTTTGGTAAGCTAATCTTAGTAAAAACTGTGTAAGGATAGAAAAGAAAGGATTGTAAAGTTATGAAACTTTTGATGGTTGAAGATAATAAATCTGTTTCAGAAATGATGTCAATGTTTTTTGAAAAAGAAAAATGGGAAGTAGAATATGCCTATGATGGGCAACAAGCTGTCGAAATGTTTAGCCAAGATCCTGACAGTTGGGATATGATTACATTAGATTTAAACTTGCCTAAGATGGATGGGATGCAAGTTAATGCAGCAATCCGTAAAATATCAAAGACTGTTCCAATCATTATTTTAACGGCTAGAGATTCTGAAAGTGATCAAGTATTAGGATTAGAAATGGGAGCTGATGATTATGTGGTTAAACCATTTTCACCTATTACTTTAATTGCGCGCATTAAAGCTTTGCATAGACGAGCTGAACTTAATTTAAGTGATAAGAATTTAGAAATAAAAGCCGATACAAACCAAGCTTTTGATGTTAAAACGGATCATTTTAGTTTGAATACTAAAACTAGAGAGGCTTTCTTGTGCGGAAAGATGATTGAAGATTTAACCCCTAAAGAATTTGAATTATTAAAGACATTAGCTCAAAAACCACGACAAGTTTTTTCGCGCGATCAATTGTTACAACTAGTATGGGATTATGAATATTATGGAGATGAACGGACTGTTGATGCTCATATTAAAAAGATTAGACAAAAGATTGAAAAAGTTGGGCCACAAGTCATTCAAACTGTCTGGGGAGTAGGCTATAAGTTTGATGATTCTGAGGTAGAAAAACGATGAAATTTAAATTAATATATCAACAGATGTTAGGTTTTTTTACTGTTATTATTCTTTTGTTGATATGTTTAGCTTTTTCATTGTTTCATTTAACTAAACAAATGGTTTATCAAGATACCTGGGATCGTTTGGAAGGCTATGCTTACAGCTTGAAATCTGAAGCAATGACACTTCAAGTTACCGATAGTGGTTCAGAGTTTGTTTTAGATGTGACTAAGTTGCGTAATAGTGAAGTTATTTTACAAAATCAAAATGTACATTTCACAATTTACACAGCACCAGATAAAATTTTGTATCCAAGTTATGGCTTTAAATCGGTTATTTCTAATAGCGATTGGAAAAAACTCAAACAAGGACAAATTCTTAAACGTAAAAGTGATTTAGGCGGGCGTAAAAAGTTACTTGCTAAAGATCAAGATAATCAAAATGATATGATACCAGATACAGTGACTAAACAACGTATGACCGATATCTTTGCACCTTGTTTTGATCCCAATGGTAAATTAATTGCAGTTATATCGGTTGGTGCGACTGTTTCAAGTCTAGAAGAAAGTTTTCAAACTATTCGGCGCAATTTAGTATATACGCTAGTAGTTTCAGCTATTTTAGGGATTATCGGTAGTTATGTTTTAGCCCATTATACGACTAAAAGAATTGCTGTATTACGTAATGCAACCAAACAAGTCGCTGAGGGGAACTTTGATATTACCTTAAAAACTGGTCAACGCGATGAAATTGATGATTTAGCTACATCTTTTAATAAGATGACAACTTCGCTAAAAGAATCAAATGAAGAAATTAAGCGGCAAGAAGAACGGCGCCGCCAGTTTATGGCAGATGCAGCTCATGAAATGCGCACACCATTGACAACGATTAATGGGTTGTTAGAAGGATTAGCCTATGATGCAATTCCTGAAGAGCGCAAAGGGCAGTGTATTGAGTTGATGCAAAATGAAACTAAGCGTTTAATTCGCTTGGTAAACGAAAACCTTGATTATGAAAAGATTCGTTCTGGTCAGATTGTTTTATCTAAGACAACCTTTAATGCAGTTGATGCGATAAAAAATGTGGTTGCTCAACTAGATAAAAAAGCTCAAACGGCTAATGATACTTTTGAATTGGATATTCCAGCAGAAATTTCTGTTTATGCTGATTACGATCGGTTTGTGCAGATTTTATTGAACATTACTAAAAATGCAATTCAGTTTACAAACGATGGTGTGATTAAGATTACGGCTAAGCGACAAGATGATGCAACAGAAATTCAAATCTCAGATACTGGTATTGGGATGACGGAAGAACAGATTAAAAATATTTGGGAAAGATATTATAAAGCCGATGTTTCGCGCAAAAATACTAAGTATGGCGAATCAGGGCTTGGTTTAGCGATTGTGCATCAATTAATGCAACTTCATCAAGGAAAGATTGAAGTAACGAGTCAATTAGATCAAGGTTCAACTTTTACCTTGACTTTTCCTGATGAAAAAATCTAAAAAAACATCAAAGTAAGGATTACTTGCTTTGATGTTTTTTTATTTGAGTTTAAAAGATATATTGTAGTAAAAATGAACAAAGTGGGCCTATTTTTTAAAGCTATTTTTGCTTGTTTGAGAATGATTCGCAATTAGACGTAATAATAATAAATATAATTGAAAAATAAGATAGTTCTAGTTTTTTTATAAACATATTTTTATATTTTGTTTCTAATATTAAAAAAAGTTATCAAAATAGAATATAAAAAGATTAGTTTCCTTTTGTATGATTAATATATTTTTGTTGTTATAATTTTTTTGTTATATTTTTCGGTAAATATTTTTAAAGACCGATATAGGGGAGGAATATTTTGTACAACTTTAAATAACAAGCGTACAATGAGACTAGTTTTTAATAAATATAAATGAGGGTGAGAGTATGAAAGCTAGTTTATTTACTAGTTGTGTGGTCGATGCACTTTTTCCAAATGTTCCAATTGCAATGACTGAAGTCTTAGAACGTTTTGGAGTAGAAGTGTTATTACCAGATAAACAAGTTTGTTGTGGTCAACCGACATTAAATAGTGGGTATCGTAAAGCTTCTAGAAAAGTTTTGATTAACCAAATGGAAGCATTTAAGGATGCTGATTATATTGTAGGTGCAGCAGGAAGTTGTACAGCTACATTTAAAGAATATGCAGAATTTTTTAAAGATGATCCTGAATATGGACCATTAGCACGTTCTTTGAGCGAACGGACCTATGAGTTTACCCAATTTTTACATTATGTTTTAGGCTTGACTGATGTTGGTGCCACGTTAAATGCTAAGGTAACTTATCATCGTTCATGTCATATGACGCGAATTTTAAAAGAAAAGCAAACACCTTTTATTATGATGAATTATGTTAAAGGTTTGGAATATGTAGAATTGCCACATATTGAAAATTGCTGTGGCTTTGGGGGAACATTTTCTGTTAAAGAACCATTGATTTCAAATGCGATGGTAACAGAAAAAATGAACGATATTTTATCAACTAATGCCGAAGTTTTAGTGAGTGCAGATATGGCTTGCTTGATGAATATTGGTGGTAAATTAAACCGTGAAGGCAAGAAAATCAAGATTATGCATATCGCTGAAGTTTTAAATCATGATGTTGATGAAAGTCGGATTGCCTCATTGATTAAAAGAAGATAGGAGGCAAAATCATGGGATTAAAGACTAGTACATTAAGTTTTGAAGAACGTTGTGCAAAAAATATTAATGATCAACAAATGCAAGCGGCCATTAAAAAAGCTCAAGATAGTCAATGGATTAAGCGTGAAGGTGCACGTGCTGAGATTGGTGATTGGGAAAAATGGCGTGAGCTTGGCCAAGAAATTCGTCAACATACTTTAAATCATTTGCCAGATTACTTAGAGATGTTTGCACAAAATGTTGAAAAAAATGGCGGTAAGGTATTATTTGCTCAAACTGAAGAAGAAGCACGCGCTTATGTTAAAGAAATTACATTGGCTAAGAATGCTAAAAAAATTGTAAAAGCTAAGTCAATGGTAACAACTGAAGTAGGCTTAGATCCAATGTTTCTAGATATGGGATTAGAAGTTATTGAATCTGATTTAGCTGAATTTATCTTACAAATGGATAATTGGGACGAACCTTCCCATATTGTTTTTCCAAATATTCATAAAGATCGTAACCAAATTCAAAGAATCTTTAATAAATTAGGATATGAAGGTTCAAATGAACCAGAAGAAATGGCTAAGTTTGCGCGTAAAGTTTTACGTGAACATTTCTTGACCGCTGATATTGGCATTACTGGTTGTAATTTTGCGATTGCTAATAACGGGATGATTAACTTGGTTACAAATGAAGGAAATGCCGATTTAGTAATTGCTATTCCTAAGACACAAATTGTGTTGATGGGAATGGAACGTATCGTACCAAGTATGCAAGAAGCAGAAGTATTAGATACATTATTATGTCGAAGTGCGGTTGGACAAAAATTAACGAGTTATGTAACATTTACAGGAAGAAAAGCAAAAGATGAAGCAGATGGTCCAGAAGATTTTTATGTAATTGTAGTCGATAATGGACGTTCGAATGCTTTAGGGACAAAATTCCAAGAAATGTTACAATGCATTCGTTGTGGTGCATGTTTAAATGTTTGTCCTGTTTATCGTCACATCGGTGGACATGGTTATGGTTCGATTTATCCAGGACCAATGGGTGCAGTGTTATCACCAATTTTGGGAGGATATGAAGAATTTGGTGAATTGCCATATGCTTCCAGTCTTTGTGGAGCATGTAGTGAAACTTGTCCAGTCAAAATTCCATTGCACAAATTATTAATCGAACATCGTACTGTGATGGCGGATGAATTGAAGAGAACTAGCAAATTAGAAAAATTAGGAATGGAAGTAACAGCGGCTGTTACAGGCTCGGCTCCTGTCTTTAAATTTGTTGAACATGTTGATCATCTTGGTTCAGCGATTGTAACTAAGAAAGGTGAAACTTCCGTAGAAAATCTCTATAATCATGATGGCTACATTAATAAAGCTCCGGCAATTGCTAAAAATTGGACGGATTATCGTGATTTGCCACGACCACCTAAAGAAAAAGATACTTTTCGTGAGTGGTTTAAGCATCACCAAGCACAAAAGGAGGGCAAGTAGATGTTTGTTAATGCTGATGAAAAACAAACGGATTTTTTGGATAATTTAGCAACAAAACTTAATTATCAACGGCATTCTCTTGCAAAAGAACCGTTTGTTCCTCAAAATAAAGTTAATAAAGAACATATGCAAGGCTTGAGTCAAGATGAGCTATGTCAAATTGCCCAAAAACAATCTGCCGATATTTATACCGATTTTAAGTTGGTAACAAAAGATAACTTGGCTAAGGTTTTAGAAGAAGTGATTACGGCGAAAGGATCTGGCAAGGTGATTGTGCCAAATGATCAACGCTTTGCTCAATATGACCTAACAAAGGTTTGCCAAGCACATGATACCTATGTTTGGCAAGCTGGTGAAGATAAGCGGACGGACAATATCCAAGCTGCTAATCAAGCAAATGTGGGAATTGCTTTTGGTGAATATTTATTGGCAGAATCGGCAACAATGGTCTTAGAGACTAATCCAGGTCATGGACGGTCATTACATTTCTTGCCACAGCATTTCATCGCAATTGTTCCTAAAAGTCAGATAGTTCCACGAATTACGCAAGCAACCCAAGCTTATAACCAAAAAGTTTTGCAAGGTGAAAAAATTGGAACTAACTTGAGTTTTATTTCTGGTCCATCTAACTCTGGTGATATTGAAATGATTTTAGTTGTTGGGGTTCATGGCCCATTATCAATGACGTATTTAGTGATTGAAGACGCATAATGATTTGAAAATAAAGGCTAATATGAAATCTCTTTGTGAAGAGAAATTCATATTAGCCCTTTTTATTAAAAATTTTTGATTTCTTTGATTAAGCACAATAAGTATTTGCAAATTTTTTCTGCGGAGTCTGTAGTTTGGTCTGTTAGGAAATTGGCTAGTTGTTTTTGATAGGGGCAACAGGATTTGGAGTAGTCGGAATTTCTTGATTTTGTTGAATTAGATAATCTGTAGAAATATTAAGCGCTTTAGTTATTTTGTAAAGACTTGCTACACTGATTTTTTTAGCCAAACCACGTTCAATCTTAGAAAGATAGTTGACGGTTAAATCGCTAAATTCAGCTAATTGTTCTTGAGTCATTTTTTGTTTACGGCGTTCGTTAGCGATATTTTTTCCTAGATTGCTGATTTCACGCATTTTTAACATCTCCTTTAAGTTGATTATAGTCGTGTGCGCGTGAAAAAAGCCCCCAGTTTTGGAAATTAAAAAAGAGCCGTCATTTTACGGCTCTTTTGTTAATCTTGTTTATTGCTATCTTCTGGTAATTGTGTCTGTTTGTCGCTACCGTTTGTTAATTCGGGAGCGTCGGTGACATAAAGATTAGTCGTCGTTTGGTCATTATTTTTAGACCAAAGACTAGTTGATTTGTCACCGAGTTGTTGTTCGATGGTTGTCATTTTTTGGACGGCATCCTTATAGGTGTATTTTTTAGGATCAACCGGAACAAAACCTTGCGGAACATAGAAACGCAAGAGATTCTTGTTGTTTAAGGAATCTGATAAGGCTAGTTCTGTGCTAACTTTTTGGCGATCAGCTTCAAGTTGTTCTTGCACCTTTTTTGAAGGATGTGTAACAACATTTCCGGTTCCATTTTCATAGATTGTACTACCAATTACCGTATATTTTGGAGTAATGAAGTTTTCGTTTCTAAAGGCGACGACTTGATCGTGATCTTTAGAGAAAAGATCGGTACCAAACTGCAAGTAATTGCGTGAATCGATCCCTACCAAATGAAGGAGGGTTGGTAAAACATCGATTTCACCACCATATTGTTCTTGAATCCCACCATTGGTTTGTCCTGGAATGTGAATCATAAACGGCACGCGTTGGAGTTGTGCGTTGTCATAATCACTCCAAGTCGAAGATGATTTCCCTAATAAGGGAGCCAACTTGAGATTGCGCGTATTTGAAATGCCGTAATGATCACCGTATAAGACAATCACGGAATTATCATACAATCCAGATTTCTTTAAGTAATCGAAGAATTGTTGAATCGCTTGATCGAGATAATGGGCGGTCACAAAATAATTATTGATCGAGTTATCATCGGTATTAGCTGCTTTAAAGGTTGTATTTTGCTCATCTAAAACGTATGGAAAATGGTTGGTAACCGTAATGAACTTAGCGTAAAACGGTTGTTGTAAATGTTCAAGGTATTTGATCGAATCATGGAATAACAATTTATCTTTGATTCCGTATTCGGTCGAGTTATTAGCATTTGAATCGAAATAACTAGAGTCAAAGAAATATTGATAGCCTAAGTTTTTATAGACATTATCGCGATTCCAAAATGAGCCGTTATTACCATGAAAGACCGCACTGGTGTAACCAAGATTTTGATTCAAAATGGCAGGAGCACCTTCAAAAGTATTATCGGTTCCTAATGCAGAAAAAAGTGAACCTTGTGGTAAACCATAAGTACTTGTTTCAAGCATGTTTTCAGCATCAGAGGTTTTACCTTGTCCGACTTGATTAAAGAAGTTTGCAAAACTAAAAGTTTGATTACTATTATATAAACTATTTAAAAATGGTGTAACTTCTTTACCATCTAATTTATAGTTGATTAAAAATTGTTGGAAACTTTCCAAATGAATGATGATGATATTTTTATTTTTAGCAATACCAAACATCTTATCATCAGGCTGAGCATAGTGTTGCTTAGTAAAGTCAATGATTTTATTTAGATCAGAGCTTTCTGCTCGATTTCGAGCCTGATTATTTTTGGCAGTTTTTAGACCATCATAAATCGTAAAAGTATCAATACCTAAATATTTAACTAGATAATTGCGATCAAATGTTCTAGTCAATAATTGTGGCCGATCTATTTCACCTAATGTAATATTTAGCATCAAGAAAAACAGTGCAAAACTGGTTAAAGCCACTGCTTGTCTACGGACAATGGGACGTTTATCAAGTTTGATTTTTTTAGTGAATAATAATCCTAATACAATTACGATATCAATAACTTGAAGGATATCTTGGGGTTTAAGTAATGCAAAAGAACTACCACTTAAGCCAGTTGAAACACTAGAATAACCGAAGATGACGTTGATGGTCATAAAATCGGTAAATTCCCGATAATAGATGATACTAAATAATAAAAGCGCACTGTTGGCAATATATAACAAAAGCATACAGATATAAGCGGGTAAGATTTTGCGAATATATTGCGCGATCCCAAAGAAGAGTAAGGTTGTGGCGATGGGATTAAGTAGTAAGATGAAGTATTGATAAATACCACTGACACCTAAATGAAAATCAATCAAATAAGCAAGAATTGTTTTTAACCAAAATAAAAAGGTTAGTAACGTCAAAAACCCCCACCGAGTGTTGACAAAGGCTTTTAGTTTTTTTAACTGCACAATACTGACGTCCTTTCAAAAAAATTTGGAAGCTTAATTCATTTTAAACCAAGCTTGAAATTTAAGTCAATTTAGTGGAGACGATATTAGGAAAGTTTTTAGGTTTTAACCAAATTTAAGTAATTTTAAGTAGAAATCATAATTTATCGTCAAATTTATTCCGCAAAGGCCTCTGAATGTAGTATAATAAAACACGTAGAGAAAAACATTTTAGAGGAGAGAAGAACATGGCTCATATTTCTTTTGATAGTTCTAATTTGACTAAATTCGTTCATGATAACGAATTAGCTGAAATGCAAGCAATGGTAAATGCTGCAGATACCCAATTACGCGAAGGAACAGGTGCTGGTAATGATTTTCGCGGATTCTTAAACTTACCAGTAGATTACGACAAGGCTGAATTTGAAAGAATCAAAGCAGCAGCTAAAAAGATTCAAGCAGAATCAGAAGTCTTAGTTGTGATCGGGATCGGTGGTTCTTATTTAGGTGCCCGTGCAGCTATCGAATTTATGCATCATTCATTTTATAACTTATTACCAGCAGATAAGCGTAATAACGCTCCTCAAATCTTCTTTGCTGGTAACTCTATTTCATCATCATATGTTTATGACTTGTTAGACTTGATTGGTGATCGTGATTTTTCTGTGAATGTAATTTCTAAGTCTGGTACAACAACAGAACCATCAATCGCATTCCGTGTCTTCAAAGAAAAATTGATTGAAAAATACGGTATTGAAGGTGCTAAATCACGTATTTACGCAACAACCGACCGTGCTCGTGGTGCGCTTAAGACCGAAGCAGATGCCCAAGGTTATGAAACATTTGTGATCCCTGATGATGTTGGTGGACGCTTCTCAGTTTTAACACCAGTTGGTTTATTACCAATCGCTGCTTCTGGCGCAGACATCGATGCTTTGATGCAAGGTGCTGCTGATGCCCGTGCAGAATATAAGGATGCAGATTTAGCTAAAAACGAAGCTTATCAATATGCTGCTTTACGTAACATCTTATATCGTAAAGGCTATACAACTGAAATTCTTGAAAACTATGAACCATCATTACAATATTTCTCTGAATGGTGGAAACAATTGATGGGTGAATCAGAAGGTAAAGATCAAAAAGGCATCTATCCATCTTCTGCAAACTTCTCAACTGATTTGCATTCTTTGGGTCAATATATCCAAGAAGGTCGTCGCAACTTGATGGAAACTGTTATCAAGGTTAATAAACCAAACCATGATGTAGCTATTCCACAAGATGAAGAAAACTTAGATGGTTTAGGCTATCTTGAAGGTAAGACAATGGACTTTGTAAATACCAAAGCTTTCCAAGGTGTTGTTTTAGCTCATACAGACGGTGATGTGCCTAACATGATCGTTAATATTCCAGATCAAAGTGCCTATACTTTAGGTTACTTGATTTACTTCTTTGAAATTGCGGTTTCTATTTCTGGCTACTTGAATGGTATCAATCCATTTAATCAACCAGGTGTTGAAGCATACAAGAACAACATGTTTGCTTTATTAGGTCGTCCTGGTTATGAAGAATTAGGCGAACAATTAGCGCAACGTTTGAAGTAAAATAAGAAATAACGGCTCTTTGAATGGAGTCATTGCTAAAGATTAAAGTTATAAATTTTAATTTTTAAGCTCTCTTTACTGTTTTTTCCAGTGAGGAGGGCTTTTTTATATGTGTTACAATTCAAAAAACATTGGAATTTTTTGATAACCTTTAAAGCAAAGAACTTACAAAACGGATTGAGGTAGCAAAGCCTGATGTCTTTTATTTTGGTAGACATCTTTCTTAAAAGAGCTGATTTCAATATTTTTATATGTTTGTTTTGCTTTTTTACAAAAAAATTAGGACTGATTGGAATTTTGTCAGTCCTAAAAATTATAGAGCCTTTGTTAACTAGTTAAGTTATAGCAACTTTTAACCAACTTGACTGGTACCATCGTTATAATTTAAGGTTACACCGGGCTGAACGTTAAAGATATAAACATTAAATTCAACAGCGGAACTGTTGACCGATTGTGCCCTTAATTGCACGCCACGTGCTAAAAGTTCGCTACCTGCAAATATTGGACGCACACTATAGCGTACATAGTTGTTAGGGTTTTGCTTGAGGTATTGGGCGATGTGATTTTCATAATCAACCATCCCAGGATCGTTTAATTGCCGAGTTCCTGTCATTAAATTTTTGATGTTATTATTTTGTCCAGTCAACTGAAAACCAATTAAGTGACTACGGTTATATAACCAGCCAGAAGAAATTTTTTTATTATGCCAGCCCGTCGGATTGATATATAAACGTTCGCGCGGTTGTGTAGGCATAAGATTTTTGTTTAATAATGCATCAGCAGTAGTTACGCGGTTAAGTGTATCTAAATCACCATAGTGTTGCCAAGCTCCTTTAGAAGTATCTAAATCAGCAGCACTAAAACCTGGTTCATTGTTGTTGATAGCGATTACTTCTTGTCCACTATAAGCAAGTGTGCTTAAATCAGGTGTCGGATTGTTAAGCATAGTCAAGCTGGTAGATGCGTTTGCTTGGTTGGTTTGTGTATTAGTTAAGCTTTCTAAGGTGGCTTGATTAGTTGCGAGCTCATGTTGTTCTTGCTTTATTTCTTCTTCAAGTTGCTCGTTTTTATCCTCTAGTCGTTGTGCTTGCTTTTTAGGCTGATCGTTGACGATTGTTTTGACGACTTCTTTAGGCTGAGGTGAAGGCGGTAGAGGATCGCTAGAAATTCCTAAGCCATAGCCACTAGTCAATAAAGCAACGACTAAGAAAAATTTTAGAGAGCGTTTATTTTTTTTAGGCTTTTGGTAAAAATAAGCGGCACTACCAATGCCACATAAAACTAAGAGGGTTGCTAATGTTGTCATCTGTTTTCTCCTTTAACGTTTTGCTTTGCGATAACCAGCGGCTTGAGCTTCTTGCTCAGTATTAAAATAAACGGCATTAGCAGCATTCATCTTATAGCCGGCTTGGTCGGGGGTATGATAAATCTTGGAATTGATGTTACCAACGATTTTAGGTTGTTGATCTGTTTGAATTTCTGCAGTATTTTGAGCCTGCGAACTGCTTGTTTGCGTTTGTTGTTCTTGCTTTTTAGCTTGAGCTGCTTGATTTTGCATGCTAGCTGCTAGTGAAGCAGCAAGACTGCTACTTTGTGCTAGTGAACTTTCCTTAGCTTTTAGCTCATCTATTTGTTGATTGATTTGCTTGTTTTGTTTTTCAAGGTCATCTTGTTGCTGACTTAATAGCTCATATTTGTCTTTGGCTTGGGCGAGTTGCTTTTGTCCAACTGTTTTTTTGATGATTTTGACTGTAGTTTTAGGTTGAGGTGCCGGCCAAGCATTAGGATAAATAAGCATCAATCCTAAAATTCCTAAAAATAAAAAGAAGTTGTATTTTTGCCAACGCTTTTTTTGTAAGAAATCTTTGCGTTTGATAAACCAATTAATTAATGCACCAATTTGAAAAAATAATAAGATCAGGATTAAGCCTATTCGAATATCATTCATAAAAAAACTCCTTAGATATTTATAACTTAATTTTAACAGAAATTCCTTTATTTTTTTAGAAGGATACTTCATAATCGTTGCATTTTTTTAAAATCTTAGAGATAATTAAAGTGAGAAAAATTTTTTCTAGGGGGAAATTCACATGCATGGTCTGTTACACGGCATAAAAAAATTCATCAAGCAAAAAGCAACTATCCTAAAATTGTTATTTGTTTTTTCAGTGATGATTTTTGTAATTTATGAAGTGGGCCGTATTTTTAAGCAAGTCGATTGGCAAATTGTTGGGGATAATCTGAGTGAACAATCGTTTGGCGTTATCTTTTTATTATTAGTACTAGGAATGTTAGCGGTCTGTCCAATGTTACTTTACGATTTTGTAATTGTTAAATTTTTACCGGGAAAATATTCGCTAGGTTATATTTTGCGCAGTGGCTGGATTGTTAATACTTTTACTAATTTAGCCGGATTTGGCGGTATTTTAGGAGCGACTTTGCGAGCAAATTTCTATAATAAAGATGCTAGCAAAAAACAAGTATTGTATGCTTTATCAAAGATTGCGTTATTTTTATTGTCGGGTCTGTCATTATTTTGTTGGCTGTGTTTAGCTTTAATGCTAACAACCAACATAGATACAACATACCAAAATTATTATGTTTGGCTTTTAGGTGGAGGAATATATTTTCCTATTTTATTTTTAGTAACTAAGTTTAAAGGTAATGAATTTTTCAAAGATTTAACGATTAAACGTGAATTGACGTTAATTTTAGCATCCGTGTTGGAGTGGGGATTTGCCGGCGGTTTTTTCCTATTAATAGGAGCTTTTTTAGGTTTTAAGATTAACTTGTTAGCAGTCTTTCCGTTATATATAATTGCTTCAGTTTTAGGAATTATTTCGATGGTTCCTGGCGGCCTAGGTTCATTTGATGTTTTAATGTTACTAGAGTTGACAAGTCTAGGTGTTTCAAATGAACAAGCTGTTGTTTGGCTATTATTTTTCCGGTTGTTTTATTATATTGTGCCATTTATTATTGGTGGAATCTTTTTTGTACATTCTGCAGGACATGGGATTAATCAGAAGTTTGATGGAATTCCTAAATCTATCTTGCAAAAATGCTCGCATATTTTAGTGACGGCTTTTATGTATTTTTCAGGAATCTTTATGTTGCTTGAAGCGGCGGTTCCTAATTTTACCTATAATAACCAGATTTTGTTGAAGATAATGCCATATACTTTCTTTTTCTTAGATCACATTACTACAATTATCTTTGCCTTTTTATTGATTGGGATGGCTCGTGGAATTGAATCAAAATTAAAGAAAGCATATATTCCAACGCTTGTGGTTTTGGCAATTGGAATTATTAATACGCTATGGAAGGCATATACATTGAGCTTGGCAGTCTTTTTAGCGCTTGTTATGTTAATGGTGTATTTTTCACGCCATGAAATGTATCGCGAAAGATTACAGTATTCATTTGGTAAATTGGTTGTCGATGCGGCAATTTTTGTTGGAACTTTCGTTTTATATGCGATAGTTGGAATTATTAACTTTCCTGCCAAACATATTCCAAATCATTTTAAAAAAATTCCGGATTTCTTACTTTTTCCTGGACAAAAATTATGGTTTTATGGGTTATTAGGGCTTTTATTAGCTGCCGTAATTTTATTGTTGGTCTTGAAATACTTTACGCAAGGGGTTGATCCGTTCAAACGGCAAACTTTTGATGCTAAAAGAATCAAGGCGGTTATTGAACAATATGGCGGTAGTGAAGTCAGTCATTTAGCGTTTTTGCGAGATAAGAATACTTATTTTTATCGTGTTGATGAAGAAGATAAACTCTTTTTCATGTATAAAAAGATGGCAGATAAATTAATTATCATGGGTGGTCCAATTGGAGATCAACAATATTTAAGACCTGCTTTGGAGCAATTTATGCAAGAAGCCGATGTCTATGGTTATCGCCTAGTCTTTTATGAAATCTCTGGGCCATTGACGATGTTATTGCATGAATATGGGTTTGATTTCATAAAAACAGGTGAAGAAGGTTATTTAACTTTAGCTGATTTTACTTTAACTGGTAAAAAACGCAGAGCGCAGCGTGCTTTAATGAATAAGTTTGAACGTGAAGGTTATGTTTTTAGTATAGAAAATCCACCATTTAGTTCTGAATTTATGGAACAATTACGTGAAGTTTCCGACAGTTGGTTGAATGGACAAGTTGAAAAAGGTTTTTCATTAGGCTTTTTTGATGAGTTTTACCTTAATCAAGCACCAATTGCAATCATTAAAGATGAGCAAGAAAAAATCGTGGCTTTCGCATCGTTAATGCCAATGAAAGATAATATTTTATCAATTGACTTGATGCGTGAAAGCAAGGATGCACCGTCTGGAATAATGGATAAAATTTTCATTAGTTTGTTTGAATACGGACGTGAGCAAGGTTATGAGTATTTTGATATGGGCATGGCGCCTTTAGCTAATGTTGGTGATTCAGAATTTAGTTTTATCGAAGAAAGAATGGCTCATTTTATTTATGAATATGGCTATAATTTGTATGGTTTCCAAGGGCTAAAAGCTTATAAAAACAAATACGTAACTGAGTGGCAACCACGTTATACGGCTTATCGTAAGCCAAGTTCTGTAGCGATTACAATGTTACAATTAGTGATTGTTGTCAATCAAAAACGCCATGACCATAATCGTTATGATCCTAACTTGTTGGTTCCGGATTTCTTACAAAAATAAAGTTTACAAAGTGTAAAAATATTTTAATACTATGTATAGTCGTTCAGAAATGGACGACTATTTTATTGCAGTACTAAATTTAGTAAAGAAAATATCTTTTGTATTTAGCGGTTGTACTTTTTTAATTGACAAAGTTCAATGATTGCAGTAAGGTTAATATATAGTTTACAGTTGTAAACGAAAGGAGATAGACATGCAGACAGATATCTTTTTAATCTCAGGTATGGTTTGTGCAGCCTGTGGGCAAACAGTTGAAAAGGTTGTTCAAAAATTAATTGGAGTACAAAAAGCACAAGTAAACTTAGCGAATAATCAATTATTAGTTGTGTATGATACAGATAAGTTGACGACTGAGGCTATTATTTTGGCAGTTGTTCAAAGTGGCTATCAAGCAAAACTTTTAAATGAAGAAGATGATAATCATCAATTACAGCAAAAACAACAAGAAGAATTATTAAAAAGTTATCAACAACACTTTATAATTAGTGCATTGTTGAGTATACCAGTAGTTTATTTGGCAATGGCAGAAATGTTTGCTTGGTCGCTTCCTTTATGGGTTACTGCTAGTTACAGTCCATTGATCTATACAAGTGTACAATTTGTTTTAAGTACACTTGTTTTAATCAGTAATCATGCTTTTTACACGGCAGGGCTAAAAGCCTTGATAAAAAGGCATCCTAATATGGATTCATTGATTGCACTGGGAACTGGTGGAGCTTATTTGAGTAGTATTTGGACAACAATTTTAATTTTTAAAGGGCAACATCATTTAACGATGAGCCTGTATTATGAAGCTACAGTAGTTGTATTGAGTCTAGTTTTATTGGGACGTTTCTTAGAACAAAAAGCAAAGGGAAAAACATCGCAAGCAGTCATGCAATTACTAGATTTAGCACCCAAAAAAGCGCGCTTAGTGACGGATGAAGCGGAAGTTTTGGTAGACGTGGCTACTCTTAAAGTCGGAGATGTTATTAGGGTTTTACCAGGGGAAAAAATTCCGGTTGATGGAATAGTGATTTGTGGTCAAAGTCAAGTTGATGAAGCAATGCTAACCGGTGAAAGTCAACCAGTGCTAAAACAAGCTCAAAGCAAAGTTTATGCCGCAACACTTAATCAAACTGGGAGTTTTGAATTTAAAGCGACTAAAGTTGGTCAACAAACATTATTAGCAGAGCTGGTTAGATTAGTTGAACAAGCACAATCAACCAAGGCACCGTTGGCTCGTTTAGCGGATAAAATTGCTTATTTTTTTGTACCAGGTATTATTTTATTGGCATTTTTAACTGGTTTGGCGTGGTTGGTTATTGGACATCAAAGTTTGACTTTTTGTTTGAAAATAATGCTTGGAATATTGGTGATTGCGTGTCCGTGTGCTTTAGGCTTGGCAACACCAACAGCAATTATGGTTGGAATTGGACAAGGAGCTAAAAAGGCGATTTTGTTTAAAAACGGTGAAGCTTTAGAAAAGTTGTGTCATGTGCAAAAAGTCTGCTTAGACAAAACAGGTACGATTACACAAGGTAATTTTAAAGTGGTAGCTAATAAAACTTTAGGTGGTTTTTCTAAAAAACTAGCCTTACAACTGGCTGCAAGTGCTGAACAAAATTCAGAACACCCAATTGCACAAGCTTTGATTAAAGAAGCTAAAAAACAATCCTTGCCTTTATTAGCAAGTGATAACTTTGAAGCTTTAGTTGGTAAGGGGATTTCTTGTCAAATTGAGCAAAAAGAAATTTTAATCGGTAATCAACGTTTATTGGAAGAATTTTTTGTTGATGTAAGTGATGCCAAAGAGCTAACAAGCCAAATGCAAAGTCCAATTTATTTAGCACTCAACAAGCAATTAGTTGCAATATTTGAAATTAGCGATGCACTCAAAGAAGATAGTAAGCAAGCGATATTAAATCTACAAAAGTTAGGCTTAGAAGTTGTTATGTTGACAGGAGATAATCGAAAAGTCGCAGCACAAATTGCTCAACAAGTAAATATCACAGAAGTTTATAGCGAAGTAACACCTAAAAAAAAGGCGCAAATCATTCAAAAACTGCAACAAAGAGATTCTGTTTTGATGGTTGGCGATGGGATCAATGATGCTTTGGCGTTGAGTCAAGCTGACGTTGGGATTGCGATTGGTTCAGGAACTGATATTGCATTGGAATCAGCGCAAATTATCTTACAACGTAATTCATTAACTGATGTTGTAAAAGCAGTAAAATTAAGCCAAGCAACTGTCAAAAATATTAAAGAAAATCTTTTCTGGGCATTTATCTATAACTTATTAGGTATTCCGATTGCAATGGGAGGATTATATTTGTTTGGAGGTCCGTTGTTAAATCCAATGATTGGAGCAGGTGCAATGAGTTTAAGTTCACTTTGTGTGGTGCTAAATGCTTTACGATTACGTTTCAAAAAGATATAAAAAAACATTTGCTAGGCAACAGCCTAACAAATGTTTTTTTAGTATTAAAACTTAAAGTCGTAATCATCATCAGACATCGCTTCAACATTGCCTAAAAGATAACCATTTCCGACTTGTGAAAAGAAGTCATGATTAGAAGTCGAAGTTGAAATACCATTCATTACAACAGGATCGACATCATCAGCTGTATCTGGGAAAAGTGGATCTAATCCTAGATTCATCAAAGCTTTATTAGCATTGTAGCGTAAAAAGACTAACACTTTTTGGCTCCAGCCGACTTGATCATATAACAGATGGGTGTATTTTTCTTCGTTTTCGTATAGTTCAAACAAGAAGTCATAAACCCACATTTTGAGTTCTTCTTGTTGTTCGCTTGTCAATTCGTTAAAACCTAACTGAAATTTATAACCAATATAGGTTCCATGTACAGATTCGTCACGCAAAATTAATTTGATAATTTCGGCCACATTGGCCATTTTATTGCGTCCTAACCAATATAGTGGTGTGTAAAAACCTGAGTAAAATAAGAAAGTTTCCAAGAAAACAGAGGCAACTTTCTTTTGTAAAGCAGTCCCATTTTGATAGATATCATTGATTTTTTGTGCCTTAAATTGAAGAGTTTGCTCGTTATCTGTCCAAGCAAAAATTTCATCAATTTCTTTAGGGGTATTTAACGTTGAAAAAATCGATGAATAACTTTTAGCATGTACCGATTCCATGAATTCGATATTGTTTAAGACAGCTTCTTCTTGTTGTGTACGCACATCTTTTTTCAAAGAGCTCATACCATCTTGAGATTGAAGCGTATCAAGCAACGTCAATCCCCCAAAAACCTTAGCAATGACGTCTTTATCTGCACTGCTTAAAGTTCGCCAATCGGCTAGGTCATTTGAGAGGGGAATACGTGTATCTAACCAAAATTGTTCGGTTAATTTTTCCCAGGTAGCCTTATCAAGTTGATCTTCTAAAATATTCCAGTTGATTGCTTTATAATTTTCACTCATTACAACGTTTCCTTTCATGTTAGATACTGCAGCTTTCGCATTCATTAGCACCAACTTCACTTTGATCGTCGGTAAATGTGCGCACATAATAGATTGACTTAATGCCTTTTTGGTGGGCATAGTTACGTAGAATCGTCAAATCACGTGTAGTCATCTTGTCTGTTCGGCCATTTTTCCATTCATAAAGCCCAGCTGGAATTGTAGAACGCATAAATAAAGTCAAACTCATTCCTTGATCGATATGTTCTTGAGCTGCAGCGTAAACATCGATGACTTTACGCATATCGATGTCATAAGCACAACGGTAATAAGCTAGTGTTTCATTTGAAAGATAAGGAGCCGGATAGTAAATTTTACCGATTTTACGTTCTTGGCGTTCTTCAATCTTGTTGATGATTGGATGAAGCGAAGCAGTAGTGTCGTTGATATATGAAATCGAACCATTTGGAGCGACAGCCAGACGATTTTGATGATATAAACCGTCTTGTTTGATATCTTCTTTTAATTGTTGCCAAGCTTGTTTATCTGGGATGAAGATACCTTGGAATAATTCTTTAACCTTAGGTGAAGTTGGCACAAATTTATCAGTAAGATATTTGTCAAAGTAAGTCCCATCCGCATATTTACTCTTTTCAAAACCTACAAAAACTTGTTTGCGCTCTTTGGCAATCGTATTAGAGGCTTTTAGTGTCCAATAGTTTAATAACATGAAATAAATGCTAGTAAATTCTACAGCTTCTGGACTGTCATAATGGATTTGATTTTTGGCTAAAAAGGCATGTAATCCCATTGCACCAAGACCGATTGTATGGGCTTGCTCATTACCATGGCGAATCGAAGGAACGACATCAATTTTTGAATTGTCAGTTACAAATGTTAATGCACGTGTCATCGTTGCAACTGATTTACCGAAATCAGGTGAAGCCATTAAATTGGCAATGTTGGTTGAACCTAAGTTACAACTAATATCTGTTCCTAAGACTTCGTATTCTTGGCGATCGTTTAATAAAGAAGGGGTTTGCACCTGTAAAATCTCGGAACAAAGGTTACTCATGATGATCTTACCATCGATTGGATTAACCTTGTTGACCGTATCGATATTGATGATATAAGGATAACCGGATTCTTGTTGTAATTTAGAGATTTCTTGTTCTAATTCACGCGCGTTGATTCGTTTCTTAGGGATATCAGGGTTAGCACACATGTTATCGTATTCTTTGGTGATATCTACATAAGAGAATGGCACACCATAAACACGTTGTACACCCCAAGGATCGAAAAGATACATATCAGCATTATTTTTAGCTAATTCATAGAATTTATCTGGGACAACTAAACCCAATGATAATGTTTTAACTCGAATTTTTTCATCGGCATTTTCTTTTTTAGCAGATAAAAAGTCAATGATATCGGTGTGGAAAATATTTAAATAAACGACTCCAGCACCTTGACGTTGGCCTAACTGATTGGAATAAGAAAAACTATCTTCCAATAATTTCATGACAGGAACAACCCCAGAAGCAGCCCCTTGAATTCCTTTGATAGGGGCACCAGCACCACGTAAATTACTCAAGGAAATACCGACACCACCACCGATACGTGAAAGTTGCAAGGCTGAATTGATTCCACGGCCAATAGAATTCATATCATCGGTTAACTGTAATAAGAAGCAAGAAACTAATTCACCACGACGCTTGCGCCCAGCATTTAAAAAGCTAGGTGTAGCGGGTTGATAGCGTTGGTTGATTAATTCATCAGCTAAATCTAAAGCTAATTGCTGATTACCATCAGCAAAATATAAGGCATTAGCGATGATACGATCTTCAAAAGTTTCAAGATAAGCTTGATTATCGTTAGTCTTTAATGCATATTGAGCATAAAATTTATAGGCAGCCATGAAAGTCTTAAAAGTAAATTTAGCAGCGTAGACTTTGGCAGTTAATTCTTCAATAAAAGAAAAGTCATATTTAGCTAAAAATTCGCTTTCGAGATAATCATTTTGAATTAAAAAATCATAGCGTTGTTTTAAAGTTGGAAATGTCATCAAATTAGGTATGACATTTTCATTTAAAAAGGCTGATAGAGCTTCTTGATCCTTGTTAAGTTGGATCTTACCGTCGAGCGGAATGTTGACTTGATTGTTGAGGTCATAATAGGTTACCTGATTAATATCAATATCTTTAAGACTCAAGTTGTGCCACCACTTTCTTTACATTTTCTACATCTGTTGAAGTACCATTAAATTCAAATGCATACAACAACGGGACTTGATACTTGTGTGCGATATTTTTTGCAGTGAAAATAAAAAGCTCGGCAAAATTACGATTGCCAGAGCCGATAACACCTTTAAAATAGTGAGAATTTGTGCGATAACTTAAAAAGTCGTCGACCGCTTCTGTGATTTCCTCATCATAAGTTGGAACAATCAAGATAAACGGTTCGCCGACTTCAATTAAAGGTGCTGCCGCATTTATTTCGTAAGTACTAGGAAAGTTTAGTTTTTTTACAAAGCGTCTAGTCTGTCCGGTGACGCTAAAATAAACAATTTTCATTGTGCAATCAACTGCTTTAATAAATCAGGACGAAAACCACTGATTAAAGCTTGTGAATCACGTTCTAAGACTGGCACACTGGCAAAGCCTTTATCTTTTAAATAATTGATATATTCTGGTGAAGTTGAAAGATTTCTTTCTTCAAAATTAATATTATGTTCAACTAAGAAACGCTTGGTCATTTTGCATTGGATACAGTTATCTTTGGTATATAATTCTAGACTCATAAGCAGTTGATTCCTCCTTTGTATTTAACGAAGATTATTATACTACACAAACAATTTTGATACAATATATTGACATTTGAAGAATTTTCATCCCAACATCTTGTATCCGTTGTAAATTGTGGCTTTAGTGAATTTTTATGGGATAAAAAGAAAAATTGCCATTTTTTTTGAGAAAAAAGATGGAGAAATTTTTTATCTAAAAGAGTAGAAAAACACGTCAAGAGAGTCGAATAAATTTAGTTGCGTTTCACTAAATTTGTCCGTATCATAGTAGTGTAACAGAAAGTGAGTTAAAAAAATATGACAAATTATTACTATACTAGAAATCCAGAGGTAAAACATAACGAAAAGACTTGGAATTTCACGTTATATGAACATAATTTTATTTTTAGTACGGATAATGGAGTCTTTTCAAAAGCAACTGTTGATTATGGTTCACGTGTATTACTAGCAGCATTGCAAGATAGTCAAATTAATGGTGATATCTTAGATGTAGGATGTGGTTATGGTCCTTTAGGATTGGCTTTGGCGTATAAGTTTAAAGATGTTCATGTTGATATGGTTGATGTTAATTTATTAGCATTGCAATTGGCTAAGAAAAATGCCATACAAAACGGTTTAAACAATGTTACTATCTTTGAATCAGATGGTTATCAAGTAGTGACTAAAAATGATTATGCTGCTATTATCACTAATCCGCCAATTCGTGCAGGTAAAGAGGTTGTGCATAATATTTTGAGTCAAGCAAAACAACATTTAGCCCCTGAAGGAACTTTGACAGTGGTAATTCAAAAAAAGCAAGGTGCACCTTCAGCTCAAAAAAAGATGTTGGAAGTTTTTGGGAATTGCGAAGTGATTGCTAAAGACAAAGGCTACTTTATTTTACAAAGTACTAAACAATTAGAGGAATAATGCAATGGAGCTAAAACAGCAAGAATATTTCATGCAAGAAGCTTTAAAAGAAGCTAAAAAGGCTTTTGATTTAGGTGAAGTTCCCATTGGATGTGTACTTGTTGTAGATGGAAAAATTATTGGTCGAGGACATAATTTACGTGAAACATCTAATGACGCAACATCTCATGCTGAGATTCAAGCAATACGTCAGGCCAATCAAGCATTGCAAAGTTGGCGCCTTAATGGCGCTAAACTGTTTGTAACACTTGAACCTTGCCCAATGTGTAGTGGAGCAATTTTGAACGCTAGAATTGCCGAGGTTTATTATGGAGCCTATGATTTAAAGGCAGGAACTGCAGGTACTTTACTTAATTTATTGGCAGATCGGCGTTTTAATCATCAATGTTTAGTAACTAAAGGTGTTTGTTACCAAGAATGTCAAGCCTTACTCCAAAATTTTTTTGGAGCAATTAGGCAAAAAAATAATGAAAAAGACTAGCAATATTTTTGATTTTAAGGTATCATAATAGATGCCGTAAGGCCTTGAGGCAATGTTGACCTTATGAAGCGTGTCAGGTCCGGAAGGAAGCAGCACTAAGTTTGGCTTAACATGTGCCTTAAGTTATGAGGAAATTGAGTCCCGGTCTTTTCGATAAGATCGGGTTTTTTTGTAGCTAATAGAAAGGAACATAAAATGAGTTATCAAGCATTATATCGTGTCTGGCGTCCGCAGTGTTTTGCTGATTTAGTGGGACAAAAGTTAGTGGCACAAACTTTAAAAAACGCAATAAGTACCCAACAGATTTCTCATGCCTATCTATTTTGCGGTCCACGAGGCACGGGAAAGACATCAGCGGCTAAGATTTTTGCTAAGGCCATCAACTGTAAGCATCAAGTTGATGGGGAGCCATGTAATCAATGTGAAATCTGTCAAGCAATTACGCAAGGTAGTCTTAATGATGTAATTGAATTTGATGCGGCGTCTAACAACGGTGTTGATGAAATTCGTGAAATTCGTGATAAAGTTAAATATGCACCTACTCAAGCGGATTACAAAGTTTACATTATAGACGAAGTTCATATGTTATCGTCAGGTGCATTTAATGCATTATTGAAAACTTTAGAAGAACCACCGGCTAACGTTGTTTTTATTTTGGCAACTACTGAACCGCATAAGGTTTTGCCAACGATTATTTCACGAACGCAACGTTTTGATTTCAAGCGAATCTTACCTCAAGATATTTTAGAGCGAATGCAATATATCTTAGAGCAAAAGCAAGTAAAATATCAATTAACTGCACTCAAGTTGATTGCTAAAGCAGCTCAAGGTGGAATGCGAGATGCTTTAAGTATCTTAGATCAAGTTATTTCTTTTGGTGAAGATGATGAAGTAACTTTTGAAAATGCCTTATTGGTAACAGGAAGTGTAACACAACAAAGCTTGCAAGAATATTTGCAACAAATTTTTGCTAATGAGACGTCAGCGGCTTTAATGACAGTTCATCAAATTTTGGAACAAGGAAAAGATCCACAAAGATTTATTGAAGAGCTTATTGAATATTGTCGTGACTTGTTGTTGTATTGTCAGGCTCCTCAAGTTGTTGAAGAAGATCAATTAGGGCTGATAAATGAAGATTTCAAGCAAATGGCACAAAATATTGCCCCAGAAATTTTTTATCGTATTATCGAGACTTTAAATACTAGTCAAGAATCTATGCGTTTTAGTGCACATGCAGCAATATATCTGGAAGTTTTAACGGTTAAATTAACTCAGGTGGCGTCTGCTACGCAAGTGATTGAGAAAAAAGAAGTAATACAAGATTTGAGTGAAGTTAATGAATTAAAACAACAAGTCGCTAAGCTCAAACAACAAGTTGCACAGTTGTTGGCGAATAATAGGCAAGTAACTCCAAGAAAATTAGCCAATGCTATAGAACTTGAACCTAAGATTGAACAAGATAAAATTGATCAAATTTTAGTGAATGCTAAACGTGACTCTTTAATCGAGTTGCAACAAAAATGGAATGATATCTTGATGCAACTACCAACACAGTTGCGGGCAAAGATTTCAGCTTCTTATCCAGTGGCGTGTGGCTTATTAGGAGCATTAATCACTATAAAAATTGATGCATTATGTCAAGCTGCACAGGAAGATTCACAATTATGTGATAAAATAAAAGAGCTATTGGGATGGCATGATGAAGTTATTTGCTTTATACCAGAAAGTCAATGGCCTAAGATTAGACAAGATTATGTTACGCGCTTTAAGGCAGGAAAGATTAGCAAACAAGTACAGCCAATCAAGCAATTAAAGCCGGTGGCTACCAAAGAAGAAGTGGTTGAACCAAAAGAGCCTAAATTAACGGCAAAGCCAGAGCCACTTGTAGATGAGGCAATTAAACTTTTTGGAGAAGAATTAATTGAAGTAACCCAAGATTAAAATATGGAAGGATGATTTATTATGATGCGTGGAATGGGAAACATGCAAGGTATGATGAAACAAATGCAAAAATTACAAAAACAAATGAAAGAAGATCAAGCTAAGCTTAATGAAACTGTTTTTACAGGCGTTTCTTCTAATGAATTAGTAAGTGTTCAATTTAATGGTGCTCATGAAATGACAGATATTACAATCAAAGAAGAAGTTATTGATCCTGACGATATTGAAATGTTACAAGACTTAGTGATTATGGCTGTCAACGATGCCATGAAGCAAATAGATGAACATACGCAAAAAACAATGGGCAAATACACCCGTGGAATTGGTTTTTAAACTTAAAGATTGGTGGGAAAAGCGATGCAATATCCAGAACCAATTGCTAAGTTAATCGATAGTTATCAAAAGTTACCAGGGATTGGTGAAAAAACAGCGGCTCGCTTAGCATTTTATACGATTGAAATGGATGAACAAGTTGTTAAAAATTTTGCTCAAGCTTTATTAGCGGTCAAGCATGATTTGTGTTATTGTCATATATGTGGCAATATTACAGAAAATGATCCATGTATTATTTGTGCTGATAAGTCGCGTAATCAAACACAAATTTTAGTAGTAGAACAACCCAAAGATGTTTTAGTGGTTGAAAAAATCAATGAATATCATGGATTATATCATGTTTTAAACGGGGTGTTGTCGCCTGTTGAAGGAAAGGGACCTGAAGATTTAAATATTACTAGTCTTTTAAAAAGATTGCAAAGTAATCCAGAAATTTCAGAAGTTATTATTGCGACTAATGCAACTCCTGAAGGTGAAGCTACAGCAATGTATCTTTCACGTTTGATTAAACCGGCTAATATTAAAGTGACACGTTTAGCTCATGGTTTAGCAATTGGAAGTGATATCGAATATGCCGACGAAATGACCTTATTTAAAGCAATTGAAGGTAGACAAGAACTTTAGGGAAGTGAGAAAGTGTTTGGGAGAAATAAGCAAAAATTGCGCTTAAAATATGATGAATTATTGCTAGAAGATATTATGCAAGCGACAGATATTTGGAATCATGCTAAACAAACGCAAGCAGCCGTATATGAACTAGATGATGAATTGTTGGCACAAACAAAATTAGCTCAAGCCAAGTATCAATTTTTGTATAAAGAGGCACGTATTCGTCGAGTTAAGGGAAAAATTCAAAAATCGGTGATTGATTATTAGGTATAACAGCGTTAAATTAAGGTGACTTGATTTGACGCTGTTTCTTACATTATTAAAAGAGATTGTTGCTAGAACATGGACAAGTTCTAGGATTGTAAAGTACAATAAGAATAATAGATTATAATAGTAATGGAGTTTTTTAAGTGAAAGGAATTTTTGTGACATTTGAGGGTCCGGATGGTTCTGGGAAAACAAGTGTGTTAAACAGCGTTGTTGAAATGTTAAATCAAACAAGTAAAAAAAATGATTACATTTTAACTAGAGAACCTGGTGGCAACCGCATCTCAGAAGATATTCGAGGAATCGTTTTAGATCCAAGAAATACTGAAATGGATGAAAAAACTGAGGCCTTGTTGTATGCGGCGGCCAGACGACAACATTTAGTGGACACAATTTTGCCAGCATTAAATGAAGGAAAATTAGTGTTATGTGATCGTTTTGTCGACAGCTCTTTAGCATATCAAGGAGCAGGACGCCATATAGGTGTTTATCAAGTTGCTAAGATTAATGAATTTGCTACTGATGGTTTACAACCAGATTTAACATTTTACTTTGATATTGAGCCAGAGGTTGGTTTGGCACGAATTAAAAATCATCGTCAAGATGAAGTTAATCGTTTAGATCAAGAAAGTTTACAATTTTATGAAGATGTACGCGCACAGTATTTGTGTTTGGCAAGAGAAAATCCTAAACGCATTATAAAAATTGATGCAAGGAAATCATTAGCAGATGTTACTGCCCAAGTCTTAGCTCTATTAGAAAATAAATTAGCCGAATTTTTTAAGTAAATTCAAAGAAATGGGGGAAAAAAGATGAAATTAATTATTGCAATTGTTCAAGATAAAGATAGTAATCGCTTGAGTAATGTATTTATTGAAAATAATGTACCTGCTACTAAGTTATCTTCAACTGGGGGATTTCTACGTTCAGGAAACTCAACTTTTTTAATTGGGGTTGATGATCAACGCGTTGATGAGGTTTTGGAATTGATTAAAGAAACTTCTGAAACTAGAAAGCAATTTATGGCACCACCTGTTAATTTAGATTCTCCACTAGAAGCAACAAGTGCATATCCATTAGAAGTTCAAATTGGTGGTGCAACGGTATTTGTATTACCAATCGAAGCCTTTCATCATTTCTAGGTCGTGATATCATGTCAGAAACAATTATGCAATTACAGCCTAATCTGAGCCAACATTTTTTAAAGCTTGCTCAAAAAAAGCAGTTAGCACATGCGTATTTGTTAGTAGGAGACACAGGCTTAGGCAAAAAAGCATTGGCGCGGTATAGCGCACAAACAGTTTTTTGCCTAAATCAAACGGAAGTTGGACCATGTCAAAAATGTTCGGAATGTTTACGAATCGCTCAAGGAATTCATCCAGATGTAGTAGAAGTCGATCCGCAAGCTACAAGTATTAAAGTTGAACAAATTAGACATTTAAAATCCGAATTCAGTAAAAGTGGGTTAGAAAGTGCACGTAAATTTTTTATCATTTCTGAGGCAGAAAAAATGTCAACTAGTGCAGCTAATAGCTTGTTGAAGTTTTTAGAAGAACCTAGTGGACAAGTTACAGCTTTTTTATTGACGAGTAATGCTAATTTGATTTTACCAACAATTATTTCGCGTTGTCAGTTGTTTGAATTAGAAACCCTTAGTCAAACTAAACGGAAACAACAACTATTAGCAAGAAATATTTCTGCTAAGCAAGTGGATTTATTAGTACAATTAACAACTAGCTTAACTCAAGCGCAAGTGTTGGCTGAAGATTCTGATTTTTGGGAATTGAGTGCACTTATTTTTGAATGGTATGCAAGGATTTTACAAAATGAACCTAGTAGTTTTGTAATGATTCAAACGCAAATATTACCTTTAATTGAACAAGGTGATCCCAAAAAACAACGTACATTGGCTTTGCAATTAATATTGTTGTTGGCGCGCGATAGTTTGTTGATTCATTATCAAGCACTCACACAAAATTTAGCTTTTAGTGCTAAGAGCCAAGAATTACAAACGAAAGGTGCAAATTTAACTGTTGAACAATTGACAAAAGGAATAGAATTAATCTTAGAAACAACTAAAAAAATGACATTTAATGTTTCATTTCAAGGCTTGTTAGAAGCATTAACCTTGAAATTGCTCACTTGCTATCACATAAAATAGTGATTGAAATGAAGGTGATTTTGTGAATAAACGAGAATTATATGACAGTTTTGATGATATGAAAGCCCAAACTTTGACGATTGCTGGTATGCTTGAAAATGTAAAAAGTGAAATGACACGGGTAATCGAAAAAAATGCAGAATTAGAGATTGAAAATCAGCATCTGCGTGAACGTTTGCAAGAGCTTGAATCCAAGCAAAATAAAGGCGCAAACAATGAAGGTGGCCTTTCAAAATCACGGCGAAACTTAGAAAAATTATATGATGAAGGATTTCACGTCTGCAATGTTGACAATATGTATGGTTCACGTCGAATCGATGATGAACCTTGTGTCTTTTGTCAAGATGTGATTTATGGAGAAAGACATTGACATTACAACAAGTTAGCAGTTTTAAAGGAACTAAGGTTACGGGAAGTTTATATTTGGTTCCTACCCCCATCGGAAATCTAACTGATATGACACCGCGAGCAATCGAAACTTTGCAACAAGTTGATTTGATTGCAGCTGAAGATACACGTAATACACAAAAACTCTTGAATCATTTTGAGATTAAAACGCCACAGATTAGCTTTCATGAGCACAATACGCAAGAAAGAATTGGGCAGTTAGTGACTAAGTTAAAGGCTGGTCAAAATATTGCACAAGTTAGTGATGCCGGTATGCCATCAATTAGTGATCCTGGACATGAATTGGTTAAAGCATGTATTTTAGAAGATATTGCCGTGGTAGCTTTGCCAGGGCCAAATGCAGCTTTAACAGCATTGATTGCATCAGGATTAGCACCACAGCCATTTTTATTTTACGGTTTTTTGCCACGTAAAACCAAAGATTTAAAAGAGCAATTAGAGCAGTTGCAATATCAAACGGCGACCATGATTTTTTATGAAGCTCCGCATCGTTTGAAAAAAACATTGCGTATTTTAAGTGATAGTTTAGGGGAAAACAGGCAAATTGCACTTTGTCGTGAGTTGACTAAACGTTATGAACAGTATTTACGTGGTAGCTTAAAAGAAGCGCTTGAATGGAGCGAGGATGCAGAAATTCGTGGTGAATTTGTTTTAATCGTACAAGGAAATTCACAAGGTTTCGCACAATTACAAGCTCATAAAAAGGAGTCAAGTGATTTATCGCTTAAACAACAAGTAGATGCTTTGATTCAAGCTGGGCAAAAACCTAATCAAGCAATCAAACAAGTTGCCAAGGAAAACGGTTTGAAAAAGCAAGTTGTCTATAACGAATATCATCAAATAGAAGGTGTCTAAAATGAGTGGCAAAAAGTTTAGTGAACAACATCGTGTAGTGTATTATGAAACAAATGTGACTAAACAAATCAACATCGGTCATATGGTTGATTTATTGATTTTAACTTCAGAAAATCAAAGTGATCAATTAGGGCTAACGACCGAAGTGGTTAATAGTCATGGTTGTGGTTGGGTTATTACGCAACATTTAATAGACATTACACACTTACCGCAAAATGATGAAGTTGTGACATTGAGTACTCAAGCTCAAAGTTATAATCCGTATTTTTGTTATCGCGACTTTTGGATTCATGATCAAACAGGTCAAGAATTGGTGCATATGCATAGTGTGTTTGTTTTGATGGACTTAAAAACTCGAAAGATTATTCGGATGATTCCGGAATTGATTACGCCATATGAAGCGTTAGAAAGTAAAAAAATTGAACGGTTAGCAGCCCCTCAGCCACTGACATTAGTTAATGGTCAAAAACAATATAATGTTCGTTTTATGGACATTGATAGTAATCATCATGTTAATAATGTACATTATTTTGACTGGATGTTGGATTGTTTAGACGCAGCCTTTTTATCACAGCATGAGTTAGTTAAGATGAATATTCAATATAAACAAGAAGTGCGTTATGGACAAAAGGTTACCAGTCAAGTGTATTTTAAAGATGATTTAACGACATGTCATCAAATTGTGACTGCAGATAATATCAACTGTTTAGCACAATGTGAGTGGAGGAAAAAAGATGCCTGATTTGACGATTAGTTTAGCGACTTCAACTGAGTTAGTGGACGTTTATGCTTTGTTTAAGCAAATTGTGGATGCCGAGTTTAGCTGGCAAGAGAAGGTAGCAAGCTATCCGGCTTTTTTGAAAAGTGTGGCGGGTGAAGAAATTTATGTGGCTAAAGTAGCGGGAAAAGTTTGTGGCTTTTTGACTTTTTGGCGGGCCGATAACTTTGTGCATAATCTTTTTGTGGCCAAGGACTGGCGCAAATGCGGGTTAGCTACGGCCTTGCTAGCTACGGTTTTAGCGACCAGTAAGAACGCTGTGTATTTGAAATGTGTCAGCCACAACCACCAGGCTTTAGCTTTTTATCGGCAAGCCGGTTGGCAAATAGCTAAAAAATGTTTAACGGAAACGCCTCCCTATTACTTATTAGTAAAAAAACGTTGTTAGTAACGTGTGTTTTACATGCTTACTAACAACGTTTTTTATTAGGAAACTGCATCAGTGACAAAGGTTGCTAACTCTTGACCACTTAAGCCAGCACTTAGACCAACAAGAAGTTTGATTCGTGCTTTTTGTCCGTTTAAACCATGGCAAAAAGTAACGCCCATTTGGCTAAGTTGCACACCGCCACCTTGGTAATCATAGACATCTTGAGCAATACCATTAAAGCAACGTGAAACTAAAACTACTGGAATATTTAAATCAAGTAATTTTTGTAAGGCATCTAAGACACGTGGAGGTAAATTGCCGGCGCCTAAAGCTTCGATGACAACTCCTTGAGTGTTTGAATTAGCTAAATTAGCTAGTAATTCAGGATCCATACCGGCGTAGGCTTTGATTAAATAGACATGATCAACCACATGTTCAATTGGCAAAGCAGTGTGTAAAAGTAACTGTTCAAAGAAAGTGACGCCATTTTTAGAGACCAAACCGATTGGCCCAAATGTTGGAGTTCTAAAAGTTGCTACATTGGTAGTATGTGTTTTGGTGACATAGCGTGCTGTATGGACTTCATCGTTCATTACAACTAAGACGCCTTTACCAGCAGCTTGTTTACTTGCTGCAGTTTGAATTGCACACCGAAAATTATGCAAGCCATCTGAGCCAATTTCATTAGCTGAACGCATTGCACCGGTTAAAACAATCGGAAATGTAGTAGGAATAGTCAAATCTAAAAAATAAGCTGTTTCTTCTAAAGTATCGGTTCCATGAGTGATGACTACACCATCGATACCTTCATCAATCGCCAACATGATACGTTTTTGAAGTTGAAGCATTTGTTGTGGCCCCATATGCGGTGAGGGAAGATTAAAAATATTTTCAGTAATTAGCTTTAAATCGGTGGTAAAAGGATTGACGAATTGATTTAATGGATTTTCGCTACCAGGAGCGACAGCACCGTGTTCATCTTCTGACATTGCAATAGTACCACCGGTGTGTAAGATAAGAATTTTTTTCATTTGTAGGCTCCTTTAGCTAAATTTCAAAAATGATTCATTCAAAATTATACGCATTTTTACAAAGAAAGTATACTGTTATAGCGATTTTTAAAAAGATTTTTGCAAGTTAAGCAGAGTGTGATAAGATATGATGTGATAAATAACATAAAGATGAAAGATAGGGGTTTATATGAAAACACTTGCGATAGATACATCCAATCAAGCACTAAGCGTAGCGGTGTTAGATGATGAAAATTTATTGGCACAAACAACTTTAACGGTTGGCAAAAATCATAGTGTAACATTAATGCCAACAATCCAAATGTTAATGGAACAAAGTAAATTAAAACCTGCGCAACTTGATAGAATCGTAGTCGCTAAAGGTCCTGGATCTTATACAGGCTTACGGATTGGTGTTACGGCAGCCAAGACACTAGCTTTTGCGTTGGACAAACAATTAGTCGGTGTTTCGAGCTTAGAATTATTAGCGGCTAATTTTGATGCTAACAGTGCGCAAGAAAGATTATTGGTACCCTTATTTGATGCTAGAAGAGAAAATGTTTTTGCCGGTGTGTATCAATATCAAGATGAACATCTGGAAGTAAAAATGACCGATCGTCATGTGTCATTAGCAGCTTTATGTCAAGAAGTTAAGGACAAAAATCCTTGTTTTATTGGACAAGATGTCTTGAATTTACAAGAACAAATTACAGCGCTATGTGCGGGAAGCAAGATTAGTTTTGCAAATGGGTGGTTTAATTATCCTCAAGCCTATGTTTTAGGTAGACTTGGACAACAAAAACAACCAGTTGATATTCAAACCTTTGTTCCAAGCTATTTACGCTTGACACAAGCAGAAGTTCAATGGTTAGAAAAAAATCCTGATAAAGGAATCGTAGATAATGGAACATATGTTGAAAAAATTTAAGGAAAGCTTAGAAAAAATTTTGGTTGATCAACCAGAAACAAAGAAAAACGAGTTTACGAATCATAAAATACAAGTTTCAGGACAAACTTATTTTTTGTGTAAGGCTTTGGTACCTTCGATTCCTGAAATCTTAGCGGTAGAACGTGCAGTATATGAAGGACAAATGCCTTGGGATTATGATGCTTTTTCAAAAGAAATTGCGGATGATTTTAAATCATTATACTTAATTGTTAGAGATCAAGATCAAATGATTGCTTTTGTAGGGTGTAATTTAAGGTATGCGCCTAAAGAAGCACACGTAACTAATATTGCTGTTTTACCAGCTTATCAAGAACATGGGATAGGTAAAGCATTGTTACAAACGTTATTTGCTGCAGCCAAGAAATATGATTGTAATCAAATCAGTTTAGAGGTTCGCCAAAGTAATGTTAAAGCGCAACATTTGTATGAACAACTTGGATTTAAACGTGTAGCAAGTAAATTGAATTATTATGCAGATAATGAAACAGCCTTGCAATATATTCGAGATCTTCAAGATATCAAAGTTAAAAAGGAATGGATATAATGTGTGAAAAAAAGAAAAATTTAATTTTAGCTTTTGAATCAAGCTGCGATGAAACAAGTGTTGCGATAATTGAAGATGGACATACAATTTTAGCTAATGTCACGGCAACTCAAATTAATAGTCATCGCCGTTTTGGTGGTGTTGTTCCGGAAGTAGCAAGTCGACATCACATCGAACAAATTACCGATTGTATCGCAACTGCTTTGGAACAAGCAGATGTAACTTATGAACAATTAGATGCTGTGGCAGTAACATATGGTCCTGGCTTAGTTGGTTCGTTATTAGTTGGCTTAACGGCAGCTAAAGCGGTGGCTTTTGCTTATGATTTACCATTGATTCCTGTTAATCATATGGCTGGCCATATTTATGCAGCACGTTTTGTGAGTGAAATTAAGTTTCCAGCATTAGCGTTGCTTGTTTCTGGTGGTCACACTGAGTTAGTTTATTTGCCTGCTCCAAATAAATTTAAGATTATTGGTGAAACTAGAGATGATGCAGCAGGTGAAGCATATGATAAGGTCGGTCGGGTGATGGGCTTAGCCTACCCAGCTGGAAAAGAAATTGATCAGTTAGCCAAACAAGGTCAAGATACCTTTAATTTTCCACGAGCTATGGAAAAAGAGGATAACTATGATTTTAGCTTCAGCGGTCTAAAGAGTGCCTTTATTAATACGTTGCATCATGCTAATCAAATCGGTGAAGAACTTTCAAAGGTCGATTTAGCAGCAAGTTTTCAACAAAGTGTAATTGATGTGTTAACACTAAAGACAATCAAAGCATTAAACAATTTTGAGTGTCAACAATTGATTTTAGCTGGTGGTGTGGCGGCCAATTCTGGTTTACGAGCACGAATTGAAGAAGAGCTAAAAGCTTTTCCAACGGTAGAATTAATCAAAGCACCACTCAAATTGTGTGGTGATAACGCAGCAATGATAGGTGCAGCAGGCTATGTGGCTTATCAAGCTGGCGAAGTTGGAGATTTGAGCTTGAATGCTAATCCAAGTTTAGAATTTGATTGGATTGACTAAAAAAATCGTGAAATAACGTTTGTACGTTGTTTCACGATTTTTGGTTTATTGATTTAAAAATTCTTCTAAAGCAAGCAAATGCTCTTCCCATGTGTTCTCTACTTGACTAAGTTGATCATTTGTTTTAGTCAATTCGGTTTGCAGTGTTGTTAGCTTAGGAACATCGTTAAAAAGCAAAGGATCAGCCATTTGTTCTTCGATTTCTTGTTTTTTAGCTTCAAGTTGTTCGACTTGTTTTTCTAATTCGGCTACTAAACGTTCTAATTTACGCTGTTGTTTTTGTTTTTCTTTACTTTGTTGATAATCTTTTTTTGCCTGTGAAACCAATGATTGTTCGGCAAGTGGTGCATTTTGCATTAACTTTTGTTCTTTTAATAACTCTTGTTCTGCTTTTTTAGCAATGTAGTAATCATAATCACCTAAATAAAGTGTTGAACCAGTTGGTTGAATCTCAAGGATTGAAGTTGCAATCTTATTGATAAAATAACGGTCATGAGAAACAAATAAAATGGTTCCTGGATATTCGAGTAAAGCAAGTTCTAAAACTTCTTTGCTATCGATATCTAAATGGTTTGTCGGTTCATCTAATAATAAAAAGTTATCGTGTTGCATAGCAAGCTTAGTTAATAATAGACGTGCTTTTTCCCCACCAGATAAGCTGTGAACCATTTTTTTAACATCATCACCACTAAATAAAAAGCTGCCTAAAAGCGAGCGAATATCCTTTTCAGGAGTTGTTGGATGCTCATCCCAGATTTCATTTAAAACTGTTTTTTGGGGATGAAGATTTTTTTGTTCTTGGTCATAATAACCAATTTGGACATTTGTTCCAATGAAAGCTTCACCTTTGATAAACGGAATTTGGCCTAGAATACTTTTTAAAAGTGTTGATTTGCCAACCCCATTTGGCCCAACAATTGCCATGACATTTTGTTTACGCAAATCAAGATTGATAGGAGCTGCTAAAATTTTGTCATCATAACCAATTGCCCCATCTGTGACTTGTAAAACAACATCACCGCTAGTTTTGTTGGGAACAAAACTAAAATGAGGACCTTTTTGCTCACCCTCAGGTCGCTCCAAACGCTCCATTTTTTCGAGTTGTTTACGGCGACTTTGTGCACGTTTAGTAGTTGAGGCACGTACAATATTACGATTAACAAAATCCTCAAGCTTGTTGATTTGGACTTGTTGTTTTTCATAATTTTTCCATTGTTGTTTGAGACGTGCAGCTTTTTCATCAATATAATAAGAGTAGTTGCCCTTATAGTAATGGCAAGTTTGTTGACTCAATTCGTAAACTTCGTTGACAACTTTATCTAAAAAGTAACGGTCATGAGAAACAATTAATAAAGCACCTTGATAACTTTGAAGATAATTTTCAAGCCAAGTTAAAGTTTCAATATCAAGATGGTTAGTTGGTTCGTCTAAGATTAATAAATCACGTTTTTCTAAAAGTAACTTTGCTAAAGCTAAACGTGTTTTTTGCCCTCCGGATAGAGAAGATATTGAGCGTTGATAATCTGTTTCATAGAAGTGAAAACCGTGTAAGACTGAGCGGATTTCATTTTCATAACCATAACCATTTTGTTCTTTAAAATCATGTTGTAATTGATCATAACGTGTTAAAAGTTGTTGATATTTGGTTGAATGATGGTCAATATCTTGGGCCATTTGTTGTTCGAGTAGGTGCATTTGCTCTTCAATTTTTTTAAGATGTGCAAAGACACTCAACATTTCTTCAAAAATTGTTTTATTTGAGGTTAACTCACTATTTTGGGCAAGATAGCCAATTGTTAAATCTTTGCGTTGACTAATTTTACCTGCATCGGGTTTGGTTTGTCCAATGAGCATTTTGATGAGCGTTGATTTGCCAGCTCCATTGCGCCCAACTAAAGCAATTTTTGAATTATCTTGAATATCTAAATTAACATTTTTAAATAAAATCTCTGCACCAAAATGTCGTGCAACTTGTTGGACTTGCAATAAAATCATGTAAATCACCTTTTCTATTTAATTTAGCCATGAATAAGTGTACCATTAGAAATTACACTTGCGCTAATGTGATACAGCAATATCTCTTAAATTTGCATGGTCGCGCTTTTTTAGATATTCTTTTGTAATTATAGATTAATTATATCATGACGGGCGTCAAGATAGTTTTTACTCTATCTTTTTTATTATACTGAAAATAATGAAAAAAAGTAGACTTGTATTTTTGATGAAAAATGTTATTGTTTTAGAGCTTAGATTAAATTGACATAGTAATAAGTTTTCGCTGATATATGCTACATCATATTTAAATATCCAATTGTAAAATGATAAAGCGTGTTAAGTAATTGAGTTTATTGTTTGTACTAAATAAAGCTAGTAGCGTAACTGATAAATTTTTGTAAACATAAAAAGTTTTTTGTATTTTTTCTTGATTAAAAAAGCGCGAAATTTTTTCTGAAAGTTTGTGAAATAGTTACATAACGTTTTTAAAAAAAGAGATAAGACGGCATTTTTTTTGTGCAGAATAGTTCAAATTTAAATACGCGTATGTTAAAATTGATGTATATAATTTTAATAGGAAAGGAGTCTAGGTTTGAATGGTAGCAGCTACAATTCCACAAGCAACCGCAAAAAGACTACCAATTTATTATCGTTATTTAAATATTTTGGCTGATTCTGGTAAAAAGCGTGTTTCTTCAACGGAATTAGCAGAAGCAGTTAAGGTTGATTCTGCCACTATCAGACGAGACTTTTCATATTTTGGAGCATTAGGGAAACGTGGTTATGGTTATGACGTTGAAAGTTTACTAGAATTTTTCAAGAAAACTTTGAATCAAGATAAGCTAACTAATGTAGCCTTAATTGGTGTCGGTAATTTGGGACATGCGTTGTTAAACTTTAACTTCCATAAAAGCAATAATGTGCGTATTAGTGCGGCTTTTGATATTAATGAAGAAATCACTGGTACAATTCAAAGTGGTGTTCCAATTTATCCAATGTCTGATATGAAAGAACAATTAACTGTACAACAAATTGAAGTTGTAATCTTAACCGTTCCTTCATCGGTTGCGCAAAAGGTAACTGATGAGTTAACCGAAGTGGGGGTTAAAGGTATTTTAAACTTTACCCCGTTACGTATCACTGTGCCTGAGACAGTTCGGGTGCAAAATGTTGATTTAACTAATGAATTACAAACATTAGTTTACTTCTTGGATCATTTTGGACCAGGTAAATAAAAAATTCCCAAGTTTTCATGCTTGGGAATTTTTTTATTGAAAATTAAGCCACAAGACGATAGCGTTCATGATTAGATGTGCTAAAATCGGCGCTAAAATAGTATGACTATAGCGATAACAAAGTGCCAAAAGCATTCCAATCAACCAATAGGTTAGATAATGCCCATCACCATGAGCGACACTAAATAACATGCTTGAAGCGACTAAACATAGCTCAATATTAAAGTAATCACTTAGGTTACCATATAAAACTTTACGAAAGATTAATTCTTCGCAAATTGGAGCACAAATAACGATGACGATTAAATAATAAGGATATTTTTGTGTAATAGCTATCAAAAGATTGGTATTTTGCGAAAAGGCAGGTTGATGCAAAAAGATATTTTCAAAGTAAAGTCCAAATGTCTGGACGATAAAAAGTCCAATGCTTGTGCCTAAAATTAATAAGCTTAATCTTAGTTTATTAATTTTAACCCCTTGCTCAATCTTGTTAGAAGCTTGATAGTGATGGTTTAAGCTTAGTAAGACTATGATCAAGCAAAGATTTAAAATAGTTAATATTGGATATAAGAAATCATTATTGGCAATAAATTGTCCACATAAAAGTTCTAACAGATTAAAGCCTAAATAAGTTGTCAGTAAAGCTAAAATATTTTTTTGCAGTGTCATCTTTAATCCTCCTAAAAAACTGTTTGTATTATAGCATTCTTTAGTAAAAGATTAAAGAAAGACTACAATTAGCAGATTATTTTTCAGATGAAAAAGCTTGATTTAACAGGCTTTATCGCTAAAAATTAGCACTCGATGCTTGAGAGTGATAAAAAAAGCTTGCATTTTTGGATGAAAGTGATTATAGTAGTAATTGTAAGTTGTTAGCACTCTAGTTAAGCAAGTGCTAAAAAAGATGGAGGGATCTACAGTGCTTAAACCATTAGGAGATAGAATTATTTTAGAAGTTCAAAAAGAAGAAGAACAAACAGTTGGTGGAATTGTTTTGGCAAGTAATGCTAAAGAAAAACCACAAACTGGTAAAGTTGTTGCTGTGGGTGCGGGCCGTGTCTTAGAAAATGGTCAAAAAGTTACACCAGCTGTGACAGTCGGCGACGTTGTTTTCTTTGACAAATTTGCAGGGACAGAAGTTAAATATGAAGATCAAAAATATTTAGTCGTACGTGAAGGCGACATTATTGCAATTGTCGACTAAGATAATTAGATTTTAGATAAGGTGGAAAATAAAATGGCAAAAGAAATTAAATTTTCAGAAGATGCACGTTCAAAAATGTTAGCCGGTGTAGATAAATTAGCAAACACCGTTAAATCAACAATTGGTCCTAAAGGTCGTAACGTTGTTTTAGAACAATCTTTTGGTTCTCCAACAATTACAAACGATGGGGTTACAATTGCTAAGGCCATCGAATTAGAAGATCATTTTGAAAACATGGGTGCAAAGCTTGTGGCAGAAGTTGCTTCTAAGACAAATGATATTGCTGGTGATGGTACCACAACAGCTACTGTTTTAACTCAAGCAATTGTTAATGAAGGTATGAAAAATGTGACGGCTGGTGCAAACCCAGTTGGAATCAGAATCGGGATTGAAAAAGCTACCGCAGCAGCTGTTGATGCTTTGCATGCAATGTCTCATTCCGTAGAATCTAAGAGTGATATTGCACAAATCGCCGCAATTTCTTCTGCTAGTGAAGAAACAGGGGCTTTGATTGCTGATGCGATGGAACGTGTTGGTAACGATGGTGTGATTACAATTGAAGAATCTAAAGGAATTGATACTTCTTTAGATGTTGTTGAAGGGATGCAATTTGACCGTGGTTACCTTTCACAATACATGGTAACTGACGAAGATAAGATGGAAGCCGAATTAGAAAATCCATACATCTTGTTGACAGACAAGAAGATTTCTAACATTCAAGAAGTTTTACCATTATTACAAAGCATTGTGCAACAAGGTCGTCCATTATTGATCATTGCCGATGATGTTGATGGCGAAGCCTTACCAACCTTAGTGTTAAACAAGATTCGTGGGACATTTAACGTGGTTGCTGTGAAGGCACCTGGTTTTGGTGATCGTCGTAAAGAAATGTTACAAGATATTGCGATCTTAACTGGTGCAACGGTAATTACGGATGATTTAGGTTTACAATTAAAAGACACAACGATTGAACAATTAGGTTCAGCTGGTAAAGTGACTGTAACTAAAGAAAATACAACAATCGTTGAAGGTGCGGGTATTAAAGAACAAATCGGCGAACGTGTAGCACAAATTAAAAAACAAATTGAAGATACAACTTCTGATTTCGATCGTGAAAAATTACAAGAACGTTTGGCTAAATTAGCCGGCGGGGTAGCGGTTATTAAAGTTGGGGCTGCTACTGAAACAGAATTAAAAGAACGTAAATACCGCATTGAAGATGCTTTGAACGCAACACGTGCTGCGGTTGAAGAAGGTTTTGTGCCAGGTGGTGGTACTGCCTTAGTAAATGTTATTGATAGTGTTGCAGCTTTACAAGAAAGTGGCGATGTGCAAACTGGGATTAACATTGTTAAACGTGCTTTAGAAGAACCAGTTCGTCAAATTGCTATCAATGCTGGTAAAGAAGGTTCTGTAATCGTTGAAAAACTTAAGGAACAAAACCCAGGTGTTGGTTACAACGCAGCAACCGACGAATGGGTAGATATGATTGCATGCGGAATTGTTGATCCTACTAAGGTAACACGTTCTGCTTTACAAAACGCCGCTTCTGTTTCTGCTTTATTATTAACAACCGAAGCAGTTGTAGCCGATAAGCCAGAACCAAAACAAGAAATGCCAATGCCAAATCCTGGAATGGGCATGATGTAAGCTAATTAGTTTTTCAATTAGTATTATTGATTTATAAAACAAGCTAATAGATGGATGTTTCTTTGAATTGACAAAGGAGCATCTATTTTTTTATTAGTAAAAAGCTTTGTTTAAAGAAATAAAGATTAACACATATTTAAATTTTGAAGTATAGGCGAGTTTTTATAGAAAATTTATAACAAAATTGTCCAAATATGGTAAGATAATAATGATACCATAGTGAAGGTTACAGGCCTTTTAGCAAACGCGTTTTGCTAATAAAAGAAAGAGGACAATTTATGTATACAGTTATTGCGTCACTTTTTGTGACTACAATACTTGCGGTTATCTTGGTACCTTTTGTAAGAAAGTTAGCATTTAAGGTGAATGCTGTTGATAACCCAAATGCACGTAGAATAAATAAAACTCCCATGCCAACTATGGGAGGCTTAGCAATTTTTATCGCTTTTAATGTTGTTAATTTTACTTTACTAAAAAATCAATTTCCAATAGGACAGTTAGGTGCGCTTTTCATTGCAGAATGTATTATTTTAGCCACAGGCATCTTAGATGATATTTATGAATTAAAACCTTGGCAAAAGGTAGTAGGAATTACCTTAGCTGCTTTAATCGTGTATTTTGCCGCTAGTGTTCGTATGACAACCTTAACTTTACCGTTTTTTGGTGTTGTTTATCTAGGGTGGTTAAGTTTACCATTGACGATTATTTGGATTTTAGCAATTACTAATGCGATTAATTTGATTGATGGATTAGATGGATTAGCGACAGGTGTTGCTATTATTGCCTTGACGACAAGTGCATTGACTGGATTTTTCTTTTTAAACGTAACAAATACATTTGTTTCGATTATGATGTTTAATTTGGTCGCTGCATTGGTTGGATTTTTACCTTATAATTTCAATCCAGCTAGTATTTATTTAGGCGATACCGGGGCTTTATTTATCGGCTTTATGATTTCGGTGTTTTCGCTATATGGACTAAAAAATGCAACGTTTATTACGATTATTATTCCTGTTGTAATCTTGGGGGTACCAATAACGGATACTTTATATGCGATTTTACGGCGTCTGTTAAACAAACAACCAATTTCTCAACCAGATAAGCATCATTTACATCATCGCTTGTTGCAAATGGGGCTATCACATCGGCAAACAGTATTAGTGATTTATGGAATTGCATTGATTTTTTCATTTATTGCGTTACTTTACCCACTATCTAGCTTTTGGGGATCTGTTTTATTGACGATTGCGACCTTGTTTGGACTAGAAATTTTTGTTGAAGTAATCGGCCTAGTCGGCAAAGATCGGCGGCCTTTATTAAACTTGATTAGACGTTTGACTGTCGGATCTTTGAGTGATGAATATAAAAATAAAAGACATAAAGACTGAGTATTGATATGTACCCTCTTTGCTGGATATCCAGTAAAGAGGGTACATGTCATATTCAGCCTTTTTTATACAAAAAAAGCCCTGTAAGATAGGGCTAAATTAAAGTTTGACTTCAATTTCATGAAATTTTTCTTTTCCAATGGTGATATCGATTTGAGCATTGAAAAGTTCGGTGATTTGAGCACAAAATGTTTCAATTTCATCGTTATCAAGCGCAAGACAAACTGTTACATTTTCGGTATAAATAGTGTCAGTAATAGGAATTTGTTTGTTTTCTAAGAAGTTTTGCAGTTTACCAAGATTAGGATAGTTTAGGCTTAAATTTAACTCGCGTTGCAAGACTTTTTTGACAATTCCCGTGTGTCTAATTGCCTCTGAAGCTGCCTTACTGTAGGCACGAATCAAACCACCAGTTCCTAGTTTGATACCACCAAAATAACGGGTTACAACAACTGTTGTATCATGAAGTTGCATCTTTTCTAAAACATCTAAAATAGGGACGCCAGCTGTACCAGAAGGTTCGCCATTATCACTTTGACGTTTAATTTGATTGTTTGGTCCAATCACATATGCAAAACAATTGTGTGTAGCTTGGCGGTGAAGGGTTTTGATTTTTTCAATGAATGTTTCAGCTTCTTCTTTAGTTGTAGTGCGCGCAACATTACAAATAAACTGCGATTTTTTAATGACAATTTCATGTGTTCCTGTATCTTTAATCGTTAAGTATAGATCAGACATTTTGTTTTTCCTTTCTTTAGTTTCATGATAAATTCTACCATAAATTGAAAAAAGATGTGCTTTTTTACGTATTTAAAGTAGGAGGTAGATAGCATGGAACTTTCTGAATTATATGGACGGCGTATTCCAGCAAGCCAAGTTCCTAAAGAATTGTTAGTTAATCAACAGATACGAAAATATCGCATGATTAAAGTAGAGAAAAAAACGATTCGCTGTTTACGTTGTGGTCAAGTAACGCCTAAGCAAGTAGCTTATTTGCCTGATAATCAGTATTATTGTCCAAGTTGTATTTTATTAGATCGCATGAGTACACTTGATTATTTAGTCGGTGTAGATGAACCTAACGCTTTTGTTAAGGAAAACTCAGAAGTGTTAACTTGGCAAGGTAAGTTATCCAAGTATCAACAACAATGTTCAAATGAACTTAAAAAATACGTTATTAGTGGCCATAAACATTTACTTTGGGCAGTTACTGGTGCAGGAAAAACCGAGATGTTGTTTGAATTGCTAGCACAAAATTTGCAAGAACAAAAAAGAATATGTCTAGCTTCGCCTAGAGTTGATGTATGTAACGAACTTTATCCCAGATTACAACAAGCTTTTGGAAGGACAGACATTCAGTTATTACATGGTTCAGCTAATCAAAGCTATCGCTACACCCAATTAGTTATTTCTACGACGCATCAGCTTTTACGTTTTTATCATGCCTTTGATCTTTTAATCATTGATGAGGTTGATGCATTTCCTTTCGTGCATAATCGACAATTAGAATATGCAGCCAAGCAAGCATTAAAAGTAGATGGAGCCTTGCTATATTTAACAGCTACACCAGATAAAGATTTACAAGCTAAAATCAAGCGTCATGAGTTTAGCGTTAGTTATTTACCGATGCGTTTTCATACGCATCCATTACCACAAGCCAAAGTATTATTGCGCCCTAATTGGCAAGAAAAGTTACAAGGTAAGCATAAATTAGCACATTTAGATAAAATTTTAGCCAACTGGATTAAACGCCGAGAACCATTTTTACTTTTTGTGCCACGCATTTCTTTACTACAACCTGTATTTGAAGCAATGCAAAATTTATTTCCAACACTAAAGGGGCAAACGGTCTATGCTAATGATGAACAACGAATTGAAAAAGTCTTGGCGATGCGGCAAGGTGAGTTTCAATATTTGGTTACGACTACGATTTTAGAGCGTGGGGTAACTTTTGCACGCTTAAATATTTTAATTTTGGGAGCTGATGATGAAGTCTTTAGTCTATCTGCTTTGGTTCAAATTGCTGGACGGGCAGGGCGAAGTTTACAACGACCTAAAGGTGATGTGTATTTTGTTTGTCACGAATATACTAAAACTATTAAAGGAGCAATTAAGCAAATTAAGTACTTAAATCAAAAAGCACAAAGGATGTTGCGTGATGGCTAATTGTTTATTATGTGGGCGCTATTTGACTGATAAGTTTAGTTTTGGATGGTTATTTTCATGGCAAAAAATTATGACAACTTATGTTTGTCCACGATGCTTGGCGCAATTTGAATCGTTACAAATAACGAGTTGTTGTCCAGGCTGTGGTCGCAAGCAGGAAACAAATGATTTATGTAAGGATTGTCAGCGTTGGCAAAAAATGGGGCTCGAACTCTTGAATAATAAAGCTTTGTATGTATACAACCAAAATATGATGAAAGATTATATTGAACGCTATAAATTTATGGGAGATTATCGTTGGCGCTTAGTTTTTCAAGAGCAATTTAGTCGTTTTGTTTTGCAAAATTATCCCAAAGATTATATATATTGTCCAATACCAGTTGATAAACAAACCTATCAAACGAGGGGATTTAATCAGGTTATAGGACTATGTAAAGGTTTTAAGTTGACAGAATTAGTAGCATTTAAAGAGATAAAAGAGCGCAAGAAACAATCACATAAAACAAGAAAGCAACGAATGCTGACTGAACAACCTTTTATTTATATAGGACCAATTGATTTAAAGCAGCAAAATGTTGTTTTACTAGATGATATTTACACTACTGGACGGACGTTATATCATGCAGTAAATCTGTTAAGACAACATAATGCAGGCATGATTAAATCAATTACTTTAGCACGTTAAAAAAATTTTTTTGTAAACGCTTCACAAGGTTAGGATAAAACTTTTTTGTGTGATTTTTAATACGCTATTTTTTGTAAAACAACCTTTTATGCGTTTTTTAGTATATAAAATAAATAAAAAAGCACGTTTTAATATATCGAAAAAATTGTCGAAATTAGGTGGAAATATTTGTTAATTTAATCGTTTTCTATTATAATAGAAGTATAGAAAAGGTATTAAAAAATACCAAACTATATAAGTGTAGTTGCGACTGTATTTAGTCGTGAAAGGAGAGGTTTACCATGTTAAAAATAAATGTTCGTGGTGAAAATATCGAAGTTACTGGCGCAATCAGAGAATATGTTGAAAAGAAGCTTTATAAGCTTGAAAAATATTTTACTGATACATCCAGTTCAACGGCTCATGTAAACTTAAAGGTTTACACGGATAAAAATGCCAAGGTGGAGGTGACAATTCCGTTGCCATATCTGGTATTGCGAGCAGAAGAAACCTCGCCTGATATGTATGCAAGCATCGATTTAGTGACCGATAAATTGGAACGTCAAATTAGAAAGCATAAAACTAAATTGAACCGTAAATCTCGTGAAAAAGGTTATAAATCATTTGATTTTGTAGCTGAAGAGATTGCTCCTGTTGAAGAGAAAAAAGACGATAAAATTGAAATTGTTAGAACTAAGAGTGTCGCTTTAAAACCAATGGATAGTGAAGAAGCTGTCTTACAAATGGAAATGTTGGGACATAATTTCTTTATTTATGAAGATGCTGAAACTCAAGGGATTAACATTGTTTATCGTCGTCGTGATGGACGCTATGGTTTGATTGAAGCAAGCGATGAAGATTAAGAAATGATTAATAAAAATGCTCGGACAAAATGTTCGAGCATTTTTATTCTAAAAAAAATACTAATTTTTGATATAAACGTAATAGTGTTAATATGCTATGGTAATATAGTGGTTAGAAAAAAAGAAAACTTATTATAGATAGTTTTAATTCTTAATAAATAATGATAAAATGTAGTTTGGTATACTAGAATTAGTAATTATTTAAAGTTTAATTTTTGTGATAGCATAGAAAGGAATTATGACATGGCGAATGTCTTAAAAAAATGGGTTGAAAGTGATAAGCGCGAACTCAACCGTTTAGGAAAAATCGCAGATAAGGTTGAAGCGTATGCAAGTACGATGGAGTCCTTATCTGATGAAGAATTACAAGCAAAAACTCCAGAATTAAAGCAACGTTATCAAGATGGCGCAACCTTAGATGATATTTTACCTGAAGCCTTTGCAGTAGCGCGTGAAGCTGCGCGTCGTGTTTTAGGTTTGTATCCATATCGTGTACAAATCATTGGGGGAATCATCTTACATGAAGGTAATATTCCTGAAATGAAGACTGGTGAAGGTAAAACTTTGACAGCAACGATGCCAGTTTATTTAAATGCTCTTGCAGGTGAAGGTGTTCATGTTGTTACGGTTAATGAATATTTGGCAGACCGTGATGCAACAGAGATGGGTGAATTGTATAATTGGTTAGGTCTGAGTGTAGGTTTAAACATTGCAAGTAAGAGCCCTGAAGAAAAACGTGAAGCGTATGCAGCCGATATTACTTATTCGACTAACAGTGAGCTAGGTTTTGATTATTTACGCGATAACATGGTTGTCTACAAAGAAGACATGGTGCAACGTCCATTGAATTTTGTGATTGTCGATGAAGTTGACTCTATTTTAATTGATGAAGCTAGAACTCCATTGATTATTTCAGGCCAAGCGACTGGAACGACAACACTTTATATTCGTACAGACCGTTTTGCCAAGACATTAACAAACGAAGCGGACTATAAGATTGATTTAGAATCTAAAACTGTTTCTTTAACTGAAGAAGGTATTCAAAAAGCAGAACAATACTTTGGATTAGAAAATCTCTATGATCCAGATAACACTGCATTAAATCATCATTTGGATAATGCATTACGTGCTAATTATATTATGATTCGTGATAAAGACTATGTTGTTCAAGAAGGCGAAGTTTTAATCGTTGATCAATTTACTGGCCGTATCATGGATGGACGTCGTTATTCTGATGGTTTGCACCAAGCAATCGAAGCTAAAGAACGTGTTGATATCGAAGAAGAAACAAAGACGATGGCTAACATCACTTATCAAAACTTCTTTAGAATGTATAAAAAGCTAGCAGGAATGACCGGTACTGCTAAGACCGAACAAGAAGAATTTCGTGAAATTTACAACATGGATGTTATTAGCGTGCCAACTAATAGACCTGTAATTCGTGATGATCGTCCAGATTTACTTTATCCAACATTGAAGAGTAAGTTTATGGCAGTAGTTGAAGATATCAAGACACGTCATCAAGCTGGCCAACCAATCTTGGTAGGTACTGTAGCTGTTGAAACGTCCGAATTGTTATCTCACTTACTTGATCAAGCAGGTATTGCACATGCTGTATTGAATGCTAAAAATCATGCACGTGAAGCAGAAATTATTATGAATGCTGGTCAACGTGGGGCAGTTACGATTGCAACTAACATGGCTGGTCGTGGTACTGATATTAAATTAGGACCTGGTGTTAAAGAACTAGGTGGTTTAGCAGTTATTGGGACTGAACGTCATGAATCACGTCGTATTGATAATCAGTTACGTGGACGTTCAGGACGTCAAGGTGATCCTGGTGTAACACAATTTTATCTTTCATTGGAAGATGATTTGATGTTGCGTTTTGGTTCTGAAAGAATCAAGATGTTTTTAGAAAAGATGAAAGTTGCAGATGAAGATGCGGTTATTCAATCTAAGATGATTTCACGTCAAGTTGAATCTGCACAAAAACGTGTGGAAGGTAATAACTATGATACACGTAAGCAAGTTTTACAATACGATGATGTTATGCGTGCTCAACGTGAAGTTATCTACAAGCAACGTCAACAAGTTATTTTAGAAGAAAATTCCTTAAAAGATGTTATCATGTCTATGATTAAGCGTACGGTAGAACATACCGTGCAAATGCATACACAAGGCGATAAGAGTGCATGGGATTTAAATGGAATCTTAGATTTTGCAATTGCTGTTATGGTTAATGAAGATAGTATTACTATCGGTGATTTAACAGGTAAGAGCCAACAAGAATTAATCGATTACTTGATGCAACGAGCAGAAAGCAACTATGCAATGAAGACAAAACAACTTTATGATGCTAGTCAAATGTTAGAATTTGAAAAAGTTGTTATTTTACGTGTTGTTGACTCTCGTTGGACAGATCATATCGATGAGATGGATCAATTACGTCAATCGATTGGTTTGCGTGGTTATGGGCAATTAAATCCATTGGTTGAATATCAATCTGATGGTTATCAAATGTTTGAACAAATGATTGGTGATATTGAATATGACGTTTCACGTTTATTCTTGAAAGCTGAAATTCGTCAAAACATTAAACGTTAATAAGTCTGAAAATGGACTAGGGCCCAAAGCTTTGGTCCGTTTTTATTAAAGGAGATAGTTTATCATGGAATACAGTGATTACAAACGCGAAATTACACAGATGAATGATAAAATTTCAGACTTTAGGGGGTCTCTTTGACTTAGAAGGTCTGGAAGCTAATATTGCAGAAAACGAACAAAAAATGGCTGAACCTGATTTTTGGAATGATCAACAAGCTGCACAAAAATTAATTAATGAAAATAATGAATTAAAAAATAAATATGAAAACTTTCACCAATTAAGTGAAGGGGTTGAAGAGCTAGAAATTTTGTTAGAAATGGCCCAAGAAGACTCAAATATTATGGAAGAATTAGCTCAACAATATGATTTGTTATCCCAAAAGTTACAGGCTTATCAGATGAGTCTTTTATTTAATGAAAAGTATGATAAGGATAATGCTATTGTAGAAATTCATCCTGGTGCTGGTGGAACCGAGTCACAAGATTGGGGTTCGATGCTTTTACGCATGTATCAACGTTGGGCTGAACAACATGGATTCAAAGTGGATGTTTTGGATTATCAAGTAGGTGATGAAGCGGGAATTAAAAGTGTGACCTTAATGATTGAAGGCCTAAATGCTTATGGTTATTTGCGCAGTGAACGTGGAGTACATCGACTAGTGCGGATTTCACCGTTTGATTCAGCAGGAAGACGGCATACTTCATTTGCTTCAGTCAATGTAATGCCAGAACTTGATGATGATGTTGAAATTGAATTAAGACCAGAAGATATTAAGATGGAGGTTTTCCGTGCGAGTGGTGCTGGAGGACAGCATATTAACAAAACTTCATCTGCGGTAAGATTGATTCACATTCCAACAGGAATAGTTGTTTCTAGTCAAGCACAACGTTCGCAATTTCAAAATAGAGCAACAGCTGAAAGTATGTTACGTTCCAAGTTATATCAAATTGAAATGGAAGAGCAAGAAAAGAAACGTGCTGCAATTCAAGGTGAACAACTTGATATTGGTTGGGGCTCACAAATTCGTTCGTATGTTTTCCATCCATATTCGATGGTTAAAGATCATCGTACTAATTTTGAAACAGGAAATGTTCAAGCAGTTATGGATGGCGATTTAGATGGTTTTATTAATGCTTATTTGCAATGGAAGTTACAAAAACAAAATCCACAATAAAGCGACTGCAACAAAAGCCACTGAAATGAAACGATTTTGTAAAGTTAGTGCAATCTTAATAGTTGGAATAATTGCTATAATTAACATTGTCGATAAAGTTAGTATTAAACTTTGGAAAGGAAAAGCCATATTGTAAGATGATATGGCGTGGCATAAATCGTGATTGAATATAAAAATGTTTATAAAACATATCCTAATAACGTATCAGCAATTAATGGATTATCAGTCAAAATTAACCAGGGTGATTTTGTTTATGTTGTTGGACCAAGTGGAGCAGGAAAATCAACTTTTATTAAGATGATGTATCGCGAAGAAAAACCTACTTCTGGTCATATTCAAGTTAATGCATATTGTTTGGAAAGTATTAAAAATTATGAAATTCCACACTTCAGAAGAGAACTTGGAATTGTTTTTCAAGACTTTAAGTTGCTTCCACGCTTGACGGTTTTTGAAAACGTAGCTTATGCACTTGAAGTTATCGAAAAATCTCCTGATGAGATTCAAAAACGTGTAGTCCATGTATTGGAATTAGTTGGACTAGACAAAAAACAAAATAGCTTTCCTAATGAGCTTTCAGGTGGTGAACAACAACGTGTTGCAATTGCACGTGCAATTGCAAATCGTCCGGGGATTTTAATTGCCGATGAACCAACCGGAAATCTTGATCCTGAAAATGCTGAGATTATCATGGATATTTTAGAAAAAATCAATAAACAAGGAACGACTATTGTTATGGCGACGCATAATAGCCATATTGTTAACGAGTACCGTCATAGAGTTTTAGAAATTTCTGGTGGTAAAATCGTTCGTGATCAAGAAGGAGGTTTGTATGAAGATGAAGAAACAAACAATTAAACGCCACTTGATCGAAAGTTTAAAGAGTTTAAAGCGTAATACAAGGATGTCAATAGCCGCTATTGGTGCGGTAACCGTGACGTTGTTGTTAGTTGGTGTATTGTTGTCGATTATCTTTAACGTCAATAAAGTTGCAAATGATATTCAAAATGATGTCCAGGTTCGAGTAGTTATCGATCGTGGAACAAATAAAGAACAACAAGCGGTATTGAAAAAGAAATTAGCCAAAATTGATGGTGTAGAAGATATCAAATTTTCTAGTCGTAAGCAAGAATTAGAAAATGTTGTTGGAACTTATGGAAAAGAATTTAATCTCTTTAAGGGAGACGACAATCCACTTTATGATGTGTTTGTCGTTCAAGCAAGTTCTCCTGAGATGACATTAAAAGTTGCTAAGCAGGCTAAGAAACTCCGCAATGTTTATGATACTAAATATGGCGGAGCATCTGCTAAGAAGCTCTTTAAAGTTGTTGCCAACATTCAACGTTGGGGGATTTTGATTAGTTTATTACTTTTATTTGTAGCTGTCTTTTTAATTTCTAATACAATTCGGATTGCGATTTTTTCACGTAAAGATGAAATTCAAATTATGCGACTCGTAGGTGCTACAAATAGCTTTATTCGTTGGCCTTTTATTCTTGAAGGGGCTTGGACTGGTTTGTTAGGTGCAATTTTACCCATAATCGTTGTTGACGTGGGGTATATTTGGGCTTATGGGATTCTTTCAGATTCTTTGCGAGGCACAAGTTATCATTTAATTGCACCACATGTTTTCTTGTTTGAAATCGATTTGTTAATGGCATTGATTGGTTTGATAATCGGGGCATTAGGAGCAGGAATTTCGATGCGACGCTTCTTGAAACTATAAAATAGTAAATAAAAAGGCTCTTGTTAGCGATATTTAATCGTTGATAAGAACCTTTTTTTATTTAATATAAGTTTAATTTATAGACGCAAAACGAATTTAAATATTCCAAGCAAGTTAATATCAAAAATGGCAAAAGTTAGTTACAATTAGATAACGAAAAAAATTTAAGGACTGTTATTAAAAATGGACAAATATTTTTATTTTGAGTTAATTGTAATTAGCTTGATTTTTATTTTATATTTTGGCGGACATAAGTATCGCTTTATGAAGCTAGGTTTGATGTTAGTGATGCTTATTACTACAGGAATTTACTTGATTTGGAGAACGTTTTATACGTTACCAACGTCAAGTATAGCAAGTTTAATTGTAGGGATATTGTTATTAGCAGCTGAATGGTTAGGATTTGCAAATTCGGCAGTATTTTATTTTTTATTTTCTAAAGATTTTAAACGTCCGCTAAAAACAGTTGATGATTTATCTGAATTACCAAGTATTGATGTTTATATTGCAACTTATAATGAAAGTATTGATATTTTGAAACGTACGCTTGTAGCAGCAACACTATTGGATTATCCGGATAAAAGTAAGGTTAATGTTTATGTTTGTGATGATGGAAGTCGCTTAAGTGTTAAAAAAATATGTGCAGAATATGGAGCGACACATATCACACGCAAAACTCATGAACATGCTAAAGCAGGAAATTTAAATAATGCATTGAGTATTACAGATGGTGAGTTGATCTTGATTTTAGATGCGGATATGATTCCAAGACAAGATATGCTCATGCGTATGGTTGGTTATTTTAGTAATCCTAAACTAGCCTTTATTCAAGCACCACAAACTTTTTATAATGAGGATCCTTATCAATTTAACTTATTTGCTGCTGAAGAATTAGGTTCTGATCAAGATTTTTTCATGCGCGATATTCAGCAACATAAAGATTATTTTAATGCCGTTATGTTTATTGGCTCAAATGCTTTATTTAGACGTAAAGCGTTAGAGGATATCGGTGGTTTTAGTGTTGGTGTAATTACCGAAGATATGGCTACAGGTATGTTATTGCACAGTAGAGGTTGGCATGCTTATGCACTTTCAGAAAATTTAGCAAGCGGATTGCAACCAGAAAGTTTTGCAGACATGGTAAGTCAACGTGATCGCTGGGGACGTGGCAATATTCAGGTTTTGCGTAAATGGAATCCCTTAAAAATCAAAGGACTAAGTTTAATTCAGCGTATTTTTTATATAGATGGTATCTTATATTGGTTTTATGGCTTAAAAAAATTAATTTTTATATTGGCTCCCGTTTGTTATTTATGCTTTGGTGTTTTGTGTATGAATGTTGAATTTACTACTTTAGTATGGTTTTGGGGTCCAACTTTTATTGCGTCACATCTTTCTTTTGATTTGATTGCTAAAGGTAAGCAGTCATTATTTGTGAACAATTTATATGAAACATCGCTTTCTGTTCATATGTCAAAGGCAATTTTAGCCGAAGTATTTTTTAAAAAGCATGATAAGTTTGTGGTTACTAACAAAGGGATAAATACCAAACACTGGTACTATAACTGGCGTTTAGCTTGGCCGTTATTTATAATATGGATATTGTCATTATATGGAATAATAAAAGCTATTTTGATTTTATTAGGTTTACCTTCGAGTATTGAGGAAAATAGTATCTATCTTAATATTTTTTGGGCAATCTATAATTTATTTAGTATTACATTGGCTTTGTTTATGTGTATGGAACGTCCACGTTACCGTAAAGCTGAAAGATTTGTAGTCCAAAAAAAAGCCAAGGTTCAACTTGATAATCAACAACTAATTAAAGCTTTTGTTGTTGATTTAAGTGAATACGGCGCATATATAAAATTAATAAATTATAGTACTAAGCAGCAAAAATTAAGTGGATGGCTATTAATAGATGATCAAAAAATTGCTTTTGAAACACAAAGAATAACAATTACTGAACAACAAAAAGATGTCTATATAGGTTGTAAATTTACTACTGTAACTAAGCAACAATATAGTTATTTGATTACACAGACTTATGCACAAAAATCAACTCAAATTGTTCAACCGATTAAAAAACATCGGATGTTTAGAGTACTTTTTTCTTGGATTATTAAACATAAAAAGTTGAGAAGTGTGAAATAAGGTGGCAAAATGCGAAAGAAAATCTTAGTAAGATTGACACTTATTATGGGACTTTTGATAATTTGCTTACAAGTATTTTTTAGTACTTATTTACGCAATACGGAGTTTCATGCAGAAATTAAAAATCTAGAAGTGACAGTTAAGCAGTCAATTCAAAATTATCAGATGCTTGAAAAATATCAAAAACAAGCACGTAATTTATTTGCAAAAGATTATTTTAAACGGGTACAGATAGCCCAAATAATTACAAATGAAAAGAATTTAGCCCAATTAAATACCAATCAATGGCAAGAAATTTTAAATTTTTTAGGAATACAGATAATTAATATCTTAAATGAGCATGCAGTTGTTGTACAAAGTAGTCAACCGCAAAATATTGGGTTGAAATTGCTACAAATAGGTGAACTTAGGCAATTAATGAATAATGCAGCTAAAAAATATATACTAGATTTGAATGGTAAAGATCCTGTAACAAAACAAAAGACTATTTATTTAGTGTGCAAATTGAGTGCTACAACTAGCATGCAGCTGCAAATCCCTTATAGTGAATGGCAAAGCTATCAACGGCAAGCAACTTTAAAACAGTTGACCAAAGCAATTCCCACACAGGCTAGCCGTACATTGTTTGTGTTAAATGAAAACAATAAGCTGTTAGCACTTTCTTGGAATAATACACAAAAAGTAAATATTGACAATCGATTAAAACAGGTCAAAAAGGCAACCAAAAATCCGATTATTGTTGAATTTAATCAAAAAAAGGTGTTGATGGTAGCAAAAAAATATGCCGATAAATATTTTGTATATACATCACAGCTAAATAAAATCGAGCAAAAAATCTTGGGACAATTAGGCAATGTTATTTTTTTCATGCTAATTTTGTTATTGGTTGCATTATTAGTGGTTTACTTTATGATGGATCGGTTGGTTTTAAAAGATATTGAATCTTTAAATTTCTTGACGAAACGTTTTTGTCAAGGTTACAACGTGAAATTTTCTAACTATCATACACCTGAATTAAATGGCCTGGCTCAAAATTTGAGCAAGTTAATTAATGTAATTGGAACTAAAAATGAACATTTATCTAGTGTAGTTTCGCTTTTAGGTGATAACTTTGGTGCGTATGAGTATTATCGCGAACTTAATCAACTATATTATTCTAAAAATTTACCTAACTTGCTAGGTATAAGCGAAGAAGAATGTGTTGTGAAACTTAAAGAACAATTGAAAAAAGAGGGACAACGCTTAAATGAATTACCAGATGAAAATGCAAAAATCGAAAATAGCAGCATTTTTAAAACTGTTGATGGTAAAACTTTGTTAGGACATCATACTTATTCAAAACAGATATCGTATACTTTTTTTGAAGATGTTACTGAAGAGCAAAATATTAAAGAAAATTTAAAAGCAACCTTACAAAAGGCACAAAATAAAAATTATTTGGATTCGTTGACTAAATTATATAACCGTAAGATGCTAATCAAAAAGCTTACTAATATTATTAAACAAAAAGATCCTCAAGGAATTATCTTATTTATGGATATGGACAATTTCAAGGAAATTAATGACCAATTTGGACACTTACAAGGCGACATTTTACTAAAAGAATTTGCCGATATTTTGCGTGCTCAATTTGGGAATGATGCCGTTAAGGTCAGATTAGGTGGCGATGAATTCGTGGTTGTTTTGACGCATGCCATCGAAAAACAACTATTAGAAAAGAAATTGACTAATTTTTTAAAGGTTGTCAATGAAAAATTATTTGCAAAATATCATAATGTTAATTTAACAGTTAGTATTGGAGCAGCTTATATCATACCTCAATTCGATGATATAGATAGCTTATACCAAAAAGCCGATGAGGCAATGTATTATGCTAAAAAGCATGGTAAAAATAATTTTTATATAATCTAGTTTTAAAGGGGCTGGGAAAAAAGTACCAGTCTGGACATAAAAATAGCTGATTGAATTTCTAAAAATGAAGTTTGATCAGCTATTTTTCTATTATGTCTATTTTTGGTTCGTTTTTTTGGGGATTT
>ERZ791897.185-NODE-185-length-60728-cov-5.282828_pt1 | contig 60728 bp, 75 predicted proteins | sample MGYA00510152_ERZ791897 | MGnify/ENA primary metagenome ERZ791897 (study PRJEB30046, sample SAMN00792050) | human gut metagenome | study: EMG produced TPA metagenomics assembly of the A metagenome-wide association study of gut microbiota in type 2...
ATTAGTTTATTTTTAAATAATAGTGAATTGTTAGCTTATCGTATAACACGAAAAGCCGCTAAAGGCTTGATTGAAATAGACTATATAAAATGTTAAGTTATTAGATTTTATAACTTAACATTTCCGACGGCCAAAAGAAAACCGCCTAAAGGCGGCGGCCTGAAAGCCTATGATTTAAGCGTGTAAGGATTGTTAAGACAGAATAAGGCGGCGGCCTGATATGCAATCAGCAAAGCATAGACCAAAAGAAAACCGCGAAAAGCAAGCGGCCAAAAGAAAACCGCCCGATAAATATCAGGCGGTTTATTAGTCATTGTATAACGTCGCTTTCGTCAACGTCTGTTATTTCCAGTTTTAGGCCGTCTTTGATAGACTGAATACAAGAGTTTATCTCGCTTTCAAAGAATCGCTGATAAGTCAATAATTCATCTTCATTTTTGGCATATGTGAAGCCATTGGAACAACCAAGACAATTTATTTCATGCGCCGCGTCTTGGCTATAAATCGAACCGTCAACGGATACAACCTCTAATCTTTTGAATTCCATTGTCAATCTTCCTTTTCTTCTTCATTATCCATTGTGAAGGCTGCCTCTATCAATACATAAGCGAATAAAGCGGCCATGATGAAGGCTATAAAGTTTCCCGATTGCATGGCGGCGAATAAACAGCCAAGGGCGGCTATGTACATCATTTTTTGCATTGCTTATCCTTCCAATTTTGCAAAGCCGCTTCAATTTTTGGGATTAAATAATCGTCTATCCAGTCTTGATAACCAAAATCTGAAACGCCGTTTTCTTTCAGATATTCAAACTCATCATCATCTAAGTTTGAACCAAAGCCTTCATCATGTGCAATTTCAGAAATGCTTTCATCCGTACGGTTGAATGATTCGTCTTTTAATGCTGTTATGTTTTGGAAAATTTCATTGGATTGCAAGTCTAAATAAAGGCTTGTAAATTCACGTCCAATAAAGCCTAATAACACGCCTTCATAATAATCACGGATTACATTATCATATTTATTAACAATTTTGTATGCGTTCATTTTCAAATCTTCCTTTTAACCTTCAAAACGTGCCCACTTCAAAACGGCGGTTTTGTTGCTTACGCCTAAAACACGTCCTACATGCGCTTTAAAGTCCGATAAATGGCGGCGCGTTGTATTGGAATAGTTTCTTGCATTCCGTTGCAAGTAAATGATATTTGTGTTTACTTTCTAAGCGATAACGGTAGAATAGGAAACCAACACTGCATAAAATCCGCCGTTGTCATGATAGTAACTCAGAATCCATGCTTGCTTGCTTTTGATTCGTGACTTATTGCTAATGGCGGCGGCTAATCGTGCATTCGAACGGTAGACGCTTTCTTCAAGGCCGATTGAAGAGAATGTAAACTCTTCTTTATCGGCGCAAATTTCCGCTTGAAATTGGCGGCATTCGTCATTTTCATCATAGACGGTAAACATTACCGCCGCATGACCGCGCGTGTTTACTACGTCTTCAGTTTCAAATTTCAGATTTTCGCCTAAATAATCCTTAGCATGAATAATCATGCCTTCTTTGCTATATACAAAGCGATTCAGGCAAGCGCGTAAAGCGGCGATTTTTGAAATATTAGATTTTTTCATTTTTAATTTCCTTTGTTGTTTATAGACTGTTTACAGTCTGTTAGGGGATAAAAGCGATTAATTAGATGTAGTTTTCGTGCAAAGTTTCACAATAACTAATTTCTTCATCATTTGAAATTACTTTAATTTCAAACTTGTTATCATGCACATAAATACCGCCGTAAATTTCAGCCGTTACATAGCGTCCGTTATGTTTGATACTAATTGAATGCGCTATGTCTTCTTTCACGTCGGCGGCGTTTTCGATTAAATACGCGTCAATTTGCGATAAGATAAAAGAATCATTGCAAACGCCTTCCATGTTTTTGAAGTTTTCGTTAGTCATTTTTAAAACCTTTCAATAAATTCAATTATACGCCTTTTTAAAAACTTGACAAGTATTTTAAATTAGATATTTGAGATTTAATTATAACATATTGAATTTACTATAAATTAATTCTTGAATATCTTCTACTAACTCGCTAATCTTGTCATAGGTTTTTGTAGCATGTAATTTCTCTTTATCTTTTAATAGCTTATTGTAATAAATTGCCGTTTTGCCAGATTCTGTAATCTCTAAAAAGGCATAATTGTCAATATTGCTATCAATGGCGTTATTTTCCGCCCTAAACCTATCATTCAAGTGTTTACCATGCCCTAATTTTTCAAACCATGCAACGGCGGCAGTATCGGGTGCAATTTCTTGCAAATAGCCGTATCCAGTCAATACAGAAAGCGTATTTTCACGGCTTCTATGACAAATAATAGGGTGTTTTGAGTAGAAAGCCTGTTCCAATTGAAACATAAAAGGGAAAGGTTTTTCAGGTAATGTATAATCAATAGCCATTTTATTTTATTTTCTTCCAAAAGTTAGAAAAATGAATCTTTTCAGCGGCTTTGAAATTGCCGTTTCTCAAAAGGTTACGAATTTCAAACAACGAATGCAATGTACATTTGCTTGCTTCAATTTCATAGCCGCCGTATGTGTAATAGTCGGTTTCACCGCGCCGCATTGAAACAATCGGGTAAAAATTACCTTGTGATGAAGTATGAACGCCGCCCGCTGCTGAATTGTTTTTCAAAGCAGCTGATTCAGCCGTTAACCAATTATTAGGGAATGTTTCGCCGTCTAATTTAACCAAGCAATCGGGCATTTCTCGCAATGCTTCAATATCAACAATTTTCAGATTGCAATCAATCGTCATTTCAAAAACTTGGAAGATATTGTGTAGTTTTCCGATTGTTTTCACGTCAACGATAGCACCCGCCGCCTTTTTGAAAACTTCCTGATTTGTAGTTTGAATTTTTGCATACATTTTGATTAGTCCTTTTTCAGTAAATGATAAATTTTATAAAATTCAGTCTTTACGACTTCTTCGCCCTTTGCCGTTGCTTTCACATAGACGGCATTATTTAGATGATGTTTGATAAATTCAGGCTTTTTAGATGGTAGATATTCCAAGTCCTTTGCTGTCGGTTGTACTACTTCCATTAGGCCGCCTTCCAAGTATTCGGGCAAGTTATCATGGCGTTTGTAGACTGGAATTGCCCGATTTTGGCAAACGGCAATAATCAAATCATCATAATGTTTATATTCCATGATTCAGGTTTCCTTATTGAATGAAATATTTTTTATCGAAGATTCCCCAATCGTCGGAACGGCTTCCAATTAATGCACCGCTGTCGGATTTTGGAAAATAGGCGGCGATACAATCTTGCTTCAAAGCGTCGGAAAGATTCTTAATTGATTTTTCAAAATCGATATATTCAGCATTTGATACGCCTTTCAAAATCAAAGTCTTTTCTGATTCAGAATCGGCGATTTTTACGGAATTAAAATCAAGATTGAAGACAGGTAAAACCGCCAAAACATCACGGACTTTTAAATCTTCCATTTTGCCGCCGTTTGTCATATGTGGGGATGTTTTCAGGCCGATATTTAAAACAAATTCACGCATTTTTAAATCCTTTCGTTTCGCGTTTGGTTTCGATATGTGAATTATATCCCTTTTTTAAAAATCTTGACAAGTATTATTTTCAAAATATTTGAGATTTAAGCCTAAATTGCTGATTTTAAAGAGAATTAATTTAAAAATAATTCTAATCAGACGCTAATTTTCATCAAAAAACCGCCTATTAATGAACGCGCGAATAGAACAATAGAAGCAATTTGTAAATATTTTTCCTATTAAATTTTTCTATCAATTCATATCTTTTAATTAACAGTCATTTGTCATCAAATTCGTTGCGTATTCAATACCGCCGCCGATTGTTCAATAGTCTAACCTCTTGATATTGCTAGACAAGACACCAGCGAATTCACTCCTAGACAGGCTCTCCCCCGATATAAAATTTTCAGCCCTAGACAGGCCGTCCCCCGATATAAAATTTTACCCCTAGACAGGGCTTCGCCGATATAAAATTATAAATTCAGGTCAATTCAAATCGATTAATTTCCCTTTAAAACAAATTAATTCCGAATTAAAACAACGATATTTGCAATAATTGAAATTTAAATATTGACAATCCTTACACGACACTCAATAATGTGAACGCTTACTAGAAACAAAAGGATTTACAGATGGAACAGAAAACAGAAAATCGCGGCGTGAAGAAAGGCACGAAGCGCGGTAGTTACACTACAAAGAAAGACGTATTCCGCACCCCGAAACTCGGCACAACCGAATGGGAATTGTGGCGATTGGAAGTCGGTCAGACCTACACGGTGACGCGCTATCTGCATGTGGATGAAGCAACTGAAGAAAAGCTGCGTAAATTGAAAAGCTCTATGCGCTCTCAGGTTGCAAACTATTTCAAACAATTACGCAGCGATATTTACAAGCGCGACTTCACCGTGGCCGTGTATGAGATTTTCGACGAGAACCGCAAAGCGTTCGTCGTATTCTGCGTAACGACAGCCGTTGAATGGAAAGGCGCACAATAATTATGGCTACACAATTCGAGATAGCACTTATTGCTAATAAGGACTCCTTGGATTCCTTGCTGCGAAAGAAACACGCAATCAGCACTATCGGTCGAGCAATGTATGAATTGCTGGTTAAGGCCGCTCAGGAAGGTGCTGGTGTAGATGAGATTATGCTGCGATTACCGACGGCAGTTTTAGTTAACCCTCGTGAATTTGCCGAGTCAATTTGTCAGGCGGCTGTTTATCGAACTAAGATGGAGAATGCAAGCGCGGAATTGCTAGGCAAACCGCAAAATAAATCGGGCGAAACGCCGCCTAATGGGTACGCTAAAACGGTAGGCAAACCGCAAAATAATTTGTTTAATTCTCCACGTCCGAACTACACTGAAACAGTAAGGGAAGCCTTTGCAAAACGAACCTTTGAGGTGATGCAGGATATTCACGACAAAGATAGCGTATACCTCTGCTATGACAAAACAATCGTTGCTGCGCTGCACACTCCCCACGGTATATTCGTTGGCACAAACGGTATCAAGAAGAAACCGTCAGCGCATATCTGCCCACGCAAAGGACAAAGCATTAACCAAGGTTACGATAAGTGTGTTAAGCAATGTCAGCAGCCGTCTCACGCTGAACTGGCGGCTCTTATGAAGTATAAGGCACGCGTATACGAGCCTGATTTTGAAAACAGTTGGATGGAAGTGTACGGGGCAAAAGAAGTATGCTACCACTGTAAAACAACGCTCGAATTAGTAGGAATTCAGCGTATTATCCTCAAACCCCTTAAACAATTAGGAGAAATCCATGACTATCAATAAAGACGATTACGAGTTGATGAAACCTTTGTTGGACGACCCAAACAAACGAATCATCGTTGATGTTACTCTTCCAGAAAGTCAGTTTACGCAAATGATGCGCCTGCTGGGTCAACGTCTGCTGAAAGTAACCCAAGACTTCGGCAATTCAACTCACTACGGCCTGACTGAGCGCGGTGAAGAAGAAGTTCGTAACTACGAAGCAAACGCCGTAGACGATATGATTGCTGAAGCCGACGTGAATAAATACCCAGCGTTGTTTGAAAACAAGGTAACTGGCGTGGTTGTGTTGGGCATCAATCCAACATGCGGCACGATTGTCAAAGAAGCCACGGTTGAATTCGAAATCGGTCAATTTCCTCTCTACGTCGGCACATTCCAAACATGCTTCCAACCATTCTTCGACGAAACCGTTTGGAAACGCGTCAACTCTGTAACCATTGAGCTTTAAGGAGCAAACCCATGAAAGCATTTATTCCCTATCAACTCACAAGCGACGTTGAGTTCGGTGGTCTGAAGGCAAATCTCAAACCGATTGAGCCTCAAGGTTTGGCCTCAACCGTAACTTATATTGCGCCACATCCATGTCTGTATCCCGACGAAGCCGAAGACGGCGTGGTTGTATTCGGCGAAGATTACAAGAAGGTTGAACTCCATGTAGTCATTCGTGAGCGTGTTGTTCCTGCTTCTTCTATCCGTGACTTTGTTAACGAGAAGGAGAAAGAATACTGCAAAGATACCGATGCCGAACGCGCTCCACGCAAACTGCGTCAAGAATGGAAAGAAGACTATCTCGTGGCAAAACTCCCGACTGCGCCTATTAAGACAACCGTCGTGCCTGTTTTGTTCCTGATTGACGAAGGCTACGTTCTCGTCGGTACATCGTCGCAAAAGGTTGCAGACCATGTGGTTGGTCACTTGTTGCTCATCTTGCGCGATTTCTCTGTACGTCCGTTTAACACGGAAAATTTCGACTCATGGTTGTGGGAGCAGGTAAGCAGTGTGGATAACGGTGACGTTGCTGGTATGGTTGAGTACGAAGACAGCATGACTGGTATGCGCGTGCGATACAGCTGTGATTATGAGCTTTCCGAAGCCCGTATTGCCATCATGAAGAATCCTAACAATCGGATTCGTTCGGCAATGTTTGACTTGGTTGGCAGTTGCACATGCGTCATCAACGACAAGGCTGTCGTGTCTCAGATTAAACCTGAAGCAGCTAAGGTTACGACTGCTGATAAAACCGTTGATGACAAACGCGGTAAATGGTTTATTGATACGCAGATATGTATTGATATTCTGAAGCTGCTTAAAGAAGCGAAGGGTTGATACTATGTCATTACATTTACCCTACGACAGCGGCGTGGCGTATCCGTTAACAACATCGGCCATTGCGGAGATTGCCCAGCAACTCCAAGACAAACGCTTAGGCAAAGGTGAAAGCGTTTTCCTTCCAGAATTCCCACTGGAACACACTAGCGCATTGAACTCGGCACTCATCACTGGCATGAATGTTGCGTTTTACACCAATGCTGACAGCGTATATGGCGGTAAAGGGGTTCGCATTTACTCGCTGCATGATATTAAGAACTCTATCAAGGAAGAAGCGCGTTTAGCTGGTGATGGTGCAGCTTCCAAGATTAATTCCGACGCATGGAAACGACGTATCGAAAAATGGTTCGGCTTTGAACTGGAATCGGTTAAATTCTTCTGGGATAGCAAAGCACAGAAAGTTTTTGTTGTCACCAAGGAAGATGACCCTAACTTCGAACCAGCGGAGCATCAATACCAACTGGGCTTAGTCACCGCTTTTGCATATATGAGTTCGGCTGGTGAGCATTATCGTGGTGGGGCTGTTGAACCGCCGAAACCAACCCATTTCACCCACTACGAAATGCCACAAATCAACGTATGGCAGGGTGTGAAGCAGGTTATCTGGATGTACGACGCGACAGACGACGTTGTGACCGAACATGACGACTATACGAAGGCCATGGAGTATACAACCAGCTTCGACGTTGAACATCAATTCGAACAAGCCCCACTGATTGCGTGGTTAGCGTATAATGCGGCTAAGAGCTTCGTGAATGATGGTAGTCTTCTCTCAGGGGAAGAACCAGTTGCCGTTATTCAAGGGGATATTGTTTTAACTGATGAACTGGAGGACTTGTAATGTCTACCGAGCAAAAAAAAGACGATACGTTCGATATGGATAACCTCGACGCGCTGGATGCCGTCGAAGGCGTAGTTGTTGAGGGTGGTTTCGACCCCGATAAAGATGAGGATGAGGGTTGTGCTGGCGGTGCTTGCAAAATCTAAATCCTGAATCAACCGCTCGGTTTTAAAAGATTGAGCGGTTTAATACAAACATAAGGAAAATATCATGATTATTGGAATCGTAGGTAAAGCTGGTGTGGGTAAAGACACCGCTGCTCAAATTTTAAGCAAACTGAAAAACATGCCGATTGCATCTTTTGCGCGGCCTTTACATGAAGCCGCCAAATTCGTCTTTGGCGATGATTGCTTGGAGCGCGATAAGAAAGAGACTCCTCTTCCTTTCGGTCGTGAAGGTTTTGATAAACTTCACGACGGCTGGTTGATTCCGTTCCTGAAGACTGAAGAAGTCCAATCCATTACAAACGATGAGAAAATCTTTTACGACCTCATCTACCATGTATTTATCGACGCGGAACATGGTGAATACCCTGCTCCATACGAACAGTTATCACCGCGCAAATTTATGCAGTTACTCGGCACGGAATACTTCCGCTTTTGTAAGGACGATTTCTTTGTTCGTCTTATGCAAAATTCATATAAGGATGTCATTATTCCAGACGTTCGCTTTGAAAACGAGGCTGCTATCTGTGACCTGCTCATTGGCATTCATCGCAATGTTCCTTCAGTAAACGGCCATGTTAGCGAGGAATTTGCCGACATGCTTATTGAAGGTGAAGATGATGGTGAAAAGGGTGTGATTATACTAAGTGATAACTGCGTCGATTACCTGATTGTTCACAATACTCTGGATATTCCCGACATGGAGCGAAAACTGTTAAAACAATTCAATTTAGGCTATATTTAATACTCTATTAAATGAAGCACTTAGCTCTATTTTACGGCTAAGTGCTTTTTAATTGCTTGACAATACTTAATAGCGTTAGTATTATTCACTCATCAACCAACGACAAACAAAGGAAAAGATTATGGCCTACAACAATGAAGCCCAACGGCTGTTTGAACAGCATCACCTCAAACTTCCGAAACTCATTAAGCACTATCGTCTCGGTCTTGACCTCGGCGATAACACCATTGCTGATATGCTCGCAAACATGCCCGACAGCGAAGATAAAGCGCATCTTATTCGGGTTCTGAACTGCGACGAATGTGGCTCGGTCAAAGCAGACAAATATGGAAATCCTCGCTACATTATCCCTATCGAATACTTTGCAAAAGATGGTGTAGTTAACGAAAAATTCGTGCTTCGCATGACCAAAGGTGTATTTAAAAAATACAACGGCTGGAGTGGTGAATATCTCGTAACGACAGCATCATCCCGTTACGAACTCCTGACAAAAGTAATCATGGCATTGGGGAGAGATTAAATGGACGAGTACCAAGTCATCGACCTTGTAAACAATACTGTGTTTCTGACTGAAGACATTCGCGACAAAGTAAACGAACTGTCAAACAAATATAACTTCGTTAACTCTGCTGAAGTCGGCATCAATGTTGAAACGGATAGCGATGAAGTTATTAAATTAATGGTCAACGAGTATTACCGACCTGATTACGTTGTCGGCTTCACTGAAATCGACGACAAATTCTCAAAACTCATCATCCGAAAGGTAAAATAAAATGAAAGTAAATGCACTCTTTATCATCAAAAACATCGCGGTATTCTTGCTGCTCTTCTATGTCGACGCGCAACTGCTGAACAAACTGTTCGCTGCTAAAGACGTGAGTGATATTATCGTGTACCTCGTGTCGCTCTTCTTTATGCTGGCGTGCCTCATCGTACACTCCCATCTCTTGTACACAAAAGTAACCCCTAAAGAAAAGGAAACTAAAAATGATTGAATGCCAAGTAATCGCCGATAGTGTCATGGGTGGCACTCGAATCACCTCTGTGCAGGTCAAATACCCTCGCTTTATCCTGCCCCAACTGAATACCCATCGCGTCTTCAGCCGCAGTACAGCGTCTAGCCGTGCCGTTCCAACAGCCAAGCTGATTGAGATGGTGCGCAATGAGCCTGTCGTTCCCGTGCATTGGGGTCAGAACCAAGCAGGTATGGTGGCTGAATCCGAGATGGATGATGCGCGTATCGCAGCCGCCAAGACTGTCTGGATGGAAGCCGCTGATACTGCCGCTAACATTGCTCAAGAACTCGCTGAAATCGGCGTACATAAGCAGGTCGTTAACCGCGTACTCGAACCATTCATGTGGGCGGAAACTATCATCACTGCAACCGAGTGGGATAACTTTTTCAAACTGCGTATTGCCGACGACGCGCAGCCTGAAATTCAAGCACTGGCGAAAGCGATTAAGAAGGCAATGGATGAATCCGTCCCCGTTGAACGAGCTTCTCATCTCCCCTATTTGCGTGGCGACGAACTCGACGAGACCAAATGGACGTATGAGCAAAGGGCGAAAATTTCAGCCGCACGCTGCGCCCGTGTTTCTTATCTGAATCACAACAAGCAGATGCCTTCCGTTGACGAAGACTTCGCACTGGCAGACCGTCTGATTGAAGCAGGTCACATGTCGCCATTCGACCATCAGGCCATGTTCGACGGCGGCGAAAAGTACCGCAATGAGAACCGTAACTTCACAAACTGGAAACCGTACCGCGCTATTCTGGAAGACAAAGGATTATATGATGAGTAAAAGCCTGAAATTACTGGCGTGTGCGCTGTACGTCACGTTTGCGACTACGGCCTGTCACCCAAATGTGCAAACCCATGACGACAGTTTTGACAAAGAACGCTTTAACAAAAATGTTACGCGTGTTGCGGTTAGTAGTGTGCCAAACAAACCGTATGTCATGAATGAGTACGCAGTACGCTATGCCGATGACCGTCTCGTTCATTGTCTGGCACTGGAGTTCAAACCACCAGTGGGTTCTGCCCAACAAATCAGTCTGTCTTGCGACTGGGGACGGAGTACCTATGAAGGCAAATGATGATTGCGGCTGCGCTCGCCGTCAATTCACCGACGAATTATTCGGGGTGATTAACGACACCAGCAAACGCCAAATGGAATTGGAAGAGTATTTACTGCTTACATTCATCGAAGGCGGCACTGTTGACCTTGCGTGCCTCAGCTTCGGCGAACGCGTGAAACTCGACAACCTCGGTGAAGAAGGCGTTATCTTCGCACCAGTGACAGGCCAGTTCCGTATGCAGCGTGCGTACTTTAAAGAGTTGTGCGCTCGCTACGTTAAGACTAAAATCGGCATGGCTTTAGTCAACAGATTTTTAAAACAACCCCTTACGGGTTTATATGGAGACGACAATGAACGTTAAGATTAAGAAGATTCACCCCGACGCGAAAGTGCCTGTATACGGCAGCAAGGGTGCGGCATGTTTCGACCTGTATGCTGCACGCATTATCGACACTGCTGACGATATTGAGCGCACCGTTACATACGGCACAGGTTTACAATTCGAAGTACCAGAAGGCCATGTGATGATGATTTACAGCCGCAGTGGTCACGGTTTCAAAAACGGCATTACCTTAGTAAATGGTACGGGTGTAATCGATGCTGATTATCGCGGCGAAGTATGTGTCAAGCTGCGCAAACTAAACGTTAGCATCCACGGTATGCCAGCAGTCGGCGAACGCATCGCTCAGGCCATGATTATCCCTGTTCAACAGGTTACTTTCGAAGAAGCCGATGAATTATCCGACACTGAACGCGGCGCAGGCGGCTTCGGTAGCACGGGGGTGAAATAATGACTTGTACTCAAGCGAAAACCCTGTCTTACGGCCAGTACCACGCCGTTGTCGACGACAGTGCGGTAACTCTGCGCATCGGCTCGAATCCGAAAGACAGTCAGACTGTATTGGTTGTGCCGAATACCCATATTGACCAAGTGCGCCTGTTGCTCACCGACGCGGTTAAACTCAAAAACCATCTGATTGGCATCGGCAAAATCCGCAAATGCACCAACGTATCGGAGAAAGTTAAAGACCTGACCGACGACGCGCTGGTGGTGCTGATTACGGAAGCCCTTGTAGACCTGAACACCGCCGCTGAGAAGCACGGCGTGTCTAAAGAAGACCTGTCTTGCGTGTTGCAGGTATACGCCTCGCAGAATCAAGCCTAGTGCTTCCCCGACCCATAGTGTAAACTATGGGTTGTTTTTTTTATCAACAACTGGAGTAAGGCATGTCTTGTGAAATTGGATATGTGAAAGTTGACCTGCTCAAAGCACTCGGCATGAGTGATAGTCAGGCAATTAAGACGGCCATCGAATGCGCCGCCGCAACAAAGTCCTTCATCGAGTTCGGTGAAGGCACATACACTCTTGATGAGCAGATTCGCATGGACGAGCGTCATGCTGGTATCCGTGGAATCAAGGGTGCTGGTATGGGCAAAACCAACATTGTCTACAATTGGGAACAACCTGAAAACTGGGATGCGAACTCAAACCGAACAGACGCTCGTCGATGGTGTGGCCTTATCGTTGACAGCCTCCCAGACGTAACACTGGAAGACTTCACCATTGAGTACAAAGGCACGTTCTATTGGAAGGGTGAAACCTATCGCGGTTCTGTCATGAATATCATGATGGTTGATACTACCAATGGTTTGGTGCAGCGCGTAGAGTCGAAAGGCTCTAACCGTATCGGTATCTTCTTTACCTCTCACAACGGCGAAGTTATCGCTTTGGGCGAAGAGTTTAAGAAAGGCCGTATTACGCTTGAACAGTTGCGTGAATCAACCATTAAGGCAAGCGGCAACCGCGCAATCGATTGCCATTCACACCACAACCGCGTCGCAGGTATCGCCTACGCTTGGCAAAAAGACTTCCAAGCATTCAATAACTATTGCCATCACAACGGTCATGAGGCCAACGGCGGCACTGGTTATGGCATTACCGCTCTGTCAGGCTCGTTGAATTTCGGCTTGAATAGCATGATTAAGGGTAACAAACTTGAGCGTAACTATCGCAAAGGTCTTGATTCCCATGATGCCGTTGACTTCATCGCCGAAGAGAACAACATCCTCGATAACCGCCTACATGGTTTTGCATACGAGAACCGCCAGTATCCAGTGGCCTACATCCGTCTTGTAAACAACACTATCCACTTCGACGGTACGTTTGTACTTGAGCGTGATGAGAATGTTGCAGAAGGTGCGCAGTTAGACCTGAATATGGACTACTATCGTGAAAGCGGTATTCGCATCGAAATCAAGCAGCAACCATGGCAGCAATGGGTTACACAGGTCAATCCCGAAATCATCATCGAAGGTAACACGATTACGGGTATGAATAAAATCGACACGATTCCTCGTGGTTCTTACTGGTGTATCGAATATCGCAATAACGACCAAGAAGCCAAGCCTGTTGTTAAGATTCGCCGCAACCGCATCACAGGTAATGGTCGTCTGACTTCCTTCCTGTCGGCGTTTGCCAAAGCCCCTGTTGTCAAATACGGCTTGGGTGACTTCACCTTCTCTGATAACACCCTAGAATGTGAATACTGCGACGGCGTGCCTTTCTACGTTGAAGAGAACAGCAATGCAGCAAACGACCATTCGGTCATCATTGAAAACAACATCGCAAAAGTCACTTCGAAAAACACCGTGACCAAAGCCACGTCGTTTAAGGCTGCAGATAAACTGTTCTTCCGTAATAACCAGTTGCACTTGCCTGCTGATTTTGGCCGCCCAACATCGCGTTTCTACGTCGGCAATCCCGCTGCGCAAATCAGCTTTACTGACAACGACATCTATACGCAGTCTCTGATTAACCAAGTTCGTGCCAACTGGCTTGATAACAGCGTGTCGGCGAATACGGTTATTCAGCGAAACAGGGTTCTTACAATAAATTATTTGTAATTTAATACTCTGACAAATGAAGCACTTAGCTATATTTCACGGCTAAGTGCTTTTTAATTGCTTGACAATACTTACAGCTATCGATATTATTCACACATCAACCAACAACAAACGAAGGAACTGAAATGGCTCTGAAATTTCTGAAAAATATGCTCGGTATTTCATCAAAAAGCAAAGGCAGTGGCGCACCCTTATATGGTAAAACCAAACATGATTTCCCACTCTATCAGCACTATAAAGGCGGTCTATATCGACTCTTGCTGGTAGCACGTTCAGAGGTGTCTGGTTTGGAGCAGGCTGTATACCGCTCTGAATCAACAGGTGTTGTTTATACGCGCCCAATGCGTGAGTTTAAAGACAAATTCAAAGCATTCGACGTGGGTATGTGATATGAAATATAAAGATAAACTTGAGGTTATGTTCTGGCACGGCATTAATCGTGATGGTGTTACAGCAACACACCAAAGCACTTTGCGCGTGGAGATTGTGTCACCTTCCAGCGAACATGGCTTGGCTCGTATCAGCATTGAGCATACTCGTGAGGACGTTTGCCATCCAGTCACAGGCTACGGAACAGAAACTAATTATGCGTTTGCCGATTTAGCTGAAGAGGAACTCGATACCCTAATCGGCATGTTGGAAACATGCAAATCTAAACTCAAAGAAGGAAATCAAAATGAAAGTAATCAATAACAAACATCACTTCATGGTCGACTTAGAAACACTTTCGTCAGAATCGAATGCACATATTCTCGAAACAGCCTTGGTTTGTTTCGACCCTGTATCTGGTGAAGTGTCAGAACATGGTACGTTCCATGTACGACATGGCTTGGATAAACAAGCAGGTGCTATTATCAGCGTAGAAACTCTTGAGTGGTGGTATAAAACGAACCGTAATTATCTTGCCAAATTGCTGAATCCTAAAGACGAGGATAAAGAGATTCTGGCTTCCACGTTACATCGAATGCAAGCTCTGTTTGATGATGCTCGCGGCGACGGTGGTCTCCTTGTATGGAATACTGGTACGTTTGACGTGGAATTACTCAACAACGCTTTCAAACGCATTATCAACCCAAACATGACGTTAATCAACTTCTGGGAAGTTCGTGATTGCCGTTCACTCCGAACAATCGGCGATATGTTCCCTCGTTTGCGGCAAACAGTGTCTGAAGCAACACATAACGCGTATGAAGACTGTATTCGCCAAATCGAGTATATTACTGACGTTACTCAATACTTGGCTAAACAGGACTAACAATGGCTACAACAATAAAACGTTTATCGCGGAATGACATTAAGGTCTTTCGCAGTAATTTTGACAGACGTAATGCTGTCATGCACGGCGGTATCTCTTATCCGAAACCGCTACCCAAATCGGTGATTGCTCGCCGAACCCAGCGTCAAGTTGAGATGCGCTTTAGGCATCGTGACGAAGACGATATTTAACTTACCAAAGAAAGGTTCTACCATGAAGAAAACTCTCATTGCTCTGTGCGTTACGTTTGTAGCGTCGTCCCAATTAACCATGGCTGAAGTAGTTCGAAGCGCAGTCGCTATCGGCAACTACGTCACCGCTGAAGGTGCTGGCTCAACCGCTGTGGGTATGCACTCCCACGCATACGGCAACCTCTCCAGCGCATACGGTGCACATGCCGTGGCTACAGGTGTAACCTCTCAAGCGTTCGGCAGTGAGGCTTGGGCTAAGGGTTACTCCACTACTGCGCTCGGTAAAGGTACGCTGGCCGAAGGCTCTGCGTCGACAGCGGTGGGTGCACACGCCACGGCGAAGGGTAACAGTTCAGTGGCTCTCGCCTTACACGCAAACGCCATTGGCGGTCAAAGCGTGGCACTGGGTCAAGCCTCGGTAGCCCGTGGCGACCAGTCTACCGCAGTCGGTAGCGGCGCGACAACGGAAGCACGTTTCAGCACTGCTGTCGGTACAAACGCCAAAGCTAATCATTACAGCAGCGTTGCTGTCGGCTTTAACTCCACCACAAGCGACTACAAAGGCGTTGTGAATGCAACCATTGATGGCGTAACGTATGGCAACTATGCAGGCCATCGTCCGACATCCGTCGTGTCTTTCGGTTCGGAGGGCTTTGAACGCCAGTTGCAAAACGTGGCCGCTGGTAATGTGACCAAGACTTCAACAGACGCGGTAAACGGCTCACAACTGTACGCCGTAGCGTCTCAGGTGAGCACCAATGTGAAGGTGAACAATGAGCAGGATATTCGTATCGCGGCAAACAGCGAACGCATTACCAATGTCTATAACACGGTGCAGTCGTACTCTTCTTGGATGGAAACGCAGGAGTCGCAAATTTATGACTTGAAGCTGCGTGACCGTGATTTGCGTGAAAAAATCACCGAACTCAATAAGCTGATTGACGGTAACTTTGACGCAATCCGTAATGACATCAACAAAAACCGACGCGACAGCAACGCTGGTATCGCTGGTGCTATCGCCATCGGCACGATGATGCAGCCTTACGAAGCAGGTCAAAGCGCAATCACTGTCGGCGCAGGTTCGTTCAAAAACGAAGCCGCTATCGCCATTGGTGCGTCACATATCACCGAAAATGGCAAATGGGGCTTCAAAGGCGGTGTGTCCGCTGATACTCGCAAGAACATTGGTGTCGGCTTGAGTGCTGCATACTTCTTCGGAGCAAAACCGAAACCCGTTGCCGCACCACAGCAGGTGATTGTCAAAGAAACCGTCGTGGTTCGTGAACCCGTGGCCGCCACTGAAAAGAAAATCCGTCAGTAATTTAATATTCTGACAAATGAAGCACTTAGCTGTATTTTACGGTTAAGTGCTTTTTAATTGCTTGACAATACTTATAAGGGTTGCTACTATTCAATCACCAACTAACAACAAACGAAGGAAATTGAAAATGAAGCATACCGACGAACAACTGCGTGAGATGTTGCTTATGGCAAACATTGAGTTATCGCGCTTAACCGAGAAAATGTTGAGCATGAAAGCCCCTGCTACATTGATTCATAAAATCTTGCATACAATGCCAATAGAGGACGTTGAAGAGGATGTAATCAATAAGCAAGACCATTACAGACGCGTTCGTTCGGCACTGAATTGCTTATACGACAATGACATTGATTTGCCGTATAACGAAAACGTTTATTACTTCAGCGAAAAAGAAGGTGTTGCATGGGGTGCGATTGAAGAATTACTCAGTGAGGACTCGCTGTATGACGGGGAAATGCTCGTGTTAACCGTCGAAGAAATTGTGCCGAAGTTGTTGAAACCGCTGCTCGACGTATGTATCGAAGACCAAAAACCTGAAGATATTCGCAAAGTAGCAGAATCTATCGCGTATGTGTTTGAACACATGCTTGAAGGTGAGGAAGAAGGGGAGTTGATAGTCCATGAGAATCTGTAAAGAGCAACCCGCCTATTGGGACGGCAAACACCTTCTGCGATGCAAGCATTCGTTGAATCGTAAATCAAAGATTCATTATTTGATGTATTGTAATCATCTCGGTTATACCAAGTCGGGCAAGATTAAGCTGCTTGTATTCGGCGAACGGTATGCTCATACCAAAGGTAGTCGGGTACGATATATCAACAAACCTTGGAACGTGGTAGAAGCTAAAGATTATGATGTATTTAAGGAGTATTAAATTATGGATATTGACGAAAAAGAAGAGCAACACAGAAAGTTATATGCGATTGTGCGAGGCATTGATAATCTCCGCATGATTCTGTTTGAATTGGGTGCAAGTCCAGCATTTATTATTGATAATTTACTGCGTTGTGATGCTGAGTACACTGAAGATTATATCAAAGAGATGTCGCTTCGCATCGAACGCCTGAGTCTGGCAGTTGACCAGCTTAATAAGCATGATGTCGATTTATCCCATAGCGGTTATCTGTACTACTTTAGCAAAGAAGGACACTTTATATCAATTACCGTCACGGCGTTGTTGGCTAACGACAGCGATTATGATGGGGAAGATATTGTGGTTGACCTTTCTGCGGTTATCCCCGAAATCTTGACCCCAGAACTGCATGACGCAGCCAAACGCTCCGACTGGGAAGCGAGTAAGTGCATTAATGAGGCAATCGCCTACGTTCTAACATTACTTGATAAACAAAAGGAAAATTCAAATGAATAAACATCCGCATGCAGAACTCATGAAGCAATATGCTGAAGATGCAATGAAAACAGCCGCACCATGGCGATTATGGGAAACTCGACAAAAAGACAATGGTGGTTGGTGTGATTTGATACAGCATCCACAGTGGTATCTTGGTTCTGAATATCGTCGTAAACCAAAAGTGGTTAAAATCGATGGTGTGGTTTTTCCAGTGCCAATAACCAGCACGTTTAACGACTCGGAAAATCAGGAGTATTTCACAATAAACGTGACTGATTCAGGTGTCGCTGCTGCAAGAATTAAGCGCAGTAGCATGAAAGTTGATAAGTTTCAAGCCTTGCTTAACCAAGGTATGATTTTTGAAAATGCCGAAGATTGCAAACGTTATGTTGAAGCACTCACTGAATTAAACAAGAAGATTATTAGTCGTTTAGACGAAAATCCACAAAAGGAAAATTCAAATGGCTAAACATATTCACGCCAAATTAATGGAACTGTATGCAAAAGACGCTGCTGTGAGTGATTCCCCTTGGAAGTTTTGGGAAGTTTACGACCCAGAAGCTGATAAATGGGTAACTTTGCGAAAGAATCCTGAATGGGCTACCGATAAGCTCTATCGACAAAAACCTACGCAATTATCGATTGAGGGTGTTTGGTTTCCAGTTCCCTATGGCGAAGAGCTTACTGTCGGGGATAATTATTATTTACCAGAACTCATGGCTGGTGAAATTAAAGTGGTGTCCCACAAGTGTACTCGCAACACAAAAGCAAACCTTGAGCGTAAGCAAAAAGACGGTTTTCTGTTTGAAACCTATAACAAAGCCCGTCTTTACGCAATGGCTCTGAAAGAATTAAACGGTAAACTTCGAAAACTCACATATTAACCAGTAACTGAAAGACTATTATGAAACGCAAAATCTGTTTTATGGAATACGACAACAACGCGCAGGCGTATGTTGAAACGCACACAACGCCAGTGGCAAATCATAAAGGCTTGCCTGAAATTGAAAAGAACGCACGTCGTGAATGCGGCAAACTCCAACGTGAGAATCCGCTCGCACGCCTCGCATACATCATCTTCAACGAGCATGGGGAGGTCGTGATTAAAAAGGAATACCAAAATGGATAAATTCCGCGTGTGTAAAAATTGCGGCGTTGAATACCCACTCGACAAAGATAATTTCCCATACCGACGAAATGAGAATTATGCGAGCGGTATTCAATACCTTTACCGATGTCATGATTGCCAACGGGCGTACAACATGGCTATGAAACGCAAACAACGCCTCCGTGATAAAAAGAAAGGTCTTTCCCGTGAATTCCAATAACCAATACTCCATTTTCCCAAAAGTGGTGAACGACGCTACAACCGAGCCGATGTTTCTCGGCAACAACATCAACGTACAGCGTTATGACAAACAGAAGTATGAGTTTTTCGACAAGATGTATGAAAAACAAATCAGCTTCTTCTGGCGACCTGACGAAATTGACCTGTCGCGTGACCGTATTGACTTCGGTAAACTCAGTGATGCCGAGAAACATATCTTCACAAGCAACCTGAAATATCAAACCCTCCTCGATTCAATTCAAGGCCGTAGCCCGTCGGTGGCCTTCCTGCCGTTGACCTCGCTGCCTGAAATCGAAGAGTTTATCAACGCATGGGTATTTTTCGAAGGCATCCACTCTCGCAGCTACACGCACATCATCCGCAACGTGTATCCGAACCCGTCAACGGTGTTGGACGACATCATGGTTAACGACGCAATCATGCGCCGCGCAACAGCCATCGGCGATTACTATGATAACCTGATTCAATACGCGATGCGTATGCACATGGGCATGGAGTATGACCGCAAAGAACTCAAACGCCGCTTAATGTTGTGCATGGTCTGCGTGAACGTACTGGAGGCCATCCGTTTCTACGTTTCGTTTGCCTGCTCATTTGCTTTCGCCGAGCGCGAGTTGATGGAGGGCAATGCTAAGATTATCAAATTGATTGCCCGTGATGAAGCCCTGCACCTGTCGGTAACACAGACCATCCTCAACTACTGGCGAACTGGTGAAGATGACCCTGAAATGGCGGAAATCTGGATTGAAAACAAAGACGAAATCGTGAAAATCTTCGAAACCGCCGTTGAGCAGGAAAAAGAATGGGCTGACTATTTGTTCAAAGACGGCTCTATGCTGGGTCTGAACAAAGACATCCTGAACAATTACGTTGAATTCATCACCAATCAGCGTATGCGTGCTATCGGCCTTGATATGCTGTTCCCGAAATCAACGCAGAATCCAATCTCATGGATTAACGCATGGCTGTCATCTGACAACGTGCAGGTTGCACCGCAGGAGGTTGAAATCTCATCATACCTGATTGGGCAAATCGACGCGGAAGTTAACACCGATGACTTGAGCGATATTACCCTGTAATTGATAAACCCTCAGTTTCGCGGTAAACTGAGGGTTCTTTTATAAAAGGATACTCAAAATGGATAATACTTATAAAACACCGCTGTTAAGCGTTACCCAACGCGCGATGGCACGCAATATGGATGTCGCATGGATTCAGGCATGGCTGAACGTGAACTGCGGCACAAATCTGGAAGTCGACGGTGTATGGGGTACGTCATCCCGTGCGGAATTCATCGCGGCTATGACCTGCCGAAACGCAAAAACCATCACCGCCGAAGAAATGCAATCACTGGTTCGCCGTCTCGGTGATGTGAATGACAAGCGCATTAAGGCTATTGCCAAAGTTGAAAGTGCAGGCAGTGGTTGGTTTAACAGCGGTCTGCCGAAGATTCTCTACGAACGCCATAAGTTCTGGAAGCATGTTCGCAATGCGCTCAACCGCGTGAAGGCGTGGTACGCCAACCCTCTGGCTGGTGACTACACCATGGATGCGAACAACAACGGCATCAACGACAGTTGGGAGAAACTTTCACTGGCAATCGGCAAAGACCCACTGGCTGCGTTGATGAGCGTATCTATCGGTAAGTTTCAAGTCATGGGTGAATACTATGCGCAATGCGGCTACAACCATCCGATTGAGATGTTGCACGCGTGTAGTCGTAGCGAACTGGCTCAATACGAATCGCTGGTAAACTACATCCTGAACGTTGCCAAGATTCTGCCTGCCTACAACATGCTCTCTACCGACCCAGAGAAGTGCCGTTCGTTCGCCCGTGCCTATAACGGCGCAGCGTATGAGAAAAACCGTTATCACGTTAAACTGGCGGAGGCTATGAAGTAATGATGAAATATCTCACAAAACCAATCGGAATTGTCCTAGCAGTCATCCTTGTTCTGTGTATCGGCGGCGTGATTGAGAAGTATCGCGTCGCAGGGCTTGTAGAAGCGTCGTATACGAAGGGTAAGGCCGATGCCATGGCAAAGGTATTATCTGACACGCAGAAGCTCTCTCAGACGCTCTCAGCCGACCTAAACGAAGAGTTCGCCCGACACAGCGAATATGTGATGAACGAAATCAAAGAAGAAAGGGTTCAACGAAATGAAATTGCGAAACTGCTGCAAACAGGTGTTTACGTCAATGGTAATTGCCATGAGCTTACTGGTATCGGCTTGCTCAACGACAAAATCCGAAGTCGCTATGTCACATCTAGCCCTACCAGCCCTGCCAAGTAATTTGTCAGCCCCATGCGCCCCGTTGGACGAAATCACCGATTTGAGCGCAAAAGCTAATTATTTATGGCAATTTGACACCATTACCAAGTATAATGAGTGTTCCGCGTCGAAAGACGCACTTGTTAATGTTTACAACACACTTAAGGATAAACTAAATGAAGAACGTAAATAAAGAAACCTTCATCTCTATGTTGATGAAGAACGGCAATGTGAGCAAGGCCGAAGCTACCGCCCAATACAACAACTTCATCAAGACTTTGGATGAAGCCCTGTTGACTGGCAAGACCGTGCTGATTGGTGATATTTGCCGCATGAAAGCAACCATGCGCAAAGGCGGCAAGGGCATTAATCCGCAAACTGGCGATATTGTTGACCGTAAGGATTGTCCGCGCATCAAATGCACTGTCTCCAGTATGTTTGCTCCGAAAATCGAAGCTGCCGTTGCCACTGGCGACAAATAAAAATAACCCCTCCGACTTTTAAATCGGAGGGGTTTAACCCATTCAAACAAAGGAAAATATACCGTCTTTAGGTATATTTAATTGTATCCGTCTTTGTCGTTTTCGTCAATACCAAACCATTTTCCCAGCTTGCGTTTAATACCGTTGGTAATGGTATCAACTAGGTCTTTTACAAAATCAGGCAACAAGGCATTAATTGTCAGAAGCACGTCATCGCTGATATAACCAATGACCCAGCCGACCGTAGCTGATTTCATCACTGTGCTGCTTCCCATCCAAGTCTCAATCACCGCAGCCGAACTCAAGACTGCTGTAATAAGCACCAAGATATAAACTCGATACCCGACTTCTTTGATGGAAACCCCTAAAAGTACGGCAATTGATGCTGCCGCCATGCCTACTATTGTATTTAAGCTGAGTATGTCGTTCCACATTTTTTTTATTATCCCAATTGTTGATGCAGTTCGCGGTTACGCTTCCCCATGTGACGACCTGCAACAATAATCAGGATACCCCAGACTGGATACGCTACCATGAAACCGTTTAGTGGCGAGAATAATGCAATAAATGCCCACCCCATTAACAAAATCAGAAACCCTGATAATTGTAACATTAAATCGCTAACCAATCTGCATTTAATGCACTTGGTATTTATCAACAGCGCAATATTTACAATTGCGCCCGATAGGTTGGCAAGCAACCAGAACCACCAGTCATGCTTGCTAATATGGTAGAAACTCGGCATTACCGAGTCATTCACATGTCGGTCATACAGCATGACAGCTACTGTCAAAAGCATCACGAATATTGTGAATAGTTTTATTTCGGTTGCGAAGTGTACAACCACCCATTGTTTTATAGATTTCATTGATTTGAACTCCATGGTTAACAAAATTAATCATATACAGGGGAATTAACCCCTGTACATTAGCAGCATGTTATTTGGTTGTCATTGAGTGTGTGAACGTTTGCCAAGACTCGACGTTATCACGCTTAGAAGCAAGTTCAATTGTGATATGCTGCGGCCACTTGGCAAGCAACATCGAATTGCATACAGCTTTAAATTCAGACTCATTCAATGCTTTGTTGAAAACGAATAATTCGTCCAATACCATAGAGTTGTCGAATTTAGCATCGTATGCACCATCCGAGTCTGGGATTGACCCTTTACCAACATAAACCCCATCATTCACTTCCGTGAATAAGGTATCGTTAGCAGCGGCGTTGAACTTAGACGGTATTGTAGTCCCGTTAACAAACATCGCAAGGCCGTCATACAGCCTATTCGAACCAATCCGAATAAACGCAGCTTTCGCTGGAGCAGTTATCTTTGTGCCTTGTGCAATTGTACCATTACTTCTATAAACACCGCTATAAACACTTGATGGGGTATTTATAGGACGTTTGGCTGAGTCATAGAAACAATAGAACGTTTCGGGATTCTCGCCACCATCATACGAATTTTCATTCGTCCATGCTCGGTATGAATACTTAGCACCAGCCGTCACTGGAATGTAATCACTAATGGCTGCTTCCTTCAAGGAATCGACTAAATCTGACGAACCTTCTTCAAACGCATTAGCTACCGCCGTCTTCCTAATCCATAAGTTAACAGGTTCTGAAGCAGTGTAGATAAACAGTTTGAATAACGGGCTTATGTTTCCTGAAGAAACCTCGCCGTCATTGACCCACAAAGAAACTTTTCCAGACGAATAGTCAACGTTTACGACAACATCCGACCATCTATCGATGTCCTCAATCGGCGATTTAACAATGGCTCGTAATTTCCCAAACGAATAGAATCCGAAGTAAACGTTACTTGTATCCGTCCACAAAGCGCATCGACCTTTACCCGTTTTATCTTGGGGAATGTAAACCCTGTGTGCCTCGGAGTCATGTCTGAATCGAGCACCCACTGCAAAAGAGTTGTTATTCAACGCTGCGTCCATTGGTAACTTAACAAACCCATCCCCAGAAAACTCGATTGCCTTGTCACCTGTGACCGCTCCATCGGTGTAACTAGTGCCTTTTGATACGAATTGGGTGTTGTTCGTTCCAGCGACAGGAGTTCGCGTATTTTTGAAATTGTAGTGATACACAAGACCTGTAACTGAAGTCGGTAATACAACGGACTTCCGATTCTTTGGCGGTTTAACCGCAAGTGAGAAATCGGTAATCCCTTCCTGCTCAAAAACAGCATTTTCTGTATTAGTTTCCACAATCTTCAGGGAATATGTTGTGTTTTCTTCTGGCGCAACATGACCTGCTTTCCAAGAGTATTTCAAAGATGCGAACTTCCTGTTACGACCGTCCCACGTTAAATTGAGTGTATCCGTAGACAGTATTTCTGACGGGTAATCCGCGCCGTTAATCATTACGTTGGCTGGTGGTAAAGGTTTGTACGCACGTCCTTCCAAGGTTGTTTCAAACACGGTGCTGTTCTCAAAAGCGAGCGTGCCGCGCGTTGTATTGGTCAACAGTCGATAGTACAACCTGTCGCCCTGAGCGTGATAAGTTTCATCCGCTCCGTATCGGGCATCCGTTATCCAGCCGAACTCACCAATACCGTGCGTTTGCGGCACAGTGTCAAGGATTGCACGTTCTACACGAATTTGACCCAAATCTTCGTCGATAGACAAAATACGCATGGCTTCGTTCTCAATAACGATGTACATGCTGTCTTCCAGTTTTGACGGAGCATTTTCAATCCAAGCAACAGTCAAAACATCGTCCAAATAACCAACAGGGTCGGCCAGTTGGAAATTCGAAGTGAATGATTCTTGACTCATCACTTTTTCATACTCACTCTCGACATCGGAATGGGCAACCAAAGCGTCATAAGACTGCGCGGCGGCGTTAGGTGAATCTGCCAGTAAGCGAACGAAGCTGTTACCGTCATTCATGTTGGCCTGCTTAACAGCCTCTTCACCAGCAAACGCAACAACGTCGTAATATGGGGCTTCCCAAATGCGCACATTGCTTACTGGTAAAATATTTCGAGGACTCGTATCAGTCCACAATACTTCTTGTTGAGCCGCGTAGGTTTGTTTAGGCATACCAAACACGTCCTCCACGGCCTCAATGGTAATTGTGCCGTCGTCAAATTCCCCACGGGTGATATTCATGACACGACATGGCATCGATGTTATACCGAGTGCTTCCCATTGAAGAATAAACACGTCCCCGTGCTGAAGCAGGAAGCCGAGTCTATTTGTTTTAAGGCTCATTTTAGCGAGAGGGGTGCTTAGGGCGTGTAGTTCGCGTTGTGCGATTTTCGTAGCCAGTTCTGGCTCGTGAACGCCAGCGTATGTCTGATTACTGGATATGACGTTACCCTGAATCTCAATCGCTGATAGGTTTTGAACAGTGACGACCGCATTGGCCTCATTTCGGTCACGGTATGTTAGAACAACTTCGTTAGGACTATCGCCCCACGAAGCACGCTCAAAACTATCGACTGAAATAATGTTGTCTTCATTTAATGTAGGTAACTTTTTCGCGTCGTAATTGTCACGGATGAGAATTAATTCAAACTTACCCGTAATTACATTTATTCGTAGGGTCGCATCGATAGTATCTAAAATTTTACCAATGAAATCCTCAATGGCTTCTTCATTTCGCCACGCAAGCGACAGGCCAAAATGCTCATCAAAAAGCGTATCGGCTGCCAATTTAAAACTAGCCTCATCAATATCGCTTGGCGTATAACCCATACCCCATGACGCATTTGTCAGGATTTTAAAAATAATATGGGCTGGATTCATATCATTGCATTCGATTCGAGAACCGTCATCTGCATAATGGTCTGAGCCTCGAATAATCGCTTTCTCTGGATACCACGCACCGCCACCGCTCCATCCGTTCAGAATGGATTGCACACGCACCCATATTGATTTAAAGTAAGGCGACATAGCCGCCCAGTAGAATGGCTGAGTATCTTTTCGGTCAATAACCTCGTCTCGAATTTCGTCGGCGAAAAACTCCGAATTGGTAAATCGAGCTTTTGGGTTTTGTATGAGATTACCAACAACAAAAGCGCGATATGCGTACATTAACGCAGCCGCGCGGTATGTTCCATATATTTTCTTCTGCTCCTCAATGGGGTCTACATATTCACCTTTACGCCCATTACGGTTGATGTCTTCGTTCGAACCTTCTTGATACGGTCGCACCCCGCTAAAGAAATTAGACACGAATGAATACGCTTGTTCTCGTGTAATTTCTTGGTTGGTTGTCAACAAACCTTTCGGGCTATAACCAAGTGTCTGCTCCGCATATTCCGACATGGTACTTACGTTAAAGTTAATCGCTCGTAACTGCGATTTTCTTGAGCGTCCTGCCGAGCCAAATACCAGTGTCAACAGACCTCTTTGTGCGGAGGTAGCACCACGCATGGTCTCAACATACGGGTCAATAGGTTGGTCGCTTTTACCTGAGTAAACAGTAATACGACCAGCTACACCGCCCTCACGCTTTTCCCCTCCAAAAAGGTCTCGTTTGTCGATGTCGATATGGCCGTCTTGAATCTCACCGCTCCACGCAGTTCGTTCCCCAAAGACAAGTTGTGTGATTTTATCGACTGGGGCGTGTGCTAGGGCAATTTGAACCCCTAGGCGATACCAGTAGCCGATAACCACACTCTTTTTCTTAGCACCCATGTTTATTTTCCTTTTCTCGTTTAATGGCAAATTGCAGAACAGCTTTCGCGTCCACGTCGCTAAACTGTTCTGCTACATCAAAACTTATTCCGTTTTGTAAAAAATCAAACCAGTCCAGATTATGTATCCTGAACCATTCTCGTGCGCCATGATTACACATACCAGCAGCACGAATATCCTGTATGTAAACCCTTGGCATAGACAATCCTATGATTTAATCTCGTCGGTTTTAGCGTCAAAGTAATCGATTACGTTCGAATCTTTGATGAGTATAGTACCAAATATAACAGGAATTGTCTTACCTGCCTCTGCGGTTGGAACATCGAAGTTACCAACTTGTGCGTCTTGCGGCTTTGCTCGGCGTGCGGTGTAGTATGAAATAGCATAACTTACAACCATCATAACCAAAGCGTATATTAATTGACCCCAAATCATAGAGCCTCCTTAGTAAATACTTGAACCGCCAAACGGGTTCTGAATGGGTATAAACGGCTGACCGCCGTAATTCTCGATATTATTGAACTTGACTCGGCATGTAGTATGCGTCTTATCACAGCCTGCAAACATTGTGACCTCGGTTGTGTTGACTTCCATACCCAGTGGAATGGCGTTGAGCGTTATTGTGTTTGCGCCGCTGCTGACGATTTGTCGATACTCAACCGCACCTGTTTGGCTATTTTTGTAACGGATATAGCCTCCATTGAACCAACCAACTGGCTTACCATGAGCAATCGATACAACAACGCCCAAAATGTTAACGGGAGTGCTTTGAATTGAAAACATACCACGTCTAACCGCGCACGCAGAGCCATACAAGGTGTGAGTACATTGTCGACTGAATTTGCGAGTAACACCCACGCGTAGCAAGGAAGAGAATACGCTTTCGGCGGTAATTACCAACTCAGCACCCACCCAGTTCACGTTCGTCACGCGTCCTTTCCAAACGGTAATGGTCTGCTTGTCTGGTAATTGATAACCGAGAAAAGCATGATACTGCTGAATGGTTAATGTGATTGGTTCGCTAGGAGGAGTGACTTTGAACAGAGAACCGAAATCACTACCTCGACCAAGGCGGACTTCGATGTCGGATTTAGACGCGTCTGAAGTCTCCTCGGTCTCACCACGGCGAATCGCTGCCGCACGGAATGTCTTACCGTCGTACACAACATCCTCGACACTGGTCGTGTAATACCAAGACTTACCAGAGTAGTTGATTGTATATAACTCGACAGGGCTGCCGTCCTCTTGCGAGTGCTCGTAATCCAAATATGTATCGTTGCTCATTTAAATTTCCCTTATCTGTTGCAGGTTTGCCGTTATTTGTGCCACGTTTCGACTCAAATAGGTAACGGCAATTTCATCACTGGCAAATCGCATTCGTTGCATGAAGCTAACCATGATAATGTCATCAATAGGGATGTTTACATTGAATGCTTCAGTAAATGTGATTGTGCTGTTAGAGCCGTTGAGTTTAACGCTATCGATTGTTCGATAGTAGGTTTTTGATTTCGTAATTATACGCAAATATTTTCGTTCTTTTGATGTGTTTACAATGTTGGCAAGACTTTCACCATGGACGGTCATGAGATAAGAATTTTCAACAATATCAGCTACGACAACAGCGTCATTGGTGTGAGTTGGAACAAAGAATGACTTCAACGCACCTTTTTGGCGGTGAATAAACGCTCGCCACCATTTGATTTCAGCAGGCGTTTTTGCCACAAAAGTAAACTCTTTTTGCACAAGAGATGGTGCTTTACGGTTATATACTTGTTCAATGCCATAGCCATAATCCACAACATCAATTGCAGCAGCATAACGCTCAGTTGGTGTATTGACCCAGTTTGGTTTCTTATCCAGAACTTCAACCCCGTTGATTTTTACATCAGACGAAGTGATTTCTGGCATAGGGATACCTCGAAAGTTCCCTGTTAACTCAACGTCCATTCCACCAACTCGTGAGGTTAGTGCATTGAGCAATGCTTCCTGACTCAATCGTACTCGTGCCGCTGGAAACACTCTATCACCCACCTGAAAGTTTTTTGCAATGAGTGATTCCGTTGTGATAACGTTGCCGTCAACACTATCAATCATGAGCGCATCGGTGTAAGAACCATCGCGCCACAAAACAACAAGGCTTCCTTTAACAAATTCAAGAAGATTACTTTCCATGGTTATTTTGTTACTACCAGACGCAACGGGTTTGGTAACGGTTGTTGAAGCCCACCATAAAGGAACAGCAAATTCTTTATCGTGCCAACCATGAATGGTATTGCGCAGTTCCGTTAAAATATCACGCCGTGGGTTGGCCGCATAACTAATGCGCCGTCTCGGATGAGTCATCAACGACCTGCGTTGCTCCTTCTTGTTATAGCTGGTGAGAATATCAGTCTTATATTCAAACTGCTCAGTTACATTACTGTTCCAGTTAGGCTCGATGTTCCACAATACCAGTCGAGAGCCTGTTACGGTCAACACGACTCGTTCTGCGTTGGAGAAGTCTAAGAGAATTTTTCCGTTGAGCGTTACTGCACCGCTACCAGACAACAGAATACGCATGTCAACCGACCGATACGGCGGTATTGTAATCGGGTAGCCGCCTTTTTCTGGCAAAACGCGAACCCCGTCAATATCCACAATAGACGTGCTGGTTAAAGTTATCGGATACTCGTGAGCATTGAATATAGAAAAACGCTCCGTTTTATCACCAGTGATAACCCCTGTATTATACAAGGATTTACTGGTGATTACACGGTGATAGAACATCCCAAAGCCATGCTCATTCAGATACTTACCGCCATCCTCGGTATGATACACGTCAATCTCAGCAGGATAATTCATACTTGCCGATTTTACGTTTTTATCCCTGCCGACGAACACATCCTTGAAAGACGTTTCTGGAACAATAAAAATACTATTCTTTTCAGAATACGTTCTTATTGTTTCATACGGCGACTGAACAAGCTGGGGTTTGTTATTTTGAAAATATGCCATATTGTGTGCCTTATTTTATCTTGTATGCAACGCCATTTCCTTTTGTATTCGCCCACCTAGTACCCGCTGTTTTGGTTATAAGTGGGAAGCATAACCACTTATCGTCAACAATAGAGCCGCCGTCAATATTACTCACATTAAGACGACATACCTCGTTTGTGTACATAAGAGGAATCGCTGGTTTTTTGACCGATGATGTAATAAATGCACCAATCCATTCTACTGGGTACATAATACTTCGACCATTGTATAAATTAACGCCTCTTTGATGGTACGCATGAGCAATCATGTAGCACGACATATAGTTCTGATAAAAGGGTTGTGTCGATGAGGAAGTGTTTATTCCAAGAGCATTTATCTCAACATATTGATTATTGATTATTGCAAACGAACCTGACCCAGAATGGTTTTCATTTCTTCCCACATACGAAGTATGCTGATTTGCGAATGGGTGTACTGCATAGTTTGCTATATCATCCCCATAGCTATCACGTTCATTGTATCCGTAGGTATAATCATAATTGCTGTATTGAGTTCCTCCACAAAACTCGCCACCAGATACGTTCCCATACGTCTCGTATTTACCAATTGCGTGATGAAGGTATACACCGCCTGCAACTTCGAAAACAAAAACAATAATACTACCCGTGTTGATTAAATACATGCTTTGCAGAGGAAGCTGTACTCTAGTTACGGCGTAATAAGCTGTTTCACCAGAATGCAGCTTATTCATTTTTGCATGACCTGTGTTGTCCGGATATTGAATTGTGCCGTCGTCCAGTAGAGTTGGGGCAACACCGTTGCTAACCCTTGTGTAAATTGCTTCTTCTGGATAATCATTAGATGTATAACCGATGCCGAACGTAAAATAAGCACCGTCTTTATGTTTGAATATCATGTTATATGAAATCGGTCTAATTTCATTAGTTTTCCATTGCTTATCAAAAAGCACATATTGCTTTTCAGCCACAAGCGTAAACAGGCCGCTATTTATAAGAAAACTTTTTATCTCATTAACCAATGTTAAACGGTCTGTTATTCGTCTATTTACCTTTTCATAATATGCCATATTTTACTCCATTTTTATAGCGCACCAGTCGAGAATATCCGACCCGATTGCGGATGGGAAGCAAATATATTTTGCACCATTAACTGTCAAAATATTTTCAGGCGAATTTTCATAACCACTCACAAAAAATGCACCGTCATACCATCCCAAGAAATTAAACACTGATTTAGTTTGCACAATTTCTATTGGCATTAACACATATTGCCCGTCTAATGTTTTTCCAATTTCAAACTCAGTGTTGTATGGTTTAAGAACAAACATCTCGGATGGTTCGTATTGACCTCCTCGCTCACCAGTTCTTCCGTAAATAAGCCTATTTTCAGGACTAATAATACATGCCGAAGAACTAATATTCGAATCATCGGAATATTTTACAGGAATCCAGAAAGAACCATTAGTTTCACTGTTAGTGAATGTGCGAGTACCTTTCGTTCGAGTATGCACACCAGCCAACAAAAGAGGGTATGGATATTCCCTATCAGTACCGCTCGGTAAAACAAAGCCGCAATACATTGATGTATACATCAAGCCAATTTTTGAGACAATTATGAATCTACGCCCATTTGCAAAGAACCAATATTGTATTGGCTTTTCCCATAGAGGTAGCACGGAATAGGATGATTCCGATTGCGTATATTGTTGGTGAATCGGCTTTGAGGGTGTCCAAGTGCGAGCAAGCCTTGCAATCAAATTATACGCCTGTGTAGTTTTTGATATATATAACTCCATAGGCACATAGATACGGTCTTGCCCATCCATGCCGCGTCCAACAAAACATCGTTGCAAGACGAAGTTGTCAAGCGCGTTCAAATCATAAACATCGTTATAAGGCTCAATGATGTTATCCTTGAGCGATTCCCATTGCTGGCCAGCAGCCACGAGCGTGGGATTTGTTGTTAAAAACTTTTCGAGCTTTAACAACAAATCCGCTGCATGGGAAGCAGTTCCTACTTCAAAAGCCATTACTTTTCCTCATAATCTACCGAAAGCCTTTCGTTCCCGCCCAGCAGCCTGAATGAGAATTTTTCTACCCCCACTTGACTTAAGGGCGTGTGCTAATGCCTCTTTCGGGTCAAAACTATTAATCACTGTTAGCGGTGAACCGTTTGATGACGATTGGTTCATGTTGTTCCTATGACGAGGGTCGTCTTTTGTAATAACCTCTTCACCTTTCTGTAAAACAGCAGGAACTTCATCAGGTGCTAACCCTACAATACCACCGCTATGATAACGCACAGCCCCTTGGAAAACAAGCGGGTTCAACTTCTTACCACCGCCTTTACCGCCTCCGACGATACCACCAGTATGGAACAGATTGGCATATTGCATGAAGCCTGAAAGGTCTGGCATTTGCACAGACGCACCGCCGAAGAAGGATGACATAGCTTTTTGAATAGCTAGGCTGATAAGCTGTTGCACAATCAATTTAGCTATTTGACGCAACGCGTCTGCTGCCCATTGAGCCATCGCCTGACCCAAGTTTGCAAATGCTTCGCGGCTGCTCATAGCCCCAGTTGCGATACCAGCGAGACCTTGCGCCATAGCGTCGAATGCCGTCATTGCACCATTGCTAAGAGTCTCATAAGTAACTTTCATCAACTCGGCTTCACCCTTGGTATGAGTGGTTTCAGTGCCAACATCTTTAATCTTAGTCGCAAGGTTTGTGAGATTCGCATAAGATGCCGAATCACCAAACGCAGCCATGATTTGCTGTGCATTTGCAACCAACTCTTTCATCTGCGGAGCAATATTGTTCAAGTACGCTTGAACATTCTCCTCCATCTTAGTGATGGATTGCTGACCGCTTATAACGAGTTGTTCTTGCAATTCTTCGAACTGACGTTTGCGTTGCAAGAAGTCATCAAGGCGTTTCGCCATGGAATCAACGGCGGCGTTTGCGGCCTGACGACGTGGGTTTGTCGCATAGTCGGCTTGGTCTACTCCGAGTTGCTCACGTTGATTTAGAATCGCGGCTTGTTGTTCAGGGGACAGTTTATTAAACGCATCGCTGTTAATGATTTCGTCCAGCTTTTTGATTGCGTCGGTCATGCGCTCAACGTATTTCAGAGTGCTCTCAGACATCTTGGCCTGAGCCTCATCAATAGTCAGAACACCACGGGAAACCGCGCTACCGATGTACTCCGCACTGTTTGCGCGTTCCTTCTCAATATCGTTGCGTTTCTTTTCAAGCGCATCGAGGAAGGCATCAACCTGTTCACCAAGGGCTTTCTGCGCCTGCAATTCTGCGTATTTCGCCAGTTGCGGCTCAAGCTGTTTAGACCAAGCAAAGGCTTCCTTGCGGCTGACGTTTTTGCTTTGAGCGTAGTCAAGCGTCAGCGCCTCCAGCATTTGCTTAACTTGATTGTCGGTATCAGGCTGAATGATGTTTTTGAAACCATCAATAATCTCGTTCAACGTAGAACCAGACAGGTCAACAGACAGGGTTGATGGGTCGCGGTTAATCAGACCTTCAACGCCGTTGACACCCATCGCTTTGTACATCTCACGAATCGCGTCACGCGCACTCTCAGTCACCTTCTCAACCAGAGACTCAGCTTTGTCGAATGCAGCGTCGTCGTCTTTCTGCTGTTTGGTTACGGCTTTATCCTGTTTCCAACGTTCCTCTTGTGCTTTGTAGAAATCAAGCACTTTACTGTCAGCCGCAGTGTTGTGACTGACTGAGCCAGTTGAGCCTGTAATCGTTACTGAGTTACCACCAGTGAGGCGAACGATTGTCGGTTTGTAATTCGGGTTACGAGCCATTTCAGCTAGATACGCACGAGAAGATGCGCCTGTCTTGGCATCAATACCATACTTACCCTGTTTGGTATCAGATACCCACTCGTTACCGTTATAAATAGATGTATGGCCGTATTTATGACCTTTAATCGCACCCCAGCTAACCACGTCGCCTTTTTGCGGAACGTAATTTGCTGAATAAGGGATTTGTTGCCAACCTTTGCCATACTTCAGCAGGTTTTTGGCTGTCACATTACCGTTACCCTTGATGTACGGCGCAGCTTGCGGGTCAACAGCAGCAAGCGCACGTTTAACGTAAGTAGCACATTGTTTTGTAAAGGTAGCAGCAGCACGTTTGGTAGCCAAATCAGCAGCAGCCGCAGCGCGTTTATCTACCGCGTAGGAAGATGTACCTGTTGAACCGCTGGAGTAATTCTCATAGGGGTCGTTGGCTGCGTATTTTGATTTGACCTTCTGCCGCTCACCGAGATACCAGTCACCAAGGTTGTTATAACCCTTCATCGGGTCATCTTTGAGACGGCCTTCGCGGTAATCGATGAGTTTTTGAATCATCTTCTCGTAAGACAATTCTTTCTCAAGCCGTCGCAGAGCAGCTTCTTCGGCGCGTTGGCGAGCCTGTTCAGCTTTCTCACGCGCTTTATTGACTTTCTCATCAAGGTTTTTTGCTTCCTCGGCCTTCTTAGCAGCGTCAGCAGCCGCTCGGTTTGCAGCATCCAACGCAGTCTTTTGAGTGATGTCGCTGTCGGTTTCATTAACCTTTTTACGCATCTCTTCAAGACGCTTATTAAGTTTCGCCTCTACACCGTTTTCGTTAACCTCCAATGACACGTCCATGGAGATTTGGTCAGCATCTGGTAAAGCGGCCTCAATGCCTTTGAATTTCTTAATGACGTAATCAGCAAGACCACCGAGATACAGGAAGGTTGTTTTGAATGCAGCGGTCAACGCGTCAATCATTCGAGCAATATAGCGAACCGCACCAGTCCAACCGCTTTCAAATTCTTTGGCACTTTTGTTTGATTCTTTAGCCGTGTCAACAAAGAATGAACCAATCCATTCTGTTGCGTCGGCAACCAAATCGCCAATGCCTTTTATCACGACACCGATAGCTTCGGAAATCAAACCGAACGCCTCGGAAATCAACCACAACACGTCTGACAGCATTTGCATGCCAGACACAGCGTCTTCAGACTCACCACTCAATCGGTTAATGCCGCGTACAATGCCGTCGAAGATTGCTTCGACAAGCTCGAATACGATGAATGCTTTGAACAAACCAAATGCAATCTTCGCCGCAGAAGCGAGCACACCAATCAGACGGCTAATCGGCGCAACAAGCAAACCTAAACGACCACCAGCAGAGGCCGCGCCACCCAAGCCGCTACCGACAGACGGAGCTACTTTTGCGATAAGACCCATCTTAACGGCGAAGTTTGTAATAGCCGCACCAGCAGTTTTCAGGCCAAGGCCGAACGTGCGCATTGTCGCAGCCAGCGATACGAACATCTGAGCCGCACCAATGGCCAGCAATGCGCCGAACGCAATCACCAGTTCGTTGGCGTGTTTAACCGCCCAGCGCAGAGCCTCAATAGCAACATTCAACGCAGTCGCAATGGCCTCAGCCCACTGTTTAGCTTCATCCGAGCGGAAGAAGTCGCGGACTTCGCGCAGCAATGCGGTGAAGTTATCCATAACGCCAGCGTCGGCGATAATACGAATCCAGTCTTTAAACGCATTGTTCAGACGTGATTGTTCCGCCACGAGAGATTTCTGAGTCTTCTCGATATTTGAGCCGTAGGTTTGTTCAATCAGAGCGGCAACTTTTGGCAATACATCGGCGGCCAGAACTTTACCATCCTTCATCATGGTCATAAGTTCGGCATTGCTCACGCCCAATGCTTTGGCAAACAGGTTTGTCGCAGCAGGTAAGCGGTCGGCTAATTGACCTTTCAACTCCTCGGCCTGAACGGTTGTTTTAGACAACATTTGCTCAAGGGCTTTGTAGATGCCAGATTGAGTTTCGGCATCTGCGCCCATCAATTGACCGAAGCCAGAGAATTGTTCGAAGATGTATTTAACGGTTTTTGAGTCGAGTTTGGCTTCCTTACCAGCCACGAACAGTTTGGCTGAGTCTTGAATAATAGTGCCCAGTTCCAAACCCATGCGCTCGGCGGTGTCGCGGAAGTATTTCTCCAACTCGCCTGCGGTTGTATCCCAGTTGTCAGCCAACACTTCAGCACGAATCTTCAGCGTAACACCTTCTTGGCCGTCTTTAACCACTTTATCGAGAGCCAGATACAGGCCACCAAGAGCCGCGCTCAGAGCCAGTACCTTACCGCGTGCCTGTTGCAAGAACACCAGAATGCCTTGTTTACCCTTCAACCAGCGGTCGAATGCGTCGGCTGTCGATTCGGTAGAGTCTGACAGATTCTTGATTTGTGAATCCAGAGCTTTCGATGCGGCAGCAGTACGCGCAGCGTTTGCCGCCAGACGTTGTTCAGCCTTCGTGAGTTTATCCACGTTAACGCCAGCCTCGCCAAGAATACGGGCTGTTTGTTCAACAGCGATTTTCTGACGTGCAAATGCAGCACCAGATTGGTTCAGTTGCGCCACCAGTTGACGCAGTTTGGCAATCTCTTGGGTTGTTGCATTACCGCTGGCAACTTTTGAATTCAGTTTGGCATGTTCGACGCGAGTTGTTTCATAGGCTGTACGCAGCTTCGCTAATTCAGCAGACTGTTTACGATAGAGGTCGATATTACCAGCGACGACTTTGAGCTTCTCTTGAGCAGCACGCAGTTTATCCATGGCATCACTCAACGCTTTCACGTCGGTCGCGGATTTGCGCATTGTGGTGCTTGCGTTTCGTACAGACGTAGTAATATCAGCCATCGCGTTTTTGTGGTCGCGTGAGGGATTGAGTGCCCTACTAACTGCATCTGAAACTGACGGCTGTTGCGCAGCACGCGCTTCGGCGATTTGCTGCGCAATAGATACGCGTTGGGCGTTGATTTGATTACGCTGGCTTTGTACGTTGCGACGACGCGCGGCTTCAGCAGCGGCTTGTTGCTGCGCTAACTTCAAGGCTTCCTGTTGCAAACGAATCTGCTCTTGCAGCTCTTTGCGTCGGTCAGCCGAGCGTGAGGTTATCTCGTTTTGGCGTTGCAGTGCTGCCTGCGCATTACGCATGTCGATAATGGTTTGCAGCGTGCGCTCGTAAGTTTTTGTCAGACCTTCCTGAGCGCGTTGAATGTTGTTTGTTGCCAAGCCATGCGCTTCAGCCTCAAGGCGTTGACGCTCATAAGCATCAGCCTGTTTCTTGGCGGCTTCAGCAGCCTTGAGTTGATTAGCTTCCAATCGGGCTAATTTATCAGCCTGCGCTTTGGTTGGCACACCGAGTGCGCTGATTTTGTTGGCAAAGTCGTCATACGCATCGCTCGCATCTTTAGCGCGTTCAGCACTTGATGCCACGTTATCGGCGAGTTTAGACAACTTACCAAGCATTGTTTGCAACTCGGTAAGTTTAGTCGCAGCAGAGGCCAATCCTTTCAGACTGGCTTCATAGGCTTTAAAGTCGGCCTTACCCTTCGCAGCCGACTTTGCCTGTTCGTTCAGGTCGTCTTTCAGACCCTTAATGTTCTTGCGCACATCGTTAATCGTTTTACCACTGTAATCCTGTGCGCGGATTTCTAATTCAACTGAGCGATTTTCAGCCATAATGACCAGTTCCTATATGATTGAGCATATCTCGTAATGCTGCGTTCAACTCTTTCAACGCGTCCTGTTTGATGTCGGTATTGCTCGCGTCGAAAATCATTTTTGTCAGAGTTCCGTATAAAACAAAATCCTGACGACGGCGTTCGCGTATTAACTCCGCCTCATTGCGTAACATTATAAGCGAATAAAGGCGAGCCTGCGAGTGTCCGTTTGCTAAACAGATACTCACATCTCGCCTTAGACTTAACATGAAGGATTCGAACGGATGGTAAGGGTCTACTTCTCCGAAGTCGCCTTCTCCGCCAGCATTTTCTGGATGGTTGGTTTGTCCAGTGCTGCCAGCAGTCTTTTTTTTAAATTGTCGGATTCATTCATTGTCAGGTCGATGATGGCGATGACAACATCCATCTGCTTACCGATGCCCATACGGGTATCCCAGATTTGCGCAGCAGTGAGTTCTTCATCGCCGACGAGGTGTTTTTCACCCTTGTCGTTAATGGCCGACAGAAACGCAGCGCGAGCTAAATCAGGAGCATATTTGATAATGCTGTTGGCAACATCCATCAGGTCGTCAGAGCCTTTGGATTTAGCCATCACTTCGTCAAACGCCTCCATCAAGCGCACGCCGTTAGACTGCCATTGGGCAGATAAATCGGCAAAATTCAAACCACGGACGGTTACGCCGTGAACTTCCTTTGTCGGGGAAATCAATCCCGCAAGATTCATTTTCATTGTAAGTTACCTCATAAAAAAACATGGCAAAGCGGACTATACCACTTCGCCATGTTTCATGCAACAGAGGATTACTCTAAGGCATACACATAATTACCACAATCGAATAACTGGTAGTAATCATTTGCTCGCATGTTTCCCACTTCGCTTAAATTCTCATCGAAGCCATCACCAAGTAACGATTTCAGTTTATGCTTCTGACATTGCGTTCTTGAGTAACGAATCACTCCGTTTTTCACATACCAATAGTTCGGTGCGGATTTGCCGACTTTGGCGAATCCCAACTTCTCATATAAACCACCTTTCGAGAATCGACGATTAGCGTAACTCACAATAGAACCATCGTGTGCTTTTCTAAAAGCCGCCAGTAATTTAGAAGCCCCACCGACGACATGAACGCCTGCTTTGTTACAAAACCGCATTAATTCCCAACGGTATTGCTTCGTATATCTTGGTTTGGCGAACGTCATAATAGAGACGAGTTCTTCGTTGTAATACAACCCTAGGCGAACGCTGGAAGGTACAGCACCTTGTAGATGATTGTCTGCCAGAAAGCGAGATGCTTCTTCCGACGAGACTTCACGGACGGTTGCTTTTCTAGCGTATATTTTAGTACCAGTGATACCCAGTTTAGCTGCAATCATGGATTCAACAAGACTTCGGCGTTCAATCACCTCACTGTCCCAGAAATGAAGTAAAGTTATTCCTTGCGATTCGCACAATTCAGTTTTGTTGAGATGATAGTTTCGGGTTTTACCAAACTCTGTTGTATGCCAATGCACACCATTTACTTCGACAGCAAGTCGTTCGTTCGGCTCGTATAAATCGAGTTCAAGTCCGTCCAGTTGACTACGATTGCCTTGTTCAAATTGAGGGAATGCTTCTTTTAACGACTGCTCGACACGAGAAATGGCGTTACATGTGCATTTTATACAGCCTTTGCCTTGAAGATGATTGTTTGGGGTCTGCTGAAACTTTCCATGCTTAGGGCATATTATATCCACTGGTTGCTGACTCGTTGCGTAGTTCACCTCGGAATAATCATACTTGCCGTTATGCAGCTTTTCTGCTTTCTGTATGAATGTCGAACCCCTAACGTCGGCTGGAATTTTCGTTGGACGGGAAACCCCTCTTCGTTTTTCAGCGCGGCGTTTAATCCCACACTGCTTACATCCTTTTCCAGCCAAAAGCATGCCAGCCTGCTTCTCAAACACACCATGTTCAGGGCATATAAGTTTCACGGGGACTTTGTAGCCTCCGTACTCGACCAGTGAGTAATCGTATGCGTCACCGAAAATGGTTTTAAGACGTTCGATAAATTCTTCCTTAGATAATTGCAGAGCCTTACCCGTTGCAGCGTAGCCGCATTTCGGGCAACCCACGCCGTTCAAAAAGTGACTGGCTCGTATAGAAAACACACCATGCTTTCTGCATACGACTTCCACTGGTTCGTTGTAGGACTGATAAACAGATTGCGTCAGGTCATATTTTTCACCGTGAGCAGCTTTTGCTCGTCGGATAAATTCTTCTTGAGTGATTTTCGTTGCCATAAAACAAAACTCCCTAAATCATGTGATTCAGGGAGTTTACTACATCACTCGCTACCTTTCAAATGGTTTACACCAAAGTGGTAGGTTGGCCGTTGATGTACAGCATAGAGCCTGCGCCTTCGGATTCCAGAGCGGTAATGTTGAAGGCCATGCTAGACCATTCTTCACCGCCTTTCAATGCGAAATCGCCGTTAGGAGACAAACGCACTTTAGGCATCCAGTATTGGCGGTTCTCACCCTTAGCGTTACAGCCGCGGAACAAGAACTCGCCAACGATGGATTGACCTTTGGAGATGATGACATCACGAGCCGCTTTTTTCAGGTCGTAAGTCACAACAACCCAAGAGCCTTCGGCCTTAATTTTGTCGGTGCTGGCGGTATCGCCAATCATCAAGAAGCCAGTTTCAGGAGTGTATTCGTAGTCCACACCTTCCACCAGAGTTGTTGCTACTGGAGTACCAGCTTTGGCTTTGGCTTCGTCGGCAAACACTTCGATTTTGGTGATGGTAGCGGCAAACACGCCGTTCGGGTTTTCTTTGCTTGTACCCAAGCGGTAGCCCAGAGAAGGGTAAACCTTCAGTGTGTCTTTTTTGCCAGTAGCGGCAACTTGAGTTTGAGCGTTAACTTCACCAGCGAAGAACATTGCCAAGTTTTCGGTGTTGATGTTGTCCAGTGTGAAGCTACCAGTCAACTTGGAAGAGATGATGATTTCTTCGTCAGTTGTGTTGAAGCCGCACTCGGATGATTTGTGTTCCAGAGTTTCATTCTCTTGGGTCAGGTTCAATTCTTTGGACGAACCCAAGTAACGGAAGCCCTTAGCGTCAGCTTGGCGTTCAACGCCGTTGACGATTGGGAATTGGTTAAATTCAATTCGACCGTTTGCCAGCACTAAGGCTTTGGTCGCGCCGCGTGTAATAGCCATTTTGCTATCCTTTCATTGGTTGATTAATCAAGTTCAGCATACGGATTTCCATTATCATACGCAACGCTGAATGAAAAGTAGATATAAAAATACGATTTCGATTGTACCTCATCAGGAGGGTTATGGCAAACAGGAGAATCGTATTTGAAGTTGCTCACTAAGCCGCCGAGATTATACCACTCTTTGTACTTAGCACCACCGAAACGACCGCCGTCAATAGCGTGGATTTTATTGAACGCCTGCTCGATTTTTGCGATTTGCTCATAGGCCACGTCGATAGGGTGTTCAACGTTCTCAACATCGACGTAGCCAGACAGCAAGAAGTCTACGCGGTCATTGCGTACAGTTCTGCCTTCGTCTGCGCCAGTGTTGCTGTTACCAGCGCGAATTGTTTCATTGATGACAATACATGGGAGGGTTACATCAGCACCGATTACCTGACGGCCACGATAGACGCGTACACCAGTTTCCTGCTCAAGCAAGGCGCATAATTTTTTGAGTGCTGTTAAACGGATATGCTCTTTCATAATTTTTCCAATCTGTTGAATTGTCGCAAGAACTCGACTTCGAGATATTTTGCGATTCGGGCTTGATTGCGTTTTGCGGTATCCCACATCACTTGGTCTACGGATGGCGCATACAACAGCCATGCACGCATAGACTGAATATAGCGGCCACCGCCGTGAGTAATGCCGCTAGGAGGTGTCGAACCACCGCCTTTTGTTCTCGTGAGAATACCGATATTACCAGATTTTCTGAACTGGTGAACAAATGCGTGTTTCATCACCTTCGTGGATGTCGGCTTAACCTTTACTTTAACCCCACTTGTCGTTTTTGACGGCATGGTGTTCGGGTTAGGGCGAAACCTGTTAAGCATCGTTGGTTGGTCGCGGGCGTAGATTGCCGCAACGAGCGAGCCTTTTGTTGCATATTTCGCAACACCTGTCTTATCAGGGTCGTTCAGATACGACGCTTTCCAGTTGATTTGCTTGCGCATATCCTGCCGAACACGAGACAACGCCTCACGCTTGGCCGTCTGATTGATAGCCAAGCGTGCTGCTTCTGCGGTTCTTTCTGGAAAGGTCTTGAACATCTTCTCCAGTGATACCAGATTTTCCAAGTCAATCGTAATCATGATTTACCCGATGCTGTAAGTGCGTGGCCTGCCACTTCTCGATGTAGATTCCATCGTCATCCAATCGGGTGTTCAGCACATACTCCTTGCGGTCATAGACGATTTTATCGCCGACGCTGAATCCAAGCGCACGGGCTTCACGAATCGTACACAGCACGAGAACACCACCGTCGGATAATTCTGCGAAACCTTGATAGTCAATATCACCAGTCAGATTTATCTTGGTATGCACGCGCACGCGGCAATCAGACACGCGACCGCTCGCCGCCGAAATATGCTTGGACGGAACACCCATCTCATGATGCAAATCGGCGCGAGCTTTGCGTTTTATATCAAGGAAACTCATCTATTACTCCACGACATATGCCTGATACCAGATACCTTTAACGTCAGGCGAGTAGTTTGTAGCGAATTTAAAACCTGTTGTCGTGATACCTGCCAAATACGCGAAACGCTGCGTTGATTCATTTTTCAAGTCCATGGTAACAATCACAAAAGGAACTTTGGAGAAAGTCTTAGTGAATGCAATCGGCACAAGGGTATTATTCTCAAACTCACCGAGTGTTGCTTTCGGAATATACTTCGCCTCAAATTCCTTGAAGGTTGTGCCGCCTGTACCAACCAGCTTAACAACCTGCTCTTTGAAATTCATCTCGACGGTCTGGTCGTGTGTTGTGTTACCAGCTTCGCCGATTTTGAAAATCAGCTTACTGTTGTCCGCGCTTGGAGTAACCGATTTCAAATGCAAGTCAGGTGTTATTCTCGGAATAATCGGACTCAGGTCAACAGTCTTTGTTACACCGCCAACTGTCGCACTAAGCGAGTTGCCGCTCAGTTTGAAATCCTTCAACGAAATCTGCGCAGCCGCACCACTCGTACCACCGCTGTCGCTTTCCCAATGTTTTCGAACATCATCATAAATATCAATGTAACTCATGGCTTTATTCCATAAAAAAAATAGGTCTCGCGTTAATTCTAACACGAAACCTATTTGCTAAGAAGCGTTACAGTTCAGACTCGTCGCCTTCAGGTTTTTCGCCTTCAGGTTTTTCGCCTTCAGGTTGAGCAGCTTTCTTACCCCGACCTTTAGGTTTTTCGCCTTCAGGTTCTTTGTCGCCTTCAACAACTGCTTCGATTTCTTCAATCAACTCAGGTGCTGGCAGACCGAACTCCTCGCAGACTTCAACTTGGCCGTCAAAGTCTTCTGGGAACAACTGAACAACGCTACCACCGAAGTACAGAACGCCATCACTGCCGACAAAAGACACGTTGGTTTTGAATTTAACCGTTTTGATAGTTTCAGACATTTCGGGCATCCTTATTTAGTTACATCTGCGATGCGGAACACGCTGTTTGGAGTCAACGTAATCGGCAATGGAGCAGATTGGGTCAACAGGTAGGTAGTTGACGGTTCGTCAACGCGGAATTCTTTGTGGTGCATTTCAGTCGCAACCCAGCCAGCATCTGCGTCTTTGATTGCACCGAAGGCCATCACACCTGCAAATTCACGGCTATCGAAACCGATAACTTCGCCGTCAGCAACATAGCGTTTAGGCAAGCCGTCTGCGCCGAGATAGCTGCGGTTGTCAACGTACACTTCGATGGTTGTGCCGTTCAATGCTGTGAAGCGAGCCACCATAGCAACACCGCGTACATCGCCAACGTGCAACAGGTTCATGGTCAAGTCAGAGCCACGAATGTTGCGGTCGAGCAAATGAGAGCGTTCTTTGGCAGAGAAGTAGGCGTAGAAGGCTGCCCATGCACCACGACCCATAATCAGGGTGTCAACTTCGGAAGTGTGTGATTTTTCATACACCAAGTCAGACATCTTAGCCAAGATGGTCAATGGGTTAACACCTGCCGCAGTCCATTTGTCACTGCCCAATGTACTCATTGTCAAAGCAGGGTCACGGAAGTAGCTTACGGTTGTGGTTGGGTAGTCGTCACCACTAATAGCCAATTCACCACGAGAGAAGGCGTTGAAGGCCATCAATTCGTACAGGTTAGCCATTTTGATGCGGTGCATCTGCATTTGTTTGGCGCGGATTGCCATTGCGCGTTGCGCAGGAGTCATGCTGCCGAACAGTTGTTCACCAGCCACGCGATGTTGCAGACGTTCATCCCATGCGTCGATGGAGTCTTTCTCCTTAGCGTATGCAGGGCGGAAAGATTTCACATCGAAGTTTTTGTTTTGGTTGACCTTACTTACCACGTTAGGGGCAACGAATTTGGCGATACCGCGATAGTCTTCGAACACGTCGTCAAAGATAATCACGTCGGATTTGGCCAAGAAGGTGTTACCGAACAAGGCGCGGTAGAAGGATTTCGGAGCTTCCATCTTGCGAATCAAGCCACCTTGAATCAGGGTCTCCGTTAGAGTTTGTGCGTTTGGCATAATTAACCTTTCTTAAGTACGTTGTACTGGATTTGTTTCGCAATCTTCAAAGAAGATTACTGGAGAAGCAAACAGGCGCAGTTTTTCAAGACGCTCTGGGTTTTGATAGTTGTTTTTAAAAGCACCAACTTCAACAACAATCGCGTTCACATTGAACGTACCTTGTGTATAAACACTTACACCCTTATTGGCTTCAGCATCGTATGCCGTAATACACAGTTGTTTTCCAGCAGGGAGTGCTTGAAAATCACTAACCGTAATAATAGGCTCAACAGTACCATCGTTGTTCAATTTGCACAGTTGGTATTGCTTTACAGCAGCTTTGGCTTTTGCGGTTACAGTAACTGGCAACGGAGTTTGTTTGGCGAACAACGGAATATGCTCACCGCCAACACCTGTAATTTTTTCACTTTTCGCAAACATGGGTAAATCCTTATTGGTCGTTTTTCAGGAAGCTGGCAACAACATCAATGTCAGCGGCCAGTTTGGTTGCTTCAGACACATCACCTGCATCAGCACCAACGTTAGGCTGCTTGGTTTGAGCCATTGCGTCGGCCAACAGGTTAACTGCTGCGGTTGGTTGTTGAGCGGTTGGTTGTTGGGCAACAGGTTGCTCTTTAACATCTTGCGCTGCGGCATTCAGGGTCTGAATAGCATCTTCAACACTCATGCTGGTGTTAAATGCCAGATGATGTGCCAATTTGCTGTTCTTGGTAGCTGCTTCGGCGGTGATAATGCTCTGAATGCGGCTGCGTTCAGCATTTACATCGGCTTGGGCAACAGGGGCTTGAGGCGTTTGAGCCTGCTGTTCAGTTTTGGTTTCGTTTACCGCCTGAACTGTATTTTCATTAGACATACGTCCCTCCGTGATTAACTTAACAGCCCCTTCGACGCTAATTACGTCGTCGATGAGACCAATCGATTTTGCATCTTGCGCAGTATAACACGCCGCCTGCGTCTTTACTACATCTTCAACGGCAAGCGAACGGTTCGCACTTACTAATGATACGAAGTCTCGATAAGTTGCGTCAATTCTTTTTTGCATATTTGCTTTTACAGAATCGGTCAAGTCTTCGTATGGGTTGCCGTCAACTTTATGTTCACCTGCTTTGATGAATGTTACAGAAACACCTTCCTTTTCCAGTGCTTTCTCGTAACTTGCGTGCATAGCAACAGCGCCGATAGAGCCGATTCCGCTGCTTGGTGTAGCCTTAATTGACGTACATGCCGAAGCAATCGCGTATGCCGCAGAATAGCAGTTGCTGTCGACGATAGCATGAATTTCTTTTTGTGAACGAGCCGCCTTGATGTAATCAACTGTTTCAAAACAACCAGCAACTTCGCCACCAATAGAGTTAATATCCAAGATGATATTATCGACAGACTCATCAGCCAGTGCAGTTGCGATTGCATTTTTGATGTAGTTGTAGCCAGTGATAAAACCATAAGTCGCGTTAAATCGATTCACCAATGCCCCGAATACAGGAATTACTGCTGTTGTACCAATCCTGCCATACATTGTAACGCCGCCCACCGCAGAAGCACCGATGCTTCGAGCCATAGTTTGTTTAACCATGTCGACGCGACCTTCTTCTGTTTGCAACACTGGGTTAGTCATGTTGACGTTCAAATCGGTCAAAAATTTACCAGCAGCCTCCTGCTGCACAGCGAGATATAACGTTTGCTGTGAGGCAAGAGACGCAACAATAGGATGTACTGAATTACTCATTTTCGCCATCTTTCGAATTTTCGTTATCGGGATTATCTCCTTTTTTATCTTCGGAATCAACAGACTCCCCAGATTTTGAAGATTTTTTGTTTACAACAGCTTTTTCCGCGCCATCATCAATGACAATACCCAAGCGTTCAATCTCCTCCTGTTCGCGCTTACGTTGCGCTAACAATTCACGCCAGTCATAGCCCATGCGAGCCGCTTCAATTTCGAGCGTTGACAGACCAAACTTGGTTTTGAGAATAGCTGCCTGTGTTTCCTTCATCTCGTCAATCTGACCACGAGCCGCGCCAATCCATGAGCATTGCGCCAGAGCGTCGAAGATTTCTGGATTCTCATAAATCCATGCCGCTGTCTTACCCTTCGGCAAAGGAACAGAGCCGTTGTTAATTTGCTCTTCCAGCCATAGGCGATAGACTTCGGTTGCGAATTTATCAGCGACGGCCTTTTTGCGTGACTGCATAAACTTGAATGTTTCGTTCATACTTGCGCGTGCGCTGGAATAGTTGGTCTTGGTATAGTCGCGTGAGAATTGCTCATAGCTGACACCAAGGCCAGCCGCAATATGACGTAACAATGACTGTTCGTATTCAGAGCCAGTGCCGCTTGGCTGACCGAGTTGTTGCAGATTCAGTTTAGTGTTTGGGTGCAGTACGGGGATTCGTGCGCCATCCAACTGAATATCGCGGGTTGCGGTGTGTTGCAAAATAGAACCAAGCATTGATTTGGCCGCCATGTCAAAGCCCACGCCGTTCGGATTACCACCCATAATCTCAGTAATCATTTGCGGCGGTAAGTCACTCTCAATGCTCGCAGCATACGTTGCCTGCAAGACTGCCTGTTGCAACTCAACGTCTTGGAAACGACGAGTCATGCGCATTTGTTTCAATACGCTCACCATCTCACTCACACCGCGAATCTGGTCGGGCATCAACTGGTCGATAATATGGATAATCTGTTTACGACCCCATTTGGTTTCCGCTGGAATACGTTTCCATTTGAACAACTTCTCTTGTTGGGTGAAATCGTATGGATGTGCCTCCATGATGTGATACGCAACAGGTCGACCGTATACGTCACGTTCGATACCTGTTTTCAATGTATCAGTATCCATTTGCCCATTTGGATTGCTCAGGCGTTTCGGACTAATCATCTGAATGGCCGTAGCGTATGGGCGTTTTCGGTCGACAATCCATTCCGCAGCCGCGAGGACTTCACCGTGAATTAAAAATACGCCGACTGCCTGACGTACCATTGCGGTGAAATCTTTAATACCACTTGCATCGAGCCAGTGTTTAGCACTCGATGCTGTGTTGTTGAATTTAGACTCAACCATGCGTTGAAAATTGTACAACCACTCGTCGTCATCAACACCCAAAACATCGACGTTCGGCTGCGAATTCAATTTGAATTGTGAGCCGACAATGTTGTCTTTGTGAATGGCCACAACGCCGCTGGCGTAGCCGTCATTCAGCACTACATCGCGGGCGCGGTCATCAATAATGTCTTTTTCAAAACGCAGCATTGCGTCCATTGGTAACGGAGAAGCCTCCCACGTTGCCATTTCACGGCTGGTGCGGTTTGCCCCATCAAGGCCGCCCGTACCGCCGTGTACTTTGTATGTGTCAATACCAGACATGACTTCTCCTAGAAATATACTCTCAGTGGTGCGTAACCCTGACCCAATGCTGCGTTTTCCAGCAATCCACATGCTCGCAGTTCCATTTCCATTCTGCGAATCAAGTCTGCCAGAACGGATAAGTTCGCTTTTTGATATTCAATGCGTTCCCCGTTCTGGTCAATCACTACGGTTACGTTTTGGCCAGATGCGATGCGGAAATATGCGTCCTTTGCATCTCGCAACATTTCTGGCGTGTAAAACGTGCAATTACAACTCATACTATGCTCCCTGCAATTTATTAATTTCATCCCAACTCAATTCAGCATAGCTCTGTTGGGCATCATGAATGACAACATTATCTCCTGTTTCGTCTGTTGCATCAACTGGAGCATAAACCAATGGGTTCTTATTCCACTCGTCAAACAGTGGTGGTGGATTTGCCCAATCGATACGGTCAATCATGAGCAGTTTCGAGATTGAAACCCCAATGCAGTAATACAACAAGTCCCATGCCTCGTTGTTCTGGTGAGGAATTTTCTCCCACTTGGTTGCAGTACGAATCTCAGCACACAACTCTTGGTAAAACTCGATTCCCAGCCAGTCTGGAAAGGTAATCAGGCCATGCGCAACTTCGGTTGCGTCCAGTCGGTTAGACAATGTATCTTTCAACAAATTCGAATTCAGCATCAATACTGGCACATCACCACGCGCCGCGCTCAATGCGTCTTTCTTGGTTGCGTCAGGATATGTGATAAAGGCCCGTGGGGAGTTCGGGGTTACAACACCTTTCACCAAGTGGAATCGGGCTGCTTTGCGCTTGTTTTTGAGGCTACGATAGAAGTCGTAGGCCATAGATGTAACGCTCTCACCCTTCTCACGAGCATAACCACCACTGTCACATACGGTCATGGTTACACCCATCATACGACCACTTCCGTCAGCGAGAGGATACAGCCTATCCATCACCTCGGTCTCAATCAGCGACCAGTCTTCCAAGAAGGTCGCAGGACGTACAAAGTAATTATCGCCGTCTTCGTCAACACGCGCGGATTTACGAATGTCGAAGCGGTCGATAACAGTAATATCAAACGGCGCACCAGCCGAAATGCCATGCACTTGTACCACGAAACGGTTCTTCTGCACGTCGACGCACGCAATCAAATTGCGCACGCCGATAGGAACAACCCGTTCACCAATATCAACTGCACGGTCTTTCAAGTGCTCTGGTAAACGCTGAGATACTTGTGATTTAGGCACATACGGCTCGGCTAAATCCGTGTTATAGAACTTCTGTAAAGCCTCTTCCGAACCAGTCGTTTTATACTCTTCCTCGGCAGCCAAATACATTGTCACCAACTGACCCCAACTTACAAACGCGGCAGCAACGCCACGAAGCCAGAATGACGCAATTCGAGTTTTGCGTGGACTGCCTACTAACTCACCATGTCGATTGAAATACATGCCATCTTGAACCCACACGCCTGTTTGTTGCATAGCATGGCGTTGGGATTGCTCAATTCGTCCGAAACATTTTGGGCATTGCAGGTAGGTCGACGCGGCGATGTCAATCATATTGGTTGCCTTCTCGTCCCATTTAAGCATCGAGAAAACACCTTCAAAGCGTTCGTTGCAATGAGGACAAGCCCAATACCATCTGCGTCTGTCGCCTCGGTTATAAAGCGCAAAAATCCCCTTCGTCGGAGGGGCTTCGTGTGAACCAGCAACTTCAACCCAATGAGGGTCTTCAATTGGTCGGCTTGGGCTACTCTCGGCCAAACACATACGGTATGAGCCAAAGGTAGTAGTACGTTTCGCGGCCAAGTCATACGGCGAACCATCGCCGCCGATGTCGTCGGGCATACGGTCGTAGTCGGTCATCATGACGCGCGGAATCGGACGGCCTGCTAACTCGGATACACTCGGATGCGCCAGCGACAAGAACACGCCGTTTTGGAAGTGTTTGTCGCTGATATTGTCGGCATCTCGGTCTCCGTTCAACAACTCACCACATTCCTTGGTATCACGCAACAGTTTATCAACACGACGCTTGGAGAAGTCACGGCTCATTGCGGAGGTCGGGTTGATAATTAACATATCCATCGGGTCGCCGTGAATTGAGAAACCCGTCCAGTTAACAATCAGAGCATCCGTCTTACCACATTGGGCTGGTGCAACCATAATCACGCCGTCATGAATCGGGCTGCTTAACATATCCATAGGCTCAACCATGTATGGTGTTGTTGAGTTTTTCCAATAACCAACGTAAGAGCCTCGGTTATCAACGTATCGGTATTTCTCTGCCCACCGGGAAACAGTGAGTCGTTCTGGAGGTTGTAGAATTGACGACAATTCTACGAGCATATCCGACAGGCTGCTGTACTGTCCAATTTTCTTAAAGGTCATCGAGTTCTCGGTCATTAACGTCATCGATTCGTTCTCCTGTTAAATCTTCGTAACGAGCAACACGCTCTTTCTGTGCACGCTCACCAAATTTGTCAGCGACAGCCTTGCTTACACCTTTCATCACTTCGTCCAATAATTCGACAACCAAGGTTCGTTGCTCTGGAGTAAGGGTTGTCAGACGGTCAATGGTGTCGGGTATCAGCTTCACACCCATTGCAAACGTCTTGTTAAGCTCTGATACTGCGTCGATAACGTCTGCTGTATGCCAGTATTCCCCTGCTTCAACCAAATAGCTCAGACGGGCTTTCTTCGCCGCCCAGAAGTCCTTTTTCAAGGCTATCGGGAAGTGGCCTTTATGGAATACTTCTTCCCATTCTTCGTCCGTCCATACAGGCGGAACGCACACGCTTGCAATATCACGAATGGCATAAATATCAGCCCCGTTTCGTGTTCCAGATGGTTGAATCTTTGCTTTTCGTACAAGGTTGCCAAGTTCGGTGTTATGAACGTGAAAAATCAGAGCGGCCTGTTTGATGGTCACGCCCTTACTCAAAATATCATCGATGGTCAACGTGGCGTTTGTGCCGTTACCAAGCATTATCGCCGTCGATGCCTTCTTCATGTTAGCCATGTTTTAAAGCCTTTTTTCACTTTTTGTATTAGGTCAAAAAATACGTTTTGTGTGTTTTGTTTACCTTCCCAGCAGGATTTTTTAACAACAACATCATAAGTGTTCGAGGCAAGCAGGTTATAAACAAGAACCTTGTCATTCTCCTGCCCACGTCGCGCAAGCCTCCGCAAGAACTGGTAAAACTGACCGTAGCTGAAATACACGTCGTAGTTGATTACGATATGACCTCCTTTTTGCAGGTTCAGGCCATGTGCCCCAGATTTAGGGTGCATCAGCAACATTTTAATTTCACCACGATTCCATGCCGCTTTTTGTGTACCTTCCCTATCCATTTTCACCGCGTCAGGGAAGTGCTTCTGCAACAAATTGAGGCTGCCTTGATGGTAATACGCAATCAGGAAATTCTCGTCTGGATGACGAGCCATCAACTCACGCAACGCCTCAATTTTCGCAGTATGCAGATAGTGAATGGTTCTGTCTTGCACAATACCGCCGAAATCGTTGATGGTTTCTTCGCTGTCATATACAAAACCAGCACAAATCTGCATCATTTTTTGCAATACGGACACCGCCTGTTCAGCCGCAATAGTAGAACCATCAACGGTAATCATACCCGTGTTGCTCATTGTATTATACAATTCCCTTTGTTTTTCGGGCAAATCATATAACACATCTTCGATTACATACGGCGGAATATCCTTCAAATAATCCTCCTGTTTCATGACAAGCGTAATGTCCGAAATCAGACGGGTTATTTCATCTGCAGAACCCTCTTTCAACGTGATTTTGTAGTTGTAAGGGTTTACGTTAAAGTAACGTTCCTTGTACTCGGTTATTGTTCGGCCAAGGCGTTTACCACCATCAAGCAATTTGATTTGAGCAAACAAACCAAGGTAGTTTTCAGCCGCTGGTGTTGCGGTCAGTTCGTAAAAGTGGGTTGTTTTATGCTTGATGGAATCGAGTGCCTTCCAGCGTTTTGTTGTCGCGTCCTTAATGCCGTCGCTCTCGTCGTAGATTACGCAATCATAAATCCAATCCTCAGTACCCCAAGCGTTCACCAACCACTCGACCATCTCATGATTGATGATGTGTATCAGCGTTGGATGTTCTTTTTCGTATTTGCGAATCTGCACACCTGCGGCCTCAACACGCGCTGTTTCGGTAAGCCATTTACGATATTCCTTCTCGACAGCACTCGTTGTTTTCTTTATCAAGTCGTTTCGCTCGGCTTCCGAAATGTTTGAGTTATTTTTCAAGAACTTATTAACCCTAGTGTTAACTTTTCGGTTAATCTTACGAAGGTCTTTATCATCAAACGGTCGAGTTTTCGCATTTCGGGCGTACTCGTTTACCGCTTCGATAATGTGTTCGGCACGCACCAGTTTGTAGCTGAGTGGTGCAGAGAACGACCATTTTTGAATCTCGTCACCCCATGTTTGGTTGGCAACCTTCAATGGGGCGATAATCAACACTTTGTTGATTTTGTCATCATCAACCAAGTCTCGTATCAACTTCAAGCATATCGCCGTCTTTCCCAAGCCTGTGTCGATAAACAACGCACTTCTTGGATTATTCTTCAGAAAATCAATGGCCGTAAGCTGATAATCGTCCAAGTGATGCTCATGCAACTCCACGTTATCGAAACGGGATTTCAGTTTATTTAAATATGACATCGGCTTCCTCCAGTGTCGAAACAACATAGACTTTTGCGCCGTGGTTTCGCATGGTTTCAATTACTCGTTCTTGCTCTGGTCGCAAAACACCTGCATCGTTCTTGAACTCAACATAAATGGTTACTCCGTTTTTGATAAACAGTCGGTCGGGGAAACCGTTTATGCTTGCGCGTTCAATTTTAACCTGAAACCAGCCGCGCTTTTCAGCAAGCAGGCGGCTGGTTTTTTCTATGCGGCTTTCGCGTTGACTAATAGTTTTCACTTGCGCTTACATTTACCGCAGACCCGACTATCTGCTGGTAACTCATCTGCATAAACCCATTCGTCATGGCGGTCTTTGAGGCGTGCTTCACACAACGCGTCTTTGGTTGATAGGTCGATGCGATGCCATGTCTGCTGGCCGTCACGACGACCCCATTTGAAACCGCCGCCTTTAACAAGACCAAACGCCTGCGCTTCCTTCGGCACACCACGCACGCCGAGACGGTCAAGCATGGAGTAGGCTTCGCGGACGTACCAGTCATAGTCAATATCTGACGGGAATTTGTCTGGTAAATCCATGGCTGGCATTGCGCCCTTCGTCAACGGAACGTTATTGCCCTTCGAATTCACGATGGTTGTTTCTGTTTTCGTTGAGTAGTACCAGCGCACAACCTTACCGAGATACTTGCCGTCTTTATAAGCACCGCCTTTTACCTGCTGGAAGTTCGTAAATTTCAGGAAGTCCGTACAACCTTCAATGGTTTCACGAATAGGCACGCTACGCTCAAGGTAGGCCATCACAGCCTCAATGCAAACCTGACCATTACCAGACTGGCTCAAGCCGCGCTCTGCGTAATCACCTTTGCGTTTCCACTTGAGTTTTGTTTCGCCTTTTGCTGGAGCTTTCAACGCGAGGTAGCTGTTCACAGACTGGCTATAAATTGCCAAGTAGCGAGTGAATTCCATGTTGAAACCAGTTTCGATTTCCCACAGATGAATCTCGCGTTCAGCCTTCCAGAAGTCGTCTTTCTTGCCGTAAATCACAATACCATCAGTATTAGCAGATACGATACGCAAACCAGCTTTCTCAATACGCTCGATGAGCATCAGCAAGCAAAGCTGACCCGTAATAGTCACCTGAATCATCATCTTAGGGCTGTACAGGAAGCTGTAAATTGACGACAGTTTACCGAACGAGCCATTCAGTACAATCTTGTAGGTATTACAGATGGTCTGTTTCTCTGGCAGTTTCTTCCACTTCGCGCGGTCATCGCGAAATCGCGTGTAGTTGCGCAGGAATGGGAGGCCGCAGTTTTCAGGATAATAGCCGCCGTTGATAATGATAGATGGATAATACGAGGTCACGTCCGCGTCGCAAATAATTTCGTCTTCGGCGGCGATAATGGCTTGACCGCTCTCGTTTGAGTGCAGACCGCCGATACCCATTGTGTAGAGACCCTTACCAATCTGAATCTTCATGGAGGCGAGTTCGCGCGGCATTTTAACATGACCAGAAGGCTCGATTTCAAATACGGTATGCTTCAGCAAGTCATGCAGGTCTTGCAGCGTAGGATGCTCGAAATAGATGTATTCGGGGATGTCGTACTTGAATCGGCGTTTAATCGAACTCGGTTCAGGTTTGTAGATTTTACGGCCACGGTCTTTTTCGATGACGTGCTTAAAAATGGCCTCACCAACTTGGGCATCTGACTTAGAGCGAACGTCGATTTTATATTGCTTCGAAATCTCAATACGCAAGTCCACTTGAGCCTTCACTGTTTCATACAAGCGCAGAGTGTTTGCCGTATCGTTATCACAGTATTTTGCGATGTCGTCCATCTCAATCAGCGACAATGTTTTGTCAGCATCAATTGGGAGGTCTTGCAGCTTCTGACAGCCGATTCGGGCGGCGTATGCTTTAAGGCTCAACGTACCTGTCGGAATCTCGAAAATATCGATGTGCTGCATGTAGGATGGGTAGTCGAGTTCGTACAAGCGCATGAATTCCCACGAGCGCAAGGATTCGCGTTTTTGCTTCTTACCATTTTCGTCGATGTAGTCAGCACCAATCAGCAAATCGGATGCTTCCTTAAGTTCGGCGTTGGTAACACCTTCCAGCGCGTACATGAGCAGCGGCATATCGTAGTGATTGCCGTTGAATGTGATTACGGTTGATGAGCGCAGCCATTGACGGATACCAGCAACATCAAGTTTCGAGGAATCATTCCTCATTTCAAAATGTTTTGTGTTTTCTGGGTTTAGAGTGTCGCGGAATGCGACCAAGAAGTAGTTAGGATAACATTCAATATCCATGATTACGACGTTTGAGCGGTAGTCAAACATGATGATTTTCCTTTTGTGATTGGTTAGACAACAACAGCCATCTCGGAAGTGCGTCAGTACCAGTTGATAAAAAAAATGCCCAGCGTTGTTTGTTTGCTGGGCATTTGTTCTGGCGATTACAATTCGCCATCTTCTTCTTCTTCGGTGTCCCAATCAGCATCATCACCTTCGTTAACGCCGCTTGAGCCGAGTTTCAAATCAGTTTGTTTGTTGTGAACTTGAACTGCTTGCAGATTCAGAGTCATGCCTGCGCCGAATTTTGGACTTTTCCAGCCATAGAAGTCGAACAAAATCGTCATATGACGACCATTGCGATTCAGTTCTTCAATTTCTTCCATTTCTTCTGGAATGCGGCGGTTCAGCTTAGTGCCTGCGCTGTTACGCACTGCTGGCGGAAAACTTTCATTGGCGGAGAAGCGAATGCGATAGAAGTCTGGGATGTCGCTGTCTTCAGGCAAGTTTTTAACACGGCTACCATCGAGCAAACAACGGTTCTTAACCGCAACGTCTTCCCAATCTTCGCCTTTTGCCATGTGTTCACGAATCAAATCTTCCAAGATTTTGATTTCTTTGGCATGGTCTTCTTTATTCAAGAAGGCAGTCAGGCTGAATTTTTTCTTATCGCCTTCTTCGAAAGCACGAGGATGGTCGATTCGAGCGTACCATGTAGGCACATTTTTCAACATAACAGTACCGTCTTTGTACTGCACCAGACAACCAACTTTACGTTCAATGTTTGACATTTTATTTCCTAACATATTAAAAATTACATGGACTTTCTTTTGTTTGCCGTCCACACGGTAGCAAATAACTGGTCAGAGTGGTAGGACTCGAACCTACGACCTCCTGCTTCCAAGGCAGGCCATCTACCAACTGATATTACACTCTGGTATAGGTGGATGGTCGCTCACTTTGGCGAGCCAGCGACGCTGGTAATGAAAGAAGCAATGCGCGGAAAAAAAAGTTACCAGACAACATCCATAAACTGTTGAGCGTTTGATTTGAAAGAGTGTCGCTCACATCTCTTTAGCCGTTTGGAGTTGGGTGGATGGTCGCTTGCTTTGGCGAGCGACACTGGTGAGGAAAGCCGAGAAAAAATTCACCAGACGGCATCCATAAACTGAAGGGCGTTTGATTTGAAAGAGTGTCGCCCACTTCTCTTTAGTCTTCGAATTTCGAATCCATGTCGATAATGCTCAAAGCAGGTCGCTTATCGCCGATTGGTGCGATGGTGGGTCTTCCACTTGATTCATCTACCAACGTTTTCAAGGGTTCGAAGTCGATTTTATGACGTTTGCAGAGTTTCTCTGCCTGCGCCACACTAACAAGCTGTCTTGGCTGGAATTCATCCAAATCGAATACCGTATCTTGCTGGATAAAATCAAGTGTGTGAACCTCGTCGACCCACTTCCGTTGTTTCCTGCCGCTGACTAACTTGTATGAGTGCATTTTACCGCCTTTCATGGCGAAGTCAAGCAGTTTTTTCTCAATTTCAGTGAAGAAAGATGTAACTATTTTGATTTTACTGTAAATCTTTTCGACATCTTCCATGCTCAATTCGTCAATTTCTGGCAATTTTGCCAGATATGTGCCGTTAGCAATGCGCTCTGAAACAGGCTCTTCTGCGTCAAATTTATCACCAATCAACTCCTCAATATGGCGGGCTTGTTCGGGACATTGCGCTTTCACACGACACCAGCGACAGCCTTTCTCAGTGACAACACGTTCTGCGTTCGGTTCAAGAGCCGCTTTCGCGCGTTCCTTAACGTATTCACCAAACTTGAGCAGTTCTTCGACAGTGATTTCCCACGTTGAAAAATGATTCAGGCGTGGCTGACAAATGCGCATCTCGACCGTCTTGAAGTCATACAGGAAGCCGAAGTCGTGCAGTACCCCAAGCGCGTATATCTGCAACTGCGTGTTGTTCTCAGCGTCAACCGTAACACCCATGCCGTATTTCAGGTCGGTGATTGTCAGCTTCTCATCGCTGCAACAAACGTGGTCGGACGTGCCTTTTTGGTTCGGAATGGGCGTTAAATGGCTGAAATCAACCTTAACCTCCACTAACTTATCGCCTTCTTGGTCGTTGCACCAGTTGACGTATTCGGCGACGTAATCGAGCATCTCGTCAGTCACTTCTACGTCGAAACCATCGACAGTTCGTACCTCACCCAAATGCTTGATGGGTTTATGCCCACTACGCAGCCAGATTTCAGCCATTTCGTGCGCAACCGTGCCTTCTGCTGCGGCCTCCGATGAACCACTACCTTCCTTCGCTCGAATTGCCAAGTTTGCCAGTAGACTTCCCGAACAATTGAGCCACATTTCGCTCGAACTCGGCGAGAAAACGGAATGACCATCGAGCTTAATTTCGATTTCTTTCATACGAAACCTCATACAAAAAAAAGAGCGGATTAACCGCTCTTTTCGAATTTTACAAATCAGCTTCTGTTTCGGCCTCAGCAGCCTCTTTAGCGGATACCAGTGCTTCGTACAACTTGTCGTAGTTTTCAGCAGGTACGTCAGCCGTTTTAGCCGCACCACCTACTTCTGCGATGATTTCCTTGGCTTTTTCCAACCATGTGCGACCGAGTGCACCGAGGTCTTTGGCAGCAGCCTTAACGTCATCCAAGCTGTGTTTCGGAGTTACAGGTTCTTCCTCTTTCTCCTCAACCACGTCTTCTTCCATCTTGGCCGCGCAAGCGTCGATGACGGCTTGATATTTGTCTTCAGGGGTGCGTTTTACAGTGGCCACACCAGCTACTTCTTTCAGAATGGCTTTGGCTACGTCAGCACCGTGTTTGGCTTTCACATCGAGCAAGGCTGCTTGAACAACATCCAAGGTAATGTCATTGCTGTCGTCTGCCTTATCTTCAACCGATTTAACAGGAGCTTCCTTGGCTTCCTCAGCGGCTTCTTTTACCGCTTCCTGCGCAGGTTTTTCCTGCTTCATCGGCTGACCTTGTTGCGACAGCAACGCATTGCTATTGCGGTCGAGGGCTTCAGTCAAGCTCACCATGGCGGTGTAGAGTTGGGTCAATGTAATTTCATTCATTTTGGTCTTCCTTATGTTGGGGTTAACAAACAATATTTGGTTTAGGAAGTTGCATATTACCGTGTTTCACAGCAATATGCAACACTTTTTTTATAAATCTTCCAATTCCTTCTCATCGACAACAGCGTCAAACTTCTTGTCGTATTCAAGTTCTGGGTTTGCTGCGTCGGCGACGTACTGTCTGATAGCGGCGGACAGTTTAACCGATGCATTCTTGAATCGGGTTGGATTCTTAGAGTAAATCGTATGCAAATAAGATTTATCAATCTCAGGAATCCGTACAGCATTAATCACAAGCTCGTAACCAAGCGGAATTAAGTATTGCTGCCAACGGATGTTTGCGTCCTTGAAGTTTTTGTCAGCAAGTTTGATTTGACGGAAGTATTTCACATCCAGAAACTCTTCACACAAGAACGGGTCGTCATTCTTGGCAACAATCTCCAACAACTCCTGAATGGATTCAGGCATATTCTCACTAATCAAACGCTGGCGTGAAACTGTGCGCGGTGCATCATAGTAAGACAAAAACTCGTCGCTAACTTTAACTTCGGTTCGGAAGTATTTTCGCAATGCACCAGCGTGGTTTTTGTAAGTGTTGTGCAGGTCAGGATAGTATTTCGGGTTCTCTTTCTTGAACTGCTCAATCTTACTGGCCTCCTGCCAGCGCGAGTAGATGGCAAAAATACGACGGTCTGAAGAATCAATCGGCAAGGCAGCCAGTCGGTTACTCAAAAACAGATAGTTTGCCGTATTCGGTACGTTGATTTCGTCCTTACCCTTAGCAATCATTGCGATTGTCGGGCTGGCAATGATGGTTTTCAGTTTGTCGTAGATTTCAACACCCTTAACGCCAGCCAAATGCACCTCTTCAACCGTGCCGAAGCTCAAATTGGTCGCCCATTTCGTAAACCCAGACTTCATCGCATCTTGTGACACGATTTTAGCGTTTTCCTTACCAATCATGGCCGAAATCAGGTAATGAAAGAACGATTTACCATCACCGCCGACACCATGCAGGAATACAGCCCATCCGAGTGTGTAACCCGTGTATTGAACCTGATAAGCAACCCATTGACGGAAGATTTCGCGTTCACGAGGGTCTTCAATCATGTGCTCAAAATGCTTTTCAACCAATTCGATGGCTGCCAAATCACCCTTAGAATAGCGAGAAGGCTCTTCAGGCACATTCTTGCTGTCATAAGCATTGATATATTGGTACTTGGAGCGTTCACTGAATTTGAACAAGTTGCCCATCGTAGGCATGTACACCGCGTCAATTACTTTAGGTATTTTGTACGCTCGTAAGGCCAAGTCCTGTGGACGCATTTTCATACTCATTGCATCCGATACGGAGTGATAAATCAGCGTATCAAACGATGTTGGGGAAACCGCCAAACCTTCTTTCGTATCGTAGAATTTGTCCCCATTAAGCAAATATACCCAGTTTTTCATATAGTCGGGTGTGTCGAACTGCTCAATGGCCTCAGTAAGTGTTTTTCGAACCGCGCTTGCACTGATTTTCTCACCATATAATCGGGTATATGTTCGGGCAATGACGTGTTCGATTGCATTCTGCTGCGCCGTAGTGAATCGGTTATACGAAGCCTCCGCAATCAATTCGTCATATTTACGAATGTCATCGCATTCTTCGAACATCTGCTTTAGATTCTCAAATGTCTGCGTGAAATTTTCATTCTTTGCAGATGAGTAATAGTCATACAGAACACTTGCGAATGTCACCACGTTTGCACGGTCATTACGGAAGCTCTTCCATTTCACACGAAGGTTTGAGTCTTTGATGTCATAGGGTTCTCCCGTAGATGGGTCAGTGGCTTTTCGTGACCATGCCTTCCAAATTTGATAACCCTTTTCAGAATCATCAATTTGAAATTTAATCGCCTGACCAATAGCTACCCATTTTTCATAACTGTCATAGAAACCCTCGGTTAAGGAATTAACAATTTCCTCAACGCGCTCGTCCGAGATTTTCACCTGCTTCGAGTCGTTATAGAGGTCGTAATCCTCATCCTCTTCAATGTGAACGTCATCTAATTTGACGTTATGCAAATTGGTGAGAGCAATCCGCTCATACTCGTTCCGATACATCAAATCATCAAAATATCGGAACAACGGTTGAATCATTTCAGGTCGGAAGGTTGGTAAATCCTCAACGCGCTCAATATCGAGCAGGGAATAGTCATTCTCCCATTCATAATGTAACCCTTCTTCATCGGGATAATCACCGAATGCTACAAACTGACGATGGCCGTCTTTGCTGTTATTCAACAACTCAATTTGCATACGTCCATATTTTTCGCAATACCACACTGAAGACACAATTTTACCAATGTTGCTGGCGATATAGCATGGAATCAACGCTTTTGGTTTCTTTCCGCGACGAACCATGATTTTGTCGGTTGAGAGCATTTCGCGGACGTATTGAATGAGTTCGCGTGCTGCGTGAGGGTCTAAAACGTCGATGTCAATCGCCAAAAGGTGTTTGCTGGTGATTACACCAAGTCCTGCCTTGTCGCCGAACTTCTTGAGCATCTGTCTATATGTCTGCTCCGTCTGGGGTAAGTTTTCCCAACTAATCCCTTCTGGGAATTTTTTACCCTGAGTAATCGGTATGACCTCGAAACCTCGCTTCATAAGTGGCAGCGCAGTGTCTTTATAATAGCGTTTAATCATTTTTCCTTCACTTTCCTATCAAATAGAGGGGTTTGATGCAATTCTAGGTTAAAACTGACTTTATCGTCAAGCTGGCTTTTTCAATTTACGTATGTAAAGAACTCTTAACGACCAATCTCACGATTTTTGGAGCGCAAAAATCCAAAATTTCCAAATTTGCCAAAAAATTTGTGTTAGAAAGAGTCGCCAAAATGGAATTTTTCCAAAAATTGAGATTGGGTTTTCATTTTTCATGTTTTTAAACGCATGACAGAACTTATAGTTTCGTCATAGATTCATTAACATTGTTAGATGATAACCGTTCTCATCAAGCAAAAAAAAGTCATTTTGTAAAGACGTTTTTGGACTTTCTAACGACCAAAAAATTTACTAACAAACAAAAAGTCCTATAAAAATCAACAATTTGTAGATTTTGTAAGAAGTAAGGAAAAAACGCCAATATTGCTATATGTGACGATACGAATGTGTATTATATTTCCTTATAGTGTTGTTATACCTTTTCCCCTTTCTTCTTTTTTTTATTATATAAGAAAATAAAGAAATTTCCTAACATTCTAACAAATGCACTTAAGTGACTGGAATTATTGGAGAAAATCTGTAAGGAGGCTTCCTAACAAGTCCTAACAGCCTTACAAAATAAGCTACATCGTTGATTTTTAAGGAAAACAGCAAAAATGACCGATTTTTGGCACTAGCCCAGTTGGAACTAACGAAAATAACACAAAAATTCACATTCCTTCACATTCACTCAGTCGGCGAAATCGGCTTCCAAACCACTGGCACAGACCCTCAAAAACACCAAAATATCGATTCCTGCCCCAAAAAGCACCCTCAGAGCGATTTTTACCCCCTTACCTATACCAACCCCTACCCTAGCACCAAAAATCAATCTGAGACGCTCTACGCGCGAAATTGAGAAACTGAAAATTCAGAAAATTGGCAAGATTCTCCGTATTTTAGAAAAATCTATAAAAATCAACAATTTACAGCTCAAAAAATTGACATTTGCCCAAATCGGCGAATAAATAT